>Ga0209700_102644_pt1 | contig 35876 bp, 19 predicted proteins | sample SiratroredBW_FD_187528 | JGI IMG/M metagenome (GOLD analysis project Ga0209700, IMG submission 187528) | Root nodule microbial communities of legume samples collected from California, USA - Siratro red BW (SPAdes) (version 2) | ecosystem: Host-associated > Plants > Roots > Nodule | place: USA...
GATGCGGATTGGGCAGGATCTCCATCAGATAGAAGATCTACTTCCGGATATTGTGTTTCTATTGGTGGTAATTTGATATCTTGGAAGAGTAAGAAACAACATGTTGTGGCAAGATCTAGTGCTGAATATAGAGCCATGACCTTAGCTGTCTGTGAACTTATTTGGCTCAAACAGTTACTAAAAGAATTGTAATTTGGAGAGGTCACTCAAATGACACTCATATGTGATAATCAGGCTGGTCTTCATATTAGCTCAAATCTCGTCTTTTACGAGAGGAGAGAGGACTAAACATATTGAAGTTGATTGTCAGAAAAAATTACATCTGGAGACATCAAGACCGAGTTTGTTAATTCGAATGATCAATTGGCAAACATTTTCACCAAATCTTTAAGGAGTCCCAGGATTTATTATATTTGTAACAAGCTTGGAACATACAATTTATATGCACCAGCTTGAGGGGGAGTGTTGAATATAACGGGCTTAACCTATGTTCTCTGTTATTTTGTTACTATTTCAGTTATTTTTATCATCTATAAATAAATATCCCTTTATATGTATTTACACACAAAAGAATCAATCCTATACCTATTTCTCTATTTTAATAATATGATTAGTCTGAAAAACACCTAATAGAAGGAAGTTGAAGGAAAAACATCTCATTGATCTTTAAACATGACGAGGAAGAACCGGAAATACCAAGATTTTTCTAACCAACTCAACCCGACCTATAATTACTATCTTTTAAGGTTATTTTAGTTCTTGTTAGAATATTCCTTTCTTAAACAAACATATACTTTTTAAATTTCTCTTTATTTTTGTTTCTTTTAATTCTAGTCTACTTTAACTAAACAATGTTTTCTTCATTTTATTTCATTTTTACTATTTTCTTTTTCTTTCTTTTACTTTCACTTGTGCCTCTTCAACTCTCTCTCCTAAAATAAATTTTTTCTTTCTTTTAGTTTCGCTTATGCATCTTTAACTCTCTCCCCTAAACTAAAATTTTGAGTATTTTCATGGTCTCTATCTTGTGTGGGCGAGAGGGTTTTATAAATATATCTCTTCAGTGTTATAATTGGTGAAGAAGATTTATTAGTTTCATCAATTTTAAGCTGTTCCTTGCTAGTATTTCTTTCCCCAAGGAAATTTAATTCACCTTGAGAACCTTTTAATTAAAACTAAATTAAAATAACATCTCAAAATTTAGATTCCCTCATATATATTTATTTTGTCTATAATAAATTCTTTTATTTTATTTTTGTGCAGTAAACCCTTCACTGTTCAAATTATTATCTAAAGCAATTAAAAAATATTAAAAAAAGTTAATTTTTATACGAGAAATACAAAATAAAATTCGATAATTTAATACGGTAAAAAAATATTTAAACTTGATTTTATTTAATAGAAAAGTATATTTATTTTCATTAAAAAAAAATATTAAAATTGTGGAGTAAGAGTGTGAGGGAGGAAAAGGGGAAGCCATGCCCATCCAAACATAGCATGCAGTGGAGTCAATCGTTGTGATCTGATTAGAAGCCTTTGAATTGGAATTGAAATTGAAATTGAATGGTGGAATTGAAGTGAAAAATCTATCTGCATTTGGATTTTGCATTTGGAAGTGAAGAAGAAGAAGAAGAAGAAGAGATGAGTCAGGGTCAGGGTCAGGGCCAGGGAGGAGGATCTCATTCCCTCGCCTTTCGTGTCATGCGTCTCTGCCGCCCTTCCTTCAACGTCGACCCTCCCCTCCGCCTCGACCCCACCGACCTCTTCGTCGGCGAGGACCTTTTCGACGACCCCTCCGCCGCCCCCTCCCTCTCTCTGTCCTCCGCCCCCGCTAATGACAACTCCGATCCCAACTACCGCAACCGCTTCCTCCTCCACCACTTCTCCGACGCCATGGGCCTCTCTGGCCTCCTCGTTCTCCCTCAGTCCTTCGGGTAAACCTCTCTCTCTCTCTCTCTCTCTCTCTCTCTCTCTCTTCAATTCACCTTGATCCGTTCATTATTGCTCACTCATTCTCCCAATTTGCAGAGCCATTTATTTGGGAGAGACTTTCTGCAGCTACATCAGTATTAACAACAGCTCCAATTTTGAAGTCAGAGAAGTCATTATCAAGGTCCTCTTTCTATATCTTCAATTCTTCCACTCCACTGCCATTCATGAACCAATTTGTCACTCCCTGAGCTCACTCGAACTCCCTTGGCACAAGTTTTAATTTTAATTATATTGTAATAATACTCTAGGAGATTAGTTAAAGCGTTTAAAGGAACTTCGAAAGGTGATTGAATGTTGGTATAACACTTGCTGATAGTGATGCTTGGGAATCACTCCATGTGTTGTTTAGCTCGTTTTTTAGTTCTAATTTGATTAGCTGATATTATATAAATGAACTCTCTGAAGATAACGGCACAAAAATTGTTTGGTTTGTTATATGTATCACTATGGGAAGACTTTATAATACAGGTCTTCTTTAGCTTTTTGAGTCTGGAATGGTCTTTTTCACTTGTACATTCTCTACTGATGATACCCTCCCATGGAATGCTTTTAGACATCCTTACCTTCTGTTAGGTCATGGGAGAAATCCTTCTTTGGTTTTGGGGCCAACAGGCGTGTGTGCGTGTATGAGTGATCAATGTTTTTAAGTCATTTGTGTTAACTAGAGGATTCTTTCACTCTTTTGTGTTTCATTCAGGCCCTAATTTGAACCTAAACTCGTCTTTCTACCCTGTTAATTAGCTTGAGATTATTTAAATGAACTCACTAAAGATAACTGCAGGAGAAGTTCGTATTCCCAGATCACCGTGGAAGATTTTTTTTTCTCCTGTTAAAAGCTGTTCAAAAATTCTTATTCTTAATTATATGAGATTCGTCTGACGAACATTTGAGACTCATTTTCTTTTAACCTTTTGTGTCTGGAATCATCATCTTCCCCTTATGCATTTCCTACTACAAGACAGCACCCTCTTTTGGAATGTTTTACACTTCAGAGAACCGTCAATGATGTCCCGTGGGAAATGTCCTTTGGTTATTGTTTGGAGCTGATAAGCATTTACATGCATATGAGAGATTGATTTGCAGCAGAGGTTTTGTGTTAATTTCTGGATAGCATATCCACATCTTTTTTATGTTTAATTTTATCTATGTTGCATAGATAGATACGTAGAAGATTCTCTTACAGGTGTTGTAGTTGAATTTATGCACCAAAATGTAAATGTATTTATAATAGTTAGAGTGCTGAATTTGTTTTTTAATCCTTTGAGAAATTAATTTAATCAATTATTCAAAACTTTGTTACTGACAGGCTGAAATTCAAACAGAGAGACAGAGAATACTTCTTCTAGACACATCGAAATCACCAGTTGAATCTATCCGTGCTGGTGGGCGTTATGATTTTATTGTAGAACATGATGTGAAAGAGCTTGGGCCTCACACGTAAGTTGTGACCCTCCATGTCCTTGTGTCAGTATGATCATGCTTGCATGCAGTTTTATTTGGATTTACTAAGTTTCTTCTTTCTCTCATTTTTAATTTCTTACAATTTTGATTGCGCAAATGCTCTTAGGCTTGTCTGCACTGCATTGTATAATGATGGTGATGGTGAGCGTAAATATCTTCCCCAATTTTTCAAGTTCATTGTTGCTAATCCACTTTCCGTTAGAACAAAGGTATTATTCTCTTTGTTAATGATATTTATTGAATTTGAATGAAATCATGTTCTCCAAAAAAACAATTATCTTGTACTTGGGTTAATAATGCTCACTATTTGATCTTTCAATATTCATATAACTTACATGTGTGTTGAAAACTCTTTTGCAGGTCCGCGTTATCAAGGTATGTCTTTGATTTGAATATACTACTCGAGTGTAAGTGGATATTGTTTTCCTGGATGAACATGCTGGTCTTAATGCAGTAAAATGGTCTAATCATGTTCAATGTGTAGTGTCATTTTGTTAATGTTCAAAATTTTCAGATTACACCATTTAAAATATTGGGATTAATATTATTTGCTTGTCTATCTAAGGAAAGCATAATGAAACTTCTGTTTTTAAAACCTGTTAATATTAAAACAAACAGTAAAGTCCTTAGTAGCATTATAGATGCAATTTCCTATTTAATTTTGGATGTCTTTGTAGCACATCGGCCTCCAATGCTCTTAATAACAGTTAGAAATTAAGAATCAACAAAAAGAAATGGAAGGTTTTCTTGATAGACAATAAGAAATGTGTATAAATCTGTATGTGTCTTGTCATTTCATTGTTATCCTCTTTTAAACAATCAATTTTTGTAGTTTATTGCTTGTTCTGTTTAGATTTTTTATTAGTTGCTATCAGCAATGAATCTAGTGCAGCCAATCATAAAAAACGCGAGTTTACTATCTACAGTTTCATATCCATTTAAAATATATGCTTTACATTTTAGAAAAACCATTGCTGAATCATTGCTACATACTTGTTATACTATAGGAAAAGGAGAAACCTTGAGCTGAAACCATGTTTTTGAGACAGCATGAATACTTTATTTACATGAGAAAAAAGAATTAATAAAATAAGTAGAGATTTGATATCCTCTAATAATAAAGATATGATATGAGAATAAATAAAAACATTTCTAATAATACATATATAATCTAGATATTCTTGATTATATAGTATCTACTCTTATTTCTTTAATTATAACAATACTCTTGGTTATTGCAAATAGTTATTGTCTCTCTTTGTAAGGTGAAGAAGGAATCTAGCAATCCTATTGCGCTCTTTCATGAAGAACAATGATGCAGAAAAGCCTACAAACCTTAAAATCTAATTATTTTCGCTTTTTGTGATTTATTATTTATTGATACATGATGGATCTGGTGTTAGGAATTCTTTTATTATTTTACATAAAAAAAAATCCACAAATAGTTTGATTATTAGATATGATTAAATGAAGTACTTTTAACTACTGAAATTGCTTGAACATAATTTATAAGTTCATTTTTTTGAAAGCCTTCAGGTTGTCACAGTTATGGTCCTGAATATTGGATTGGTGTCTAATCATTACTTGTCTTTTCAAACAAATCTCTCGTAATCAATAAAATTACCATCCATCAGGGTGATTGGTTTTGTTTTTATTTTTTTCATTTTCAATTGATGTAATTTTATTAACAATTACAAAAAAAAAAATGCCACCTTTATTTTGTTTTCCAGTGTAAAAAAATTGTGAAGGAAATGGTAAAATCTACATTCTGTTGTTTTCATTTATTTCCTTCACAGACTGCTGAAAAAATAGGAAATAAACCTTCTAAGTTCTTCAACCTTTATGCTTGAAGAAATTTCTTACGCTCTAATTCAATTTTAGGCTTTATGGGAATAATATAGCTCTATAAACTGAAGTACCACCTGTACCTAATGTTGCGCGTCAAGTTGTCTACTTGATCTGTTTCAGGAAACTACCTTTTTGGAAGCTTGTATTGAAAACCATACAAAATCGAACCTTTTCATGGACCAAGTTGATTTTGAACCTGCTCAGCATTATAGTGCAACAATTCTTAAAGGTGATGGGCACCATTCTGAGAAGGATATTCCTACAAGGTCAGTGCCCTAACATTTCTTTTGGAGTGAACCAAACTATAATCGACAAATACCAAATTTTGGTCATTATTTTCACTTATACTTTGGTTCATCTAGAAGATTTTATTATTGCTATTGACTATATAGCAAATTAAATTTTCAGGGAGATATTTAAGCCACCAATACTAATTAGATCTGGTGGAGGAATTTACAACTATCTCTATCAATTGACAACGCCATCAAATGGTTTGGCTCAAACAAAAGTTGAAGGAAGTAATGTTCTTGGTAAACTCCAGATAACATGGCGAACAAATTTGGGTGAACCTGGTCGCCTGCAAACCCAGCAAATATTGGGGACAGTAAGTGTCGTTTCTTCAATAATGATAGTTAATAAGTGAATTAGTTATCTGGTTTGTTGTATGTTAAATTTCACTAAACGTGACAAAGTTGACTGCTGAACTTCTTTGTTTCTGCATAACATGCATATGAATCTAGCATGACATGTTTACCCTCTCACTTTTCAAAAATAATAATTGATGATAACATTATAGTATTCAAATACTGCTGGATGCATGTTAAATTGTTAACTTACTAAATTTAATGCTTTAAAATTATGATTATTTAGTTTTCTAAATAAATTATGCTTCTGCTTCATTTTTCTGAATTATGCTTTCAAATTTAATATTCATGTTTGTTTTCTGAATTATGGTAATTTAATTTTCTCATACTCCAATGTTTTTGTCTGGAAATTTTTCTTTGCAGCCAGCAACAAAGAAGGAGATTGAGTTGCAAGTTGTAGATGTTCCATCTATAATTAACCTTCAAAAACCGTTTAGGGTAATTCTTATTATCTTATGCAGGTCTTATGCTCATTATAAACTAGAAGCTGCATTTTTAATAGTCTAGGTTTCTTAGGGGCCATGAGTCATTTTACACCCTGTTTAGCAGGCTAGCAGTTGTTGGTAGTCTTTATACTATCTAAGGGAATAGGAATAGCTATTTCTAATTTCGTTCTACTTTTAATCCCTGAGTTTATTTTTCTAGCAGGACAAACAAAAATTTGGAAGCTAAAGTTGTTTGTGTGTTGTTTGCAGATAAAACTGAATCTTACTAATCAGACTGATAAAGAGCTGGGTCCTTTTGAAGTAAGCTTATCTCAAAATGGTTCATATGGGGAGAGAGTAGTTATGATTAATGGCCTTCAATCAATGGTAATACCTTTTATCTGGATGTTCTCTCTTAGATTGTCAATATTATACCTTTATTTTTTTCCCTGGTACATGGTGCCCTTTTATAAATATTTCTGATTTGGAGTATGATATTGCCAGTGTGCACAATTTTAGTGCTTGAATTTTGCGTGCCGTTAACTGATGTACGATGTTGTAAACTATGTACAGGTTTTATCTCAGGTTCAGGCTTTAGGATCAACAGATTTCCTCCTGGTATGACCTTAAGAATTTTTGTGTAGTATTATCAGATATCTTTGGTAGTGAGTCGAAATTTTGGAATCATATTACTTGACGATATTTAGCAGCTCCTATCCTACTTAATAAAGTCAGTCATTCATTTTTAATCATCAGCTTTCTTCACATGTGATAAAATAATGTTTTATATGTAATAAAATATATATAATTATGAAAAGCTGGAGCCCGGCCTGTTTTGAGTGTTTTGTTTATCTGTATTAAGTTTGATAGTTCTTTGGGTACTGATTTCTCTCCGAGATTAGTAGGTATATAATTTAATAAAACAATCTCTATCAATATTTGTTTGTATCATAATCAACTTTGGCTATTGCTTAATAACTGATTTATCTATTTAGGCCTCATTTTCCAGGATGTAACAAGACACGTAGAAGTTGAAAACAATATGAAGAAAAACAAACTTTACAAGTTGCAATTCACTGCATTGCATGGGTTACTTCTTACTATCTTCAATTAAAGAGTAGTAATAAAAAAGTAGTGGTGAACATTTTATAAAGAAGAAAATTAAAGCTTTAAATTACAATTCAGTGTTTGGCATGGATTAATCTCACTACTTTTTACAAATATGCAGAATCTCATAGCTACTAAACCTGGAATTCAGAGAATTTCTGGAATTACAGTTTTTGATACTACGGAGATGAAATCTTATGAACCACTTCCTGATTTAGAGGTTAGTTCAAGTTGTATGAATTGATCATATTTCATGGGGAGCTACATGTTCCTTGTATCAAATTTCTACATCACACTTGACGTGGTCTTTGCTATTCAAACCCCAAAAGATAGGGCAACATTCTGACTTCTTTAGTTAATGCAGATTTTTGTGGACGTGGATTAAATTGTGGCTATTCCAGTTTGGTCAGAAGTGGTTAACAGTAACTTTGGTCTGAGTTAAATGTTCCTTATCATCGATGCGCCTCTTATCAGACCTACCCAGTTCCCAATTGGCGACTCTTTGACGCCAGGAGTAGATTCTCTTCCAGTTAGGGCCAACGAATCCTTCATGATCATCAAAGCCTTATTGGACTAATTGCAAGGTTCTGTAACTAAATTGGAGTAGTGAGTGGTTGATTACTTGATGAGAGAATCATCAAGTCCGTATTTTTTATTGGTTCGAGAGGCTCGGTTATTTTGAATGTCATTGAAAACCAATCCATTGTTACGATGTATTTATCCAACTGCTTAATCATCATCTCTTGTAGATGGTCTACTTTGCAGTTTTATACTGATGTATCTTAAGTAGTGTGAATTATATTAATAATTAAAAAGACAAATAAGTTTATCATGGTTTATTAAGTATAAGAGGAACTACATTACTCTTTGCAAAGCTGAAGGGTGGGTCACTCTATAATGGCTAGATAAAAATAGAGCATTGTCCTTTTATATCTTGATTAAGATAATGCACCCAGAAAGCAATTTGTCATCAAGTTCTATTATGAAATAGTTTTAATTGACTAAGACACTATACTGTAAACTTATTATTCATTATTATTGCATTTACTTTTTGAGGATGTTATTGAGAAAAGTAATACATATTTTTGTTGTATTCTTAAATGATAATTTGAGTCAGGTTAGAAATTATAGGAATAAATAATATAACAGAAAATATATTATGGTGACTTTTTGAAAAAATAAAAAAAGATAACTTCAAATTGAACAATATGTAACCCGTTAGGGTTTAGATAGTAGCGTGGAAGTTTGAGTAATTTTCATAGGATTTTAAATTCAAATTCCATTACAACCGTAATGTGTAATTTCCTGCTCAAACTAGAAAATATTGACATTTTTCTAATGTGGTTATTAATTAAGGTCGTAACAAAGGAAAAATAATTAAGTCCTTAGGGATAAACAAAATTAGTATTGAATAATATGGATCGACTTTACATTTTGTGATGTAAAAAACAATTAAAATTATCAGTAAGTGGTTACTCAAGCTCAGTTATATACTCACTTATATATAGATCTTTGCACATTAGTCATTTATGTGACTACTAACTAACATGGTTTCTTAGGATAATTTGTAACATAAAATCACTTAATTAAGAATGGAGTTAGATTTGTATGTGAGCATTTATAAATAAGTTTGTTGATGCTTGCTTAGACCTATATGTATAATTAAATATTAATTTGAGTATTTCAAGTTGAATGACACCTAGTGCGAGCCCAAGAGGTCCAACAACTCTGATTGACTCACCAAATAAGAAAGTCACAAGTACAATCACAATCAAAGGCTACGTGCAATATTCCACTCAGGATAGATAATCAAAGCAAGCAACAATAATGGTTGTCATAATTGAAAAAGTAGAATTTGAATTAGCATAAACCCACTCAAATCAAATAAAAATATAATCTATATAGAGTGAAATTACTATGCAAACAGAAAATTACATGAATCATCAGTCATAAAATTGTTAACCTTTTTATAATAATTATTTTTAAAATATATATATTTAAAAGAGAACTATGAGAGAGTTGAACTTTATAGTGACATTTTATCAAAACTAATTATATACCCACTTCACTTCATTAGTTAAAAATATTTTTGTTGTTAAACCCACCAGACATTAATAGTTGTAAAAACAGTGATACTGTTAAGACATCAATTAATCACGTTCGGATTAACTTTTAAAATAATTATTATAAAAACGGACAAACTTATCCTGCATTCCTACTTATATTATAATGGTAAAGTTAGCAAACCTTCACATTGTTAGATTATTATACTTATAAAATTTCTAATATAGTGTTTAGTAAAGGAAGGTTGAAAAAAAAAGTAAATATATTAACAAGATTTAGGAAAATATTCTCAATTAGTATGAAAAGAGTTAAATAAGTTTGCTCATAAACTAATACTAGCTTTGACATAGACTTGCAATCACTATTTAAAGAAACTAACATGATATAAATTTTAAATCTAACATTTCTAAGTGGTAATAGAAATGTTAACTGATGTCAACATAACATTTTTCTAAGTAACGTGGAATGGTTTCACTTGTTTAAAATTAGAAAAAAAAATAGAAAAAGTGGACAACTATATTAGAGAAAAAAAGAGTTATTTAAATTATAGAGGTGTAATATAAGTATTATGCACTAAATGAATAAAAAAAAATGAAAAAAGATGGTAGATGGAATATGCATTAAATGTGAGATTGAATATAAATACATCCAACAGCAAGGTCTGCGGAAGCAGGCAAAGTTTTGGTTTAATTTGGCTTCTGATTATGGAAAGAAAATTTGACATCATCACTGTGTGAAACAATTGTTGACATCAAAGGTTGAATATCTGACCTCATTGCATTATAAACTTTGAATAAAATGAAAAAGAAATAAAGAGTTGTGCATTGAAAGTCAACTTTCTTTTGTTGGTAGTTCTTTTTTTAAAAAAAAAATAATTCGTTAAAAAAAATGATTAATGGATAAAAAATCAAAATTAGTGTTAAGGGACTATTGTATTCCCAAATACTCACTCTCTAATCACTCCTTCTATCTTCATATATACAACTTGTTAAGGAATTTCAACTTCCATCAACAATTATTCTGACTTAAAGTCAATGATATTAAAAAAACCAAAAGTAAATGTTTACTCTGATTTATTTTTTTTATATAATACTTCTTAGTTGTTTATCAGTCAATTCCTTGCTAGTTTTTTTTCAACTCCATTAGTGTACGTGAAATGTTTAAAATTTTAACTTTTATATATTTGGTTTAAATAGTTTTATAATTCTTGTAACATATATAAAGTTGTTATTATTTTGGTCTTATTATTTTTTCCATACAATGATATTTTTTTTCTATTTTCGTCCATATGATTTTGTTTTAAAAGTCTTTTACTATTTACTTATATAACAAATAATTAGTGGATATAAGAAATCATATTTGCATGGAAAAAAACTCATAAATATAGCGTGGAAAAAACTCATAATACATACAAAACAAACATATTTAATAGGTATATACGGATAATAAATATATGTATTTTAATATAATTAGATGAGTACCAATGTCATAATAATATCCACGGTTAATGATTTTTTTAAATATTTTTTATAATTAAGTGATCAAAATAAAATATTGATAAAAATATTAATTAGTGATAAATTATTTAAAATTTATTTTTAAATAATATTATATTTATTTAAATTTATGAAATTAAAATTTATTTTTAAAAACAATTTTATATTTTATCGTACAGTTTATTTGAATTTAGATTTTAGAAAGAGTAATTTTGTCTGTATAGTTTTATTTGAATTATAGTTTAAGATACTAATGTTATATTTAACCGAGACAATGGACCGAATAAGAAGACAGATATTTTTTGGACGCATTGATAATTAATAGCTACAGCAGGTATTGGTCTCTACTTTTACAATCATAACAATAATTGATGTTTTGCGAATTTTTAATTCTATTAATTATTTTTTCACACACACTCCTATTTGAAATAACATATATTCATTTTTATAACAAATACTTCATTTACAACACTTTTAAAAAAAATAACAACATGCAATAACTTATATAAGGATATTTTAAACTAAACAATTCAATAATTTATACTTATTAAATATATTCTTAATCTACATGTAATAATCTTACACATCAATAATTTTGGAATGGGAAGGAGTGAGTATTTAGTTAATTGCTCAAATCATTAATCATTAATCTCTAATTATTAAGCATCCCTATCTAATAATCAAATATAATTAACAAAAAGTTATTTATTATAAATATAATGGAACTAGGTAAGTGGTTAATTGTTGGGTGTTGCAGCAACAAAATCATGGGATCAATTTTTGATTATTCATAGTATTTGAGAAAATAACATAGAGAAAATGAAGAGGTGAGTGAGTTCTATCATGAATGATAAATCTTAATTACTGGGAGAGAAAGAAAGGGTGGTAGATCTGAATGTAGTTGCAACTGCAGCTACTCATTTATGAACAATTAAGTTATTACCTTTTTGTGGTCCCTTCCAAAAACAAAAAAACTTACTTGTTTAAAACCATATGAATACTACTAACTTTTTCTTTAGTGTAACCCCACAATTGTAAATAAAAAGGTTTCCTTCATTTTCCATTACAAATTTATATTCATTACTTTTCTTGACTTTGATTTAATTTGTCATTAAAATTCTGTTGATTTTTCTGTTTTATTTTCATCTCATCTGTTTGGTCTTTTTCCTCTTTCCTTTTTAGTTAGGAAATTTTGAATGCTTACTTAAATTGGTTGATCTTTAGGTTCAATGCATCCCCAAAACTATATAGTATATAAACTGTGCTAAACTCTAAGAAAGTAACAATTAAGAGTATTTAAAGAGATTTTAATGATGAGTATACAACTTTTTATCACCAAAAAGATTATTAGAGTTTCTAATAGTCAATCAATAAAAACATTACTAATTATATTATTTTCAAAATATTTATTATAATATAAACAGATTTATCACATATAATTAATTCATTTGTAGTTAAATGAAAATAGAAAATGTTTTATATCATCAATAAATAAATTATTTTCTCATTTAAAAACAATCGAAATTTATTCAAAACTTAAAAGACTTTATAACCATCATGAGTACGTACGAGGAAGCTTTTTTCACAAACGCTTTTTAAAATGACAAATATGAAAAAATATTAAATAATTTTTTATAAATTAAAATTAATTTTTATACAAGTAAAAACTAAAATTAAAGTTAAATGAGAAAGATTATGTAAATTAATTTATACATAAATTAAATTTATTTCCTAGAGAAGTTTTTTTTTTTTCCTACGATGGAAATTTGAAGTATGATACAAAATCCTTTACATAAATTTCCATTGATTGAGGCTTAAGAGTGACAAACATTCTTATATTTATTCATGTGTTAGTTTATCTAGAAGAGGGAGATGGGAAAGACAGTAATGTTTCATTTGGTGAAGGGAAAATATAAATAATAGTATAAACTATTTTTTTCTTATCCTCCAATATATTGATGGTAGGCAATAGTAAAAAGATTTTGACATCACAAATTTCTTTTTATTTTCCTCTAATATGGTTATTTTAAAAAAATTCTCTCTTTCCCTTTTTCATTCCAACTTTAACCAAATGGGCATATTTATTATGACATTATGATTAGAAACTAGGGCATTTAAATAAAATATTCACATAAACAGCAATTTGGATTATATATATTGTGAAGGTTCTGTCCTGCATTATACATGGTTGACATTATTAAATGAATGATGAAACAAAATGGTTTGAAAATGGCAGAAAAAATATGGCATTAATCTATTGTGAATATTCTTTCTTGTTTCTGAATGGTTATTAAATTAAGTCGGTTACCTTTTCCTTTGGATAGTTTTGATGAAGTCATACATACCTACTACACTAATGGAAGAGCAGCTTCCATTTAGTTTCATATATGTTTTACTATTCAAAGTATTAGGTAATAACCTAACATTTTTGGCTTTTGCTTTCAGAGTGAAAACTCAAATCAAATACATTTTTTTTTAAAGAGATATTAAGGGAGAGAGAGAAAAAAATTTGTTAGATATACAGTGACACTTATATTAATTTTTGTTAATCTTACAATTAAATTATTTAATTATTGACCTATTACATTAATGGTTATATAAGAAAGGTTATATCAAGTGAAAGTATGACAAAATAATAATATAGTGAATATAAATCTTAATTTATAATATTGTGATGTTAAGTTAAATTTAAAGTTTAATTTTTAAGATAGTATTAGAATTTGTGGTAATGAAATTTGTAGGATGAGATAATATTGTGTATTTGTTACTGGTTCTCCTTTACTTTTATGTTACAAATGTTTGATTTTTGTTGTAAGAGGATGTATTAAATATTTTATCTCAACTAAGATATAACTAAATTATAATGTGTAATTGAATATATATTTTATTTTATAAATTAATTTGTGAAGTTAAATTAAATGTATGATTTTATTTTTTTAAATATATTAAGAAAACAAAAGCAATAAATATGAATCTATATTTATCTTTTCTTGGACTATAACTTTATTTTTTTTCTGATACGGGATACTTCTACTTTCCATTTCGAAATAACATTCGAGATTTTGCAATATTTAACCTTTAAATGATAGTTTTTATTTAAAGTAATTCAAATGCGTGTTAATTAGTCCAAAACGGACAAAAGACCGACGATAAATTATTTTTTAAAAATGTAATTAAAATTTCCAAATAAAATAACTTCCGTTTCAAATCTTAATGACGTCAGTTGACTTTTTTTGTTGTTGTTATTGTAGATATTACCTGTTTATTTCTTAATTAACTTGTTTAAATAAAAAATTAAAGTAAACTATATACGCCAATAATAAAGGAGTAGTATGTAATTAAAGGTATCACGTAAACTTTAACAGTTGTTATATGATTAAGATAGTAGAAATTGAGTTAACATATCACAATCGAGTTAATAAAGTAGAACTAAAAGTTATATACTATAACCAAGCAACAATTAATATTATTACGTTAGAGTAAAGAAAATTGCTGTATTCTATTTAAGTATTAGAGACATAATCACAATCTTATAAACCAAATTAATTGTATCCCATACTTTCTTGGCTATACCTTTTAAACATATATTGCTTACAAGATATCATTTTCTGAGGACAAATAATTCCATGTTGTTGTTGTACCATAATCATTATAATATCATTATCTAATTAATTTATGATCTGTTCCTATTCTATATCATGTTTATTTTAATATATCTTTTTTAAATCTCACTTATGTTTGTTTGTACATGAAAAATATAAAATAGGAATCAGGATTAAAAATTGAAAAGAAAATAAAAAATAAGATTTTATATTAAAAATAATTTTCTCTCTTAGAAATAGTTTTTCCTCTTATAAATTAGTTATCCCAAATGGTACGTTAGGGAAAATATGCAAATTAAAGCAAAGCCTAAGTAAATGATAAAAGAAAAACTCAATTTAATTTTTTTTACAGAGTAGGTGAGTGAAAGTACATTATGAGTTAAAAAAATAAATAAATAGTCATTAATTTTAACTTTTGAAGAAGCCAGATTAAAAACAAGCTTTAAAAATTGAAGCAACCTTTCTTACCACAAAATTATATTGTGTGAAGATTTGTTTTAACTATAGTTTTTAAATCAGATAAGATAAAAATTTATTTAAACATAATTTAAATTTATGATAAATGTGGAAGTGCAACCACTTACTCCAAAAGCGCGCGTGGAGGCAAAGCTATCAAAACATGAAAGGTAAAGTGGGAAATAAAACAAAAGAGTGAAAGAGAGAAGAAGGGCGTGCAAATTTGGATAAGGCATTGCCACACCCATTATTATTCCTCATTCCTTTCTCTCTCCCATCATTTCTTTTATCAAATAAATAAACCCTTTTGACCAAAATAACCCTTTAGCATAATTTTATATTTTCACATAATATTTTTTTTTCAATATTTTCACATAAACAAATTTAACGCAACTCAAAATACAATCTACAAATTTATACGAATTTATTGGCATATTTCTATAATGAAAATTAAAGTTCATCCCAATAATATGTATAACAAATAATTTTATTAAATATGTTACATATTACGATGATAAAACTTTAAAGATTGATTAGAAAACAACATAAAGTTGAATGTCGTATTTTCTTTCATAAGTTAAAATTTAGCAAAAATACAATTTTTAAAACTATTAAATATAATTTTTTGAGGGAATGAAATATAAAGTTATACACGTAAAGAAGTTATGATTTTTAATAATTTGGAATCAACATTATTAAAGAATAGAGGAGTATAAACTAAAGTGCGGTGAAGAGTCTCAATATATTTGATGCTAGTTGTGTGTGGAACTTATAAGATATTTTAATAGTATAATTAATTAATAAGATAAATAGTAGTTATAAAAATATATATTTTTTTGTATGAATAATGGAGAGGTGAGGGTGTTGATGCGTACACGTGTCCTGACAATCTCACCGTCTTGGCTTTCAAGAACAGCATAGAAGCAACACGAAGCACTCTCTTTCTCTCTCCTCTCTCTCCTCTCTCTCTTCTCTCTTCACTCTGTGACTCTCACAGAAACTAGACCGAGAAATATAACCCAGAAGGGTTTCATTCATCAAACCAATTTCACTTTTCTTTTCTTCTTCCATTTTTCACAAACTTTGCCTTCTTCCTTGCTTTTTGTGGTGTGATCGCTGCGATGTACGTAGCTTCCATGCGTAAGTCTTTCAAGGACTCCTTGAAAGTCCTTGAAGCTGATATCCAACATGCCAACACCCTGTGGGTTTTCTCCTCTCACTTTTTTTTTTTTTTCTGGGTTTATGTTTTTAACTGTCGTGTTCCTTCCCATGTTAAATTTTTATTTTTTTTAATTGAATTTAAGGTGATCACTGCTGCAAAAGGTTGGTGGGCTGTCAATGGTTGTTACCTTTCCTTCTTTTTTATGAAAAAAATCTTTTTTTTTTCTCTCGGGGATAAGTGGTTGGTGATTACTAAGTGAGGTTTTTCTGGATACGATGATGATTTTCTTCTGGGTTTAGCCCCCCCTTTTTTTACACGTGTTTGCTTTTTTCTTCTGGACTCTGGTTAGTTTTAATCCCTGAATATTCCCTTTACAAATAGGGTGCATTTAATGTACTGTAAAGCGTGGATAATTTGATTTTCAGTGTTGATTATTCTTATATATGTCTTTGTGTGCCTCCCTGGTGTGGGGAAGTTTATGTGTGTGAAAAATTGTAAAAACATTTAGGGAGTGAATTCCCTGAGTAGTTGTTTCATTGTACGATGATTTTGATGTGAAATTATGGCTGCTTAATCTCTGAACGTTATTGCGTCATTGTATCTATTATTACCTGCTACACTATATGGTGACAGGCTACATAACATTTATTGGTTCGGTAACAGGTAGTGTTTGTGATGTGCTTGCCGCGAAATATCTTTAGAGAAGCAAGCTAAATGCAATGGTGTCCTTTGTAAATATTGCAATGATATTTCTGTTTCAAATATGAATATAGTAGTTAGTTATTGGTTGATGATGTAAAAAATTGGGATATGCAGGGCGTCAGATTTTCCAAGGGAGTATGATGGTGCGTGCCTTCAGATGAGAATGTCATATAGTCCAGCTGCGCACTTGTTTCTTTTTCTGGTGCAATGGACAGATTGTCATCTTGCTGGAGCCCTTGGACTGTTAAGAATCCTAATTTACAAGGTAAGGTGTTTTGATTTTTAGGTGTGGATATTGAAATGAGGGACTTGGACCAGATCAAGAATTTGCCTCATGTTGTAGGTCTATGTGGATGGGACAACCACCATGTCTACACATGAAAGAAAAGCAAGTATCAGAGAATTCTATGGTATATCTACCCTTGTTTTTTCAATCTAAGTGTTAGTTTGCATTTTAGTTTTGTTCGTTGTTGACACGTTGAATTTCTTCTCTGAGCAGCTGTCATTTATCCCTCTTTATTGCAACTTCAGAAAGGTATCACTGATACCGAGGATAAGAAGCAAAAGGCTGTATGCATGGAGAGGTATCGCAGAAGAGATGATGAGGATTATAGACAGTGTTCTGACATAGACATTGAAAGAGAAGATGAATGTGGAATATGCATGGATATGAATACTAAGATTGTGTTACCCAACTGCAACCATGCCATGTGCCTCAAATGTTACCGAGAATGGTACTTCATCCAACAAATTATCTCTGTCTCTCTGTTACTATATGCACTCCGCGTTCTTTTACAAGCATGTAGATGTATATTTATTTGACTTGTTTCTACCACGGTTTGGTTCTGTGTTCTCTAACAATAAACTCTATGTTTATGGTTTTTTTATTAGATTTGCTGATTTCATGGATTATAAATAGAGTCACTGCTACAAAATGACTACAGTATTTCAGCCGTAGTAAAATGCAAATCCGTTTAGCCTGCTTAGATTGTCGAAGGTTTTGTGTTTGTTCAGTTTGTTTTGGTCGTAATTATTTGTAACCTTGTAAAGTGTCTTGCCAATGGTGGGTTTAAGTGGTGGAAGTTACAAGTCTCACAATGAATGTTCTGTGCTTGATTGCAGGTGCAATTACACAATAGGCACTGTGCATTTGAAGGTTTGGTTGTCACTTGTTATTGCTGCTTGAATGTGAATATTTATTGTAGTAAAACAAAATTAGTATGTGTAAAATAATCTATTAGAAGAAAACTATTTGGAACTGATATAGTTTGCTTAACTAGATGGCTGAAGAATGTCTCTTGCATGCATGACTCCTGAATGTCACTTGGTTGATTAGCACAGTAATTTCATGTTGTTAAAGTATTTTATAGGTTTAGTTGAAGGTTGAAGTGATTTGAAAATTTTTGCAGGCGAACTATATCACAATCATGCCCATTTTGCCGTGACAGTCTGAAGAGAGTGAACTCAGGTGATCTGTGGGTATTCACGGATAGAAGGGATGTGGTGGATATGGCAACAGTGACAAGGGAGAATCTGAGAAGGCTTTTCATGTACATAGACAAGTTGCCTTTGATTGTTCCAGACTCCCTTTTTGATGCTTATGACTCTCACATTCGGTAAGTGATTGCAACAGACAGATTTTAATGTATGTTGTTGTCTTGGATCCCTTCCACTTCAAGTTAGTGACATGAAAGCCAGAACCGGAGTCGGCAAATTGAGTTCCTATTATAGAGTTGCAGTACTTTCTTCCCACTTCTGGTGGCAGAAGTATCCAGCCCTTGTCATATTGTGGGCTGGTGGTGAAGTTGAGATGCTAAATTGTATCTATCTAGCTAGCTTATTTGTATATCCCTGTACAGATCAAATTAATCACTTATTAACAAGAGATTTGCACATTGGGTTCTTGTCATTTAGGTGTGAATCTCTTGAGAAACTCTTTTATTTCTCATCATCAATGAATGTATTTAACGGAATGTCTCTAGTGTGTGCTGTAGTTTTTTATGTATGCATTAAGGCCACCTTATAACAACTGGCTATGTTTACTTAAGACCCTCTTAATAGAAACTACTTCTAAGCACTATTCAATAATTCTTCTCTTTTCCTTCATTTATCTCTCTTTTTTACAATAATGTTCACAATTGGAGCTTTATGGTGTTATGATTTTAGTTGTATTTGGATGAAGCCCCAACATCTTAGAAAGTACTAAGATTTGTGTTTGAGACTTTTAGCTGGAGGAAGTGGTAGGTAGCTGCTTACTAGTATCAAATATGAGTCAGTTGACTTTTACATAAATATATATTGTTGAAAGAGATGATGGTGGCACCCACTCTGAGTTCAAGAGCTTCAATTATGAATTTCAATTCATTTGTCTTGTTATGCTTCAATATCATTTGACATTTTAAGTATTGAAAGAAAACCAAGTTTAAGTGTTGAATTGGAGGAAAAAAGAAATGAATTAGCGTGCTGTCAATTATAACTAACATAGATATTAAACTTACTCACAGTTGCCAATCCAAATGATGTTTTAAAAAACTTTGTTGTAAGCAACAAGTTCAGGAATGTAATTATTTTGTATATTATAGGTTATCGATAATAAATGGATTGTTGTCGTAAACAAATTACACAAATAGAAGCTCGGGTCAAATGTGGCCTTCTCAGAGAATAAATCAAACTTTAAGCCTTTTATATATTTATTTTAAAAGTTATTATATATAATCATTCATATAAATAATATTATTATTACTACTGCTTTTGATTTTAAAGAATATGATATGTAAGTATTCGTATAAATATTACTATTGAACAAGCAGGACGATGGTGTGATTCTGGATATTAATTAAATAATTTTTAAAAGTAAAAATTAGTTAAAAATATAATATTATTAAACATTTAATATTAAAGGAATATTTTCTAAAAGAATATTTTTTTACAAGAGTTATAATTGTATAATTATTAAAATAAAATATTAAATAAAAATTCATAAATTTCAGAATTCATAATATTAAACATTAGTAATATGGTAAACAGAAAACAAAATTAAAGCCACTAAAGTGCTAAAAAGTTTTAAGCATTACTTACCTGTTGTCATAATTTAAAAATGATTTCACATAAAAAGGTAAAAGATAAACTAAAAATATCAATAATTTTAATTAATTCAAAACATCCAATAATTTATATTGTTAAAATGTACATTGGAGCAGTTTTTTTTCTCGTTCAATATCAAACCAGTCAATATGGATGTGACTTTTGCATTTAAGTTTTACTTTAGTAAATTTTTTATAAAAATTTAGAAAAAAAGGAAAAAGTTAAATAATTTTTTCACTAATTCAATTTAATTTATGTATAAGTTTAAAATAAGTTTTTAAATATATTTCTTTTTACAAATTAGTTTAGATACTAGTTTTAACTTGTGTTTTGTTTACTTATATATTCTATTTTCACCTCTTTTAAGTATTTTGCAAAAGGAATTTTGCGGAAATAAATTCAAATAATTTTAAATATAAAGTTGTAAATAACACTTCAACAAGTTGCTGTGGTGTAGTGGTTATCACGTTAGTCTTACACACTAAAGGTCTCCAGTTCGATCCTGGGCAGCAACATTTAAACTGTTTTTTTTTTTGTCAAACTTTCTGCTTTTGATTTTGATTTATGTTCGTCCAGTAGTTTATGTGAGTTTTGTATTGCGAAATTCTTTGCCTTTCTCTATTTTAGCTGCATGTGTGGGTTTTCAATTTTTTATCTCACTGGTATCAAACCTTGCAGCCTAGTTAGTGGTAATGTGGGTAAAAAAAATTCCAGTGTGTGAGGATCCACTCTACGCAAAAAATGATCATACATTTAAAAGTCATATATTTAGAGTTTTGTTGTACCATAATTAACACAAAGAGCTGATGTTACTATTCCAAAAAAATGATTAACTGAGCAGATATTGAAAAAGGTATGGACTATTCAATATATTGCAAAATTTCAAATGTCAAAACAACAAAATAAAAATCTGATACTTTTCTATGTTATCTTCTAAAAAAGTTTAAAAAGTTCAGAATCGAAAATAGATTATGAAATTAGTTAAGTGGAATTCTTTTTATCATTATTGTGGGTGGCTTAATAGCCATGTCACTAGAGTGATGGAAATTTCTAAGAGTAAGGACCCAAACAAAGTTTTTTTTTTTTTTACTGAGGATTCAAAGTAACACGAACTTTTGTTGGGTATACTCAGTTTAAAAAAAAAACAGAATTTACTGGGACTGAAAATTTATTTAACCCAGAACTTAGAATAAAAAATACCATTTCAAAATATTTATTATATAAAATACAATAATTATTACAAAAATTGTTCTTCTTCCCTGAGTGTTGTTGCTCCACTGACCTCACAGAATCAGAGCTTCCATAGCCGTTTCTCTAAGTTCCCTTAATCAATTTTCCTACCAAAAGCGTCACCTCTCTTCTCTTCTCTTCACCATCCTCACTCTCCAACCAACTTCACGTGTCGTTTCCAGTCCGAAAAACGGTGCGTATCACCTCCTCAAGAGACCCTTTTGGCCCTTCTCGTTGGATCCTGCAATTTCACTCTGCAAAGTTTCTCTTTACGCTCCGCCACTATGAAACTAAGCGGGGTTTGTGACGGGTTTTCGTAAAGTGGCTCGCTTTTCTTTCAATTTGGTTGCTTGAGTTCTGGATAAAGACCCCTTTAATCAGAATCCGATTAAAGAGAAAGAAAGGTGGTGGTGTTCGAATCACAATGCCAGAGGTTAGGATCATTGCCAAAAATTTCATGGACATGGTGGCATCCATGCCCGCCATGAAGCTGGATAAACTCTATGAAAATGGATTCATCTGTGAGGCTATTCTCAGGTCATTTTTTTTTTCTAGCTTTTTTTTACCAGTAGCACTAATTATTTTGAGTTAAAAGTTTCTTTTTGTTCTATTCATTTGGTAAATCAATTGAAGAAATCATGCAAACTTATGGTAAAGATTATACATCTTTGATTGCCTCAGTAACAGATTTTTACCCGTTCGCCCTCCCTTCATATGGTGTTTAGTTTTAACTACTTTTGACCTTTATGAAATTCAAATGATCACCAACTTGATAACTTGATTGTTCCTTCCTTAAGCCACTATTGTCAAATTAGTTTGGATTCTCATTTTACCTATAAGTTCAGAGTTAAGTGGGCCAGAGAAGTGGTATTTAGTTTCTTGAATATGACTTTGTGACTATAACTGATATATACCTTCAAATATCAGGTCTCTTCCGCCTCTTGCGAAGAAATACGTCATACAGATGCTACAAATTGATGTGCCAGTGGCAGCTAAATTGTTGGAGGAGTGGGTGCTTCCGGAGGGAGTTTCAAAGCACAGAGTAGCCGTTGATAGACTGGTTCAGTTGAGAGTTTTCCTTGAAGCTGTTGACAGGTACACATTTATTCACTGATGAAAAGTTTTGTTTTTTTCATTTTGTGGAAATGAGAGTAGACATTTTAGCTTCTGATGGTTTGAACTGATTCAGTTAATTTCAAATAACAATTGGATGAATGCCAGCCCTTAGTGTGGAGGATGCACACCTTTTTGCATCTTGCAATGTGTTTAAAGGTCTTTGTGATGGAATCTTGTTTTATTTGTGGCATGATGTAGTTAATGGAAAATATTGCTTATCTGATTGGCATGCTCCATGACATGCGTGATATTTGTTTGCTTTCTCCTTTGTTTCTTTCAGAACACGTGTAAAGTCACAATCGGATCATAGCAAAAGCCAGTTAATACTTAGTACTGATCACTTAAGTCCATTGATTTTTTTTTTCTTTTTCCGACAAGCAAGAGGAATAAATATCAATTACCTGGGTCATTTCTCTGGATTGTATATATTCTTCTTCATCTCTATGTGTCTTAGCGTCTAGCTAGGTTTCCATAGTCAGGATTGTCACTTTTAAAACTTTAGAGCCTTGCCTTATCCAATTTACTTCAGGAGGTTTTTCATCTTCTGGCAGGAAGAATGAAAAGACATACAAAGTTAATCCAACATATCAGAGAAGTCTCCAAAAGCTTTTAGTACAAGGGTGAGTGATACATATTTTCCCTTCCTTTTCTGTTCTTGAACCATGGTACAAGTTAGCTTGTCCCTCACTGCTATAATGAGGATGTGATATACAAAATTGTTTATTTGAGGCATGTTATAAAACTATTCTACTTTATGCATTATGGGTTAGTTAACCTATAGACAGTGGATGGTCTCTCCATGACATTGAATGACCGGAGTCACTCCTCCATTCTGAATTTTCAAGAAGAGCAATGCAATTGTTAGTAGACTGTACTACAAATTCTTTAGCTGGTAATATTTCCTTGTGATTAAATATGGCAGTGGAACTTTGCCAAGGGAATCAATGCCTTCCAATATTACTGTGAGGCTTCCAACGTTAGAAAATCTTGAGGCTTATGCTCTAGAGCAATGGGAGGTACAATATTGGATCTTAGCATTCCACATTTTTATTTTGATAAAACCTCTGCTTAACATTATATGCTACAAAAGTTACTTTAGTTATTATTTGATATGCCGTACCTTGGTTAAATTTTGACTAAAAAGAAGCCTAAACTCATCTGTGACTTGTTTTTGTGATGAACTAGTGTTTCTTGTTGCAACTTATAAGCCCAGCTCAGGTTGATAAGCCCTTAAATATTAGCTCTTCTTTGATGAAAGTTTTCCAGCGACGTCTCCTGAGTCACAGGTTTTGTTTCCTTGGCAGTAATACTTCTCATTTGTAGCATTTGCCTGAATGTGTATGTGTGTGTTGCAAACTGTATCTCGTGTTTAATGTCATTTTCTCATGTGCAATACAGAGACAAAGAAGCTCCAAAATTAACTGAAAGTGGTTTCCAGTTTTTGGTATGCATCAAGTGATTTATAAACCATTGAACTTCTGTAATGTGTTTTTCCTATATATAAAAAATGTTTCCTTTTGTATTACAGCTGATGGATACAAATGCCCAGCTTTGGTATATCATCAGAGAATATATCTCTAATTCTGAGGTGGCTCTAACTTTTCTTTTGAATAATATTTTTGCAATTTGCGTTGTATGTGCTCTTGTTCATCCACATTTGGTGCAGGAGAGAGGTGTTGATGCAGCTGAGTTGATCTCATTCATGCTCGAACTTAGCTTTCATGTCATCGGGGAGGTAAGACATTATTGTTCCTTGATGAGAGTTTTTTTACATAAAAAAACTTATACTATGGTGTTCCACATTATTTAAACAAGGTGTTGGACTGATCAAACTTTTGCTTCACTCTTTGATATTTTCATTACATCAGGCATATAGCATAAACACATTAACTGATTTTCAGAGGAGCATAATTAATGACCTAGCAGACCTTGGACTGGTTAAACTTCAGCAGGTTATAATATTTCTGTGCTTATTTTTAGATTTGATGAGGTTCATGATGATTGTAATTGTATATTTATTCATCAGAATTTGTCTCCCTTTCTTCTTTTTGTGACAACTTTATAGGGAAGGAAAGGAAGTTGGTTTATCCCTACAAAATTGGCAACCAATCTTTCAATGAGTTTGTCTGATTCATCATCTAGAAAACAGGTTTGTTATTGGTTTCAGAATGATTTATTTGATAGAAAAATTTAGATTCTTGAGGAAAACTCCTTCACAGATGTGCTGAATAGTGGAGGAGGCTCTATAGTATCAATGTGTTTGTTTGTTTCAGCTGCATTTTTTCCTCTGTGCCTTGTTCACATAGGGAGGTTTACTCTTTTTGGGCATACACTATTTTTTTTTGTATCAATGTGATTTATTTAAATCAATATGTCCAATTTCTTTTGCTTGTTCATACGTATGGATATACTGTTGCTGTTGTTGTTTAGGTGTTTTGGTTGCTTCATCATTCCAAACGTGCATATGCAACACTCATGTTCTTCAGATTTTTCAAGTTTTACTGGATTTCACATGGGAGATATCTTGACTCTTGTTCAAGAATCTTTTGATGACTGTATTTTTACTTACTACCTAAGAATGGCGACTGCCTAACATTTCAATTAACCTTTGGTGGGCTTTAATGAATGGATCCTTTTGTCGTATAGTGACAATATATAATTCTCTTTTAAAAAATGTTCCCCGTACAGATTTATGAATATTAATGAAAGATGTTGTCTATTTAATATTTTCAGGGATTTGTGGTTGTGGAAACAAATTTTAGAGTTTATGCTTACTCGACTTCTAAGTTACATTGTGAGATATTGCGGCTATTCTCAAGGTATGCCACCAAATACTTTGTCAAATGTTTTATTTTGCAACTTGTGTCAAATAAACCTCTAATCTTTCCTTACTTTTCCCTACCATTGTGTTTTAGAACCACTTATAGATATCAGTTTTTCTTACTGTACGCCATTTTTGAATATCCTTAAATGTTTCTGATACTGTTTTTATATGAAACCATTATTAGCTATTAATTTTGAGCTGACTATTTCGACAAAATATTACTGCTTAGTATCATTACGTGTGATGTATCCAGGGTAGAGTATCAACTTCCAAATCTTATTGTTGGAGCTATTACAAAAGAAAGCTTGTATAATGCTTTTGAAAATGGCATTACAGCCGATCAGGTAAAGCATTATAAAATAGAAATTTTATGATGTAATATCTATTTTTAAAATATGATCCTTGGTTTCTGCAGGTAGATAGATGGTAATGCTATGCTTTTTGTTTGAAATAAGGGGTCTAATACTGAAGTATATTCTTGAAGGAATAGGAAGATAGCAAACCCAACTGATCTAAGAGTCATTTATTTAGAAGTTACATGAGTCAGCTAGGTAGTTAGAGTTAATTGCTATAAATAGAAGTGTAGTAGATACTGCACAGGAAGTTTTTGGGGAAACTCATTGTAGAGGAGAGTGCTGAGACTATTTCTCACTAATATACACTTCCTCACCCTAACATGCTTCTAGTTGTTGTTGTACTCACTATCACTAAAGATTTTGGTATTCTTTTACTATCTTTCTAGGTTAGTCTTTGAACATTAAAAGTTTACAATGAACAATCTCTTACACAGACAACCATTTGCATTGATGTCACAGATAGTCACTTTCCTTCAGCAAAATGCTCATCCACGTGTTGCGGAGAGAATACCATGTGTGCCTGAAAATGTCACAGATCAGGTTTTGGATCTTAATATTGTGTTTCTGCACGTAAGCACGTGTATTGCTTGCTTTCATTTTGTGACACGTAGCATTGTGATGGCAACAGATTAGGCTGTGGGAAGCAGATCTAAACAGAGTTGAGATGACAGATGCATATTATTACGATGAGTTCCCTTCCAGAGTAAGCAACTTGGCATCATTTATTTTAAGTTCATGTCTTAAAAACATGAGCTTGTGTGTGATAATTTGAATGATTTATGAGCAGGATGTATTTGAAGGTGCATGTGACTGTGCTAGAGAATGGAATGGTTTGTTGTGGGAAGATTCAAAGAAAATGCATATGGTGGTTAAGACTGAGGTACATCCATATGTACGAGATTATTTACGCCGTCAAAAGTAGGAGCAAAAGCAACACCATCAACATGCAATGGAAAAAACCTTCGCAAAACTTACTGCATTATTTTGTTTCATAATTTTCTCCCTTTTAGAATTAAAAAGGAAATAGAATATCTTTGCCTTCAAGGTGAAGAAGTTTTGACCTTCTTCCACTTTTGTTGAGATCTTCTTTATGTTTTGGGAGGGTATTATTTTGATGCCGTGAAACTTTTATTTATATTATAAAATTAAAGTAGCTATAACTTGTACAGTCAAAATATTATAAGCCGTATTTTTTTCTCTCAAATGGGTTAAGTAAATAAATTATACACGCATACATATAAAGGAAACTATATGTCCTAATACTTCTATATTTTTCTTTTTGTTGAAGTTTTAACCCTTTTAATAATAACATAATGAAGATGGACGGAATTAGATTTTATTTTTCTTTTAATACAACATAATGAATTGTGTGTATTGTTTTGTTGTTTATGCGACCACTAGAAACATTGCTCCAAATTTTATTGAGATGACGAGGAAAACCCCAAACAAACTCAACCAATCGTATAAAAAACAAAATTAGAAGAAAAATAAATGAAGTATCTAACAATTCTTGCTCCTGTCCCCAACTTCCTTGGTTTAATTTGTCAGACAGAATGATTCAAATTGCAATTGTAAAGAAGACGTCACAAAGAAATTGTGAAAAGTATGTCTTCAAACTGGATTTCCATGAGAGCAATTATTGACTGTTTGTTTACTAAACACGTTTTGAGACTTTTTCTCACGTCCAATTCAAAGTTATAAAGAGGCTATAAGGAGAAGCTCCAATTAGATATGAGAATCTTTGTTAGAAAATCCGAACCAAACATGTACTTAATTTAAATGAAAGCTTGGGTGGTTTATACACACGATAATAAGATATTTTGTCCATAATAAAGGACAACATAAAAATAAATTTAATTGAAAAATGTAATACATCTTTCTAAATTTTTAATAAAATCATCATCTTAAAATGTTTATAAATGGAGAATTCTTTATAATTTCCATTGCAGTATAACCATCAAAGAATGAAGTACACGTTTTGGATTTTTATAACAAAAATGCTAACCACTCTTTTTATTATTGACTAAAACTTTTGAAAATTATAATTTTTTATGAGTTTAATTTATTATTTAACGAGTCTCTCTTCTGTTCTAGAAATAAGACAAATTAAAATGCGATTTTAGATAAATTCTAACAAACAGTAAATAACCCGTGTTAGAAATAAAGTATTAAAGAGTGTTGCTGGACCCTCTCTATTTGGTAGATTATGTGTCTTTCACTAGGCAGAAGTCCCAGGGATGTCACCAGGTGGGTCAATGGGGTGTACTGGTTGTGGCTTTGGCTTCTGAACAGGCTCAGTCTCACGCTTTGTTTGCCTGTTAGGACAGACTTTATCAGCTTCCTCTGGTTTAACATCAAACTGCAACATGTGAAGGCATATAATTGAATTATTACAAATGATCTTTTGAATATATTGGTCAGAGAATAAAAGAAAGTTGTAAGTGGGCAACATGATTCACTATAAAAAATTGGCTATTCAACACTAACATATTTCCGATGCAAAGTAATTGATATAACAATGAGATTGATTTTCTATTTGATGAAACCACTGGTAAGGAAACACTTCTAGGATTTTGGTAACCAACTAAGAAAACGTAGAAAGAGAGAAGAAGGGAGAGCAATAACAATCTAGGCACGAAGAACACTCCAAGATTACAGAAAATCGGGATCCCAACAGCGGGTCCGTGCATGTATTGAGGAAAGTACAGAATAGAGTTTATGAAAATGTTGGTTTTTCAGTCTTTATTGGCTATGTCTGTGTTGTTGCCTCTCTTTAAGACTTGTCCTTGCCTTGTACTTTAAAGTCCATGGTGAGCTTATCAAAATTGTAAGTGATGTCTCCCAAAGTTACCAACCATTCAACTCCCAGGACCAAATACCCAATGGTATTAAGAAGACATCTGATGTAAATGTTGTTTGCCACAACTTCCGTGAATTTTTTTGAAAATAACTTATTTCCATCAGCCAATGTGACCATCAACGGTTCTCTTTCTATTATTCTGCACCCAAACTTCTTGACCACCTGAATGTCAAGGAAATTTTATCCAACAAAATATGCAGGGGTTGTTTGTTGAAATACTCTGTCACCCTCATAGTCCGAAAAATGGGGAATTCCCATAAGTGCACTGATAGATATTTGAGGTTCATGAGTTGTAGTTGTTTCAGTATGTAGAATAAATTCTTCCCCTATTTCTTGAATCTCCATCACATGCACCTCGAGTTTCTTATGTGTAAGACAGTGTTCTGGGGTGTATGGTTCTTCACAGAAGTAACACAGTCCCTTGGACCTTCGTTCATTAATAGATGGAGGAACCAATGTTCTTGTTGACCGAAATGGTGGCTTAACATTGTCAGACAGTTTAGAGACTATTGTTTTCGAGGATTACTGGTTTTGGACCCAAATACCTTTATTCTTGGTGAGGTACCAAGAAGAATCGGTAGCAGTAGAGGTATTAGCCACTTCATACATTCTGGCTAAAGAAAAAGCTTTGTGGACACTGGTAGGTTGAAACAGGCACACCAATCTTTCTTTAATCCACCCAAGAAACAACTCATAGGGTAAGATTGTGAAAGATTTAATCTATTTATAATAGTGTCAAAAGCATAGTAGTAGTCATCTACTGTAGTTTTGTGTCATAAGTTCATCAAGTCAGCCATAGGATTAATACAAACCTTTCCAAATCTTTCTCTAACCATCACGCTATAGGCCTTCCAAGAAAGCAAAAAATAATTGGCGTATTTGGCCATACCTGTCTGCCATCGGGTCGCACGTCCTTCTATTGTACCTGCGTATCATCCGGTTATCAACAGAGAATACATCGTCACAATGCTTATCAATAGAGAATCATTGTCACAATGCGTGGACATCATGTTGCAGCAGCATAGGGTGTCGTTTCGGAAACAGTTCTGTCATTAGGAAAGTGGCTGTCATTGAAAGAAGATTGTGTACCAAGTTCTTGGACAGTTTCTTTCAATGAATCAGCCAACTAGCGTTGAAGAGCCCCGTCAACCCTACTAAACGAGCGTCGAATCTAGCAGCCAGTCTTTCCTCCATTTCCTTAAAGACCACAGCGTTGCATGTTGAATCAGCCATTAAAAATCAACTAAGACTGATACCAGTTGATACGGAAACACTTCTAGGGTTTCGGTAAACAACTAAGTAAACTTAACAGAGAGAAGAAGTGAGAGAGAGAAAAATCTAGGCGCGAAGAACACACCAAGATTACAGAAAATGGGGATCTCAATAGTGGGTACGCGCATGTATTGAGGAAAGCAAGGAAAAGAGTTTGATTACAATGTTCGTATGTTTTGATTTACAACAACAATTCCTATTTATAAGGGGACTGTCTAGCAGAGACAGTCTAACGGATACTGTCTAGTGAGACCAGCCAGCAGAGACCGTCCACGATAGCAACCACATTCAGTTTTAAATTACTGAAGACATGAAATGTATAAAACTACTGTCATTTAGTTGAAACATGAAAAAATGAAGAATCCAATTTGGTTCTTCACAGAAATGTTCATCATGCATGCTCTTGCGACAGTCACTACGGCCAAAACTAGCACCTCCATCATGTGGTTCAATTCTATTTAGAACCTCGATGGGATTACAGATCAATTTAGGGATACAATTTCCAATTTAATTTTTCAAATTATAAATAGGAGAAGTCATTGAAGGTTTTTAAACTTGCTTTGAGACTAATTCCTGATAAGAATCATGAGTAAGAGAACCAAGCTATAGGCAAGACAGAATATGTTCATGGGGATGTAACGAAGTTTCTATGAACAGAAGTTTGAAGTTAAAATGTCAATAATTATGTGGTTCCTTTTGTTTATTTTTTCAGATAAATATGCTTGGAAGAACTGCTTATATGAAGTAAATATAGTAAAAGTATAATTTCCTCCTGCTCTTGTTTATAATATTCTAATAGTTCTTTGATACAACCACATTCAATTCAATTCAAGAGCCCTTTTGACATGCATACAGAGATGGGGAAAGCTGGAATGAATATGATAAGTTGACCAAAATTTATGGTATTGAAATCAAACTAACCTTGTAACTGCAGCCAGATACACAAGCACGGAAACATTCCTGTTATTAAAGAATTAATCGTCATTAATTTGTAAAGATAGTAGTTCTGCCATAATTACTCTAAAGCTATTAAAAGGCTAGGCTACAACAAGCATGTTGCAATTGCTCAGAAGCAGCCCTTCCTTCTCAACACTGATGCTGGCTATACAATTAGTTGACTAATTATATTTAAGCAATTGAAGAAGCATGCACAATCAATTGTGTTTCCCTCATTGGGAATAACAGTTCAATAGTTGTGTTTTCACAAGTCATTACTCTTACAGCTTTTCACCACAATTTTTTTTTTCAACAGTCTACATTTAAAACCTTCCATTTAAGGTCTCAGAACCAAACATTTAAAGTTAAATTAAAAATAAAAGAGAAAAACCATTAATAATAACTTGAAATAGATCAGAAGTTACAATTTGCTATCAATATGATAAGTAAAGGAAACATATACTCTCACACAAAATACCTCTGAGTAACTGACAGCTCCAGGGGAACGATCAATATAGGCACTCCATTGCTGGTCCTTTAGTACCGGATCCTTGTAGCATATTTGATTGCAGTCCTCCAAACCTGGTTAACCAAAACTCTTATCACGTGTTAATCAAAGTCAAGTTCTGTCACTAATCAAGTCAAATTTTTACAATCACACATGTTCTATTCTTTTCTTTAGAATATATGCTTGGAATGAAGCTGAGATAAGCCATGTTGCTAGCAATTCCCTTCTTAAAATATTAGATAAACCAACTACTGATTCCATCTACAAAAGTCAAAGTCAATATTTGACCACATATCTGTTTAGATAAATTTCTCTATAGACACTACTAGAATAAAAAGAAAATAAGAACAACAAATAAAATAAAGTTATTCATACTTTTCATTATCGCTGAAGTGACTTATCGTTGTTAAACAAAAAAGTGGAGCCGAACTCCAATACTTTTCCAAATTGTTAAAGGTAAATCTTTTCCTCAATAAAGTATTGTTTGAAATTAGAACTATTAAATCAAAAACAATTTCTATGGACATTTTGAAACAATTAGGAACAAGAAAAAAGAAAAAAAATAAAAATGACTAATACGCTAGAATTGAATTTTTTGTTGCAGCTATGCAAGAAAGTGGATTTCAACAAGTCTAGAGTTAGAGCGAATAATTTTTGTCTGCATTCCATTCATCAGAAAAAAAACATTAAAAAAAAAGATGCAAAATGATCTCACATTCTTCCCATGACTCTCCATCTGAGTTGCAACCCTTTTTGCAGAATACTCGCCCTACAATACAGCCGAGTAGGATCTGTGAGGGCAATTAGGAGAAACGAATACATGCCCAAAATCAATTAAAACCAGAAGAACCTCAAATCGACATCATCAATCACAATTGCGCTAAGAGAGCCTTCAATGCGACAGGAAAATTGCTTTCATTTTGAGTTACCTTAATTCATTATAGTATATATCAAAATAATCAAAAATATAAACATATAACCAAACATTGAAAATCAGCAAGAAATTGACAATGAAAAAATTAAACAATTTCGGAACATAATGCTTCTATCCTTCTCTGCATTGCATGAGAAATTGAACATTTCTAAAATTCACAAAAAAAAAAAGTAAGAAAGAGGAAATGGTGAAGAGGGTTAGACTATTACATGGGATTTTGGTAAGAGCCGAGTATTTATTGGTGCATTTGTTTCCACATGGAGACACCCATTGCTGCGGTATCATCCTTATTTGAGTTGCCCCAAAGACCGAATTGAACAAGGAAACACGAAGAGGGTAGTTCGGTCACTTCGGGTACATTTCCTAGTTTGGTGGGGTCATTTCAATATTCATCCGATCCAGATATAACATAGCAGTGTGGTACTGGTATTGAAGAGTATTGGTGTAGCAACAAATATTTAAAATATATATTTTCAAACATTTTTATTGAAACTTGTATGAAAAAATAAATATTTAAAATTAAAATATAATATAATTTAATAATTTTGTTTAAATGTTATTTATGATTGAGTTTAGAGGAACTCCTAGTTAATTCCCCCTAATATGTTACACTTATTATATAAAGATGTTTTACACTAGCAAAAAGATTAAATGAAGGATTGAATTATTTGATAAACATGAAATAAATAAACTAAAATTAAATTCATCCCTTCAGTTTTCTTTCACCTTTTCAACCAAACACAAAAAAAAAAAATTATATTTTCTATAGATAGGCTCAAACATAAGTTGAAATTTATATAAGTACTTCATACTTATTCAAAATTATATTAAATACTCTTTAAGTATTAAAATATAAATTGATAGATATTTAACACTTTAGACATAACCTATATTGTTTCTTTTTATTTTAAAGATTATTTTAGAAAAAAGAGTTATAATACAAATATAATAACAAAATATTACATTCAAATAATAAAATAATAATATATGTGATTGGTAAATAATTATACAAAATATGAAAAATATACTATTCTCATATTTCATTAGGAATTGAAGTCAATATAATTTATAAACAGTCATCCTTATCTTATTCAAGAACATAAAGGTTATGGGACTGCCAAAATGAAAAACAATAACATCTCTAATGTGATCATTTCTCCTATGAGAGCAAAACTCTCATATAGTTTTAAGATATCTTATATTCAACTTCTTATATGTCTTTTCAAAAGAAAAAAAAATAGCAAAACTATTAAAATTCAAAACAAATAATAACTATTGTGCAATAATATTAACTATCAAAGGGGATTTAAGGTACTCGTTTCTGGCTAAGCATCCTCGCTATCCTCTCAGGTGGAACCATTGCCGGAACCTTGCAACGGTTTTTCGCAGCCGTCAAAACTTTTTCGTTGTACTTCTCCGTCCAATACGCTGCCTTCGCCGCCGGAGGGAACAGCCGCTGCCATGCCGTCTCCGCGCACTGCTCCACCTTGGCCTCCAACCTCTCGTACGCCTCCTTCGCGGACGGCTTGCACCTGGAGTAGACGGCTCCGGCAATGTCGGAAACGGAGGTCCGGGCGGGCGCGGGAGAATGCTGAGCGGAGGAGGCGGAGCGGTCGGCGATGCGGAGGAGCTCGTCGGGAACGAGGTGGAACTTCTCGTAGATTGGACCAATGACGCTCTTGACGGCTTCCTCAACGGCGCGGACGCTGGTGCAGTCCTTTGCGATGGCGACGGGGACGACGGCGTAGCGCATTGTGGGAACTTTGACGGCAAGTTAATGTTGCCTTGTTCCCTGTGTTAGCCACCAGAAATTAATTTGAAAAATGCAAAACGGAATGAATGAAAAATAAAGTGTAATTAAGAAGATTAACAAAAATAGAAATGAATAAAATAGGTAAAGATTTGAATGAACGTTAGATTTAGGCTTAATATCCACAGAGCCATGCATAGTTTGCTATTTCTATGCTTTCTAGTTAATGTTGGCTTCAAGGAGCAATAGAAGTTTTAAAAGCATCATTTCAATTGTTGCAAATTAAATAATAAATATTACAATGTAAGCATTTGAAAATAAATAAATAATCCAATATTGAAAAATAATGTTGAATTGAAGGCTTCCATAAATGCAATCTATAATAGTCACCAAAGTGTAGAGTTTTGTATTTCCAAAAATGTGGTTGAACCCGAGCTATGGTGTTAACCTTTTGGTAACTAATCTTTCAATTTTATGTACACTTGAAAATTAAAAGCATATGTTTGATGGAAAAAAAATACTAACATGGTTTAAAAAACGTGTTCTTAACCTAACCATATATAAGTTCATATTTTTAATCATGTAAGGGCAAGATTTTAAATAAACCTAATTATATGTATGAAACAATATATATCATATATGAATATGAAAATAGATGGAGACATGTTATAATATTGTTCAATGTATATGGCCAAAAAGAAAGTGATGATGCATTAACACCCATCAAATATTTTATATCCTCTTCACAATTATTTTTATTACCTTTTTATCTATTAAATAATATAGTTTTATATTTTAATTAAATACCTAAATACACAATTATGTTATTTATATAGGCATATAAGAAATATCTTATTGACTTATATCACTTTAATTGATATAGTTTGCCTATCATATTTCCTTTAACTATTGATAATAGTAAGTATACTTTTTTTATCTACTTTGTTTTTAACGAGAGATGTGAGTGGAAACAATTAGATATTGCTAGATAACTTAACCCTAAACAATGACTTGTTCTTTTTTCCTGAATAGTGTTCCTAACTAACAGACTTAAAAAACATTGCAAAGTTTGGATAAATATATCTATAAACCAACACATAATTAAATGTAGCTAGTCACTTGTGCTTAACGACCAACATATTTATAACTGTCAAAGCTAGAATCCAACTTCATCAACCGTTATGAAAAAAAATAATTAACCTCAATACATAATATGTAGTATAACATACATAATTAACCACAAAATTGTATATGAGTAACCATATAAACCTACTATGAATATTTCTTATACAAGTGAAACACCCAATGTTTTTATCGTGATAGGAAATAATCCCACATTGACTTGTTGTCTTTTCTTGAAAACCTTTCCTAACTAACAAACAAAGAAAATATTCAAAATGTTGAATGCAAGTACATAAACTAGCACACAATTAAATCTATTTAACCACTTATGCTTAACACTGAAACCCAACTTCCAACTTTCCTCTTAATCTTGTTGACTCATATTTATATTATCTTGTCTTATTCTTATATTCTAATTATATTATGATGAATATCTATAATTTTTAATACTTTAAATGATTTATTTTTTAAATATAATTAAATAATAATTTAAAACAATTTTAAATATTTTGTTGATCATAATCAATATTAAATTTCTATAATTAAAATTCATTTATAATTTGAAAATTGTTTAAAATAATTTACTATGAAAATCATTTTTTACATTTTAAAAGGTTATAATTTTAAAAACATGATTTTAATTTATTTATTTATTTCTATTATGATTAAGACAATTTTATGTAAAATATTTTTACTTATGTTTTTATGCTTTTTATATGTACCTTTTACTGGACAAGATAAACAAAGTTAAATTTTTTAAATTATGAAATAATGTTTAGTTAAAGATGTGTTTAAATGCTTTTTTTTTTTATAGAGATTGTTATATGTCGAATATGCTTCTTTGATTAGAATGTTAGTATAAAAGTTGTATTATTTTTGGACTTTCCTCAATATGAACATAATGCTTTGAACATGAATGCTGAGT
>Ga0209700_102645_pt1 | contig 35874 bp, 28 predicted proteins | sample SiratroredBW_FD_187528 | JGI IMG/M metagenome (GOLD analysis project Ga0209700, IMG submission 187528) | Root nodule microbial communities of legume samples collected from California, USA - Siratro red BW (SPAdes) (version 2) | ecosystem: Host-associated > Plants > Roots > Nodule | place: USA...
TTAGGAGTGTGTGTTGTGGGGTAAGGTTGAGGTCTAATTAGTGAAGCATGCAATCTTAATCAATGATAAGCTCCAAATATATTTTCTGAATTAACAAAAGTTTTGAAAAATCATTAAAATCAAAACATGCGTTTTAAATAACTGTTTTAACTAACTGGAGAAAAACAGTCGACTATTTGAAGATTCAATCGACTGAATTTTTAAATGACAGTTATGTTTAAATAGCTGGCACGAAATTTTTGGAAGTTATTGAAAATCATTTTACACATTTTCTGAGCACGAAAATTTGAGATTCCAAAGAGAGCAAATGCGTCCGCGAGTCTTGGGATCAAAGATCGATCAAAGTTTTCATCAAGAACTGTTTTCTTGAACTGCTGCTGGAGCTATCATTTGACTGAGACTGTTCTTCACTGATTTGATCATCAAGACTAAGCCTTCTATACCCTTTCTTATTGCTTTTGTCATTCTTTGATAGAAGTGTTTGTATTGCAGTAACCTTGTTCGTCCATCATCTGTTTTGACATTTATTCTGAGTTCTTGAATTGCCTGGGTTGGTAATTCTGTTCTGTACAGTGGGCTCTGTACAGGGTTTGACTTGCTGTGGGTTTCAGCAAGGGTCTTCGTGAAACACACAGTGGGTTTCTGTGTGGTTTCCTGTTTTGCTGTGGGATCAGCAGTGGTCTACTGCGGGTTGCAGTGAGACGTTTCTGGGTTATACAGTGGGCTCTATATAACGTTACTTGTTGTGGGTTTCAGCAAGGGAGTTCTTGAAGCACACAGTGGATTCTGTGGTGTTTCTTGTTTTGCTGTAGGGTCAGCAGGGGTTGACTGCAGAGTGCAGTGTCGTCTTGTTGTAGGCAAGTGTTGTAAACTGGATCAGGTTGATCAGTTTAGTGAAATCCTTACTATGTGTGAGGGACTAGACGTAGCCCTACTATTGGGTGAACCAGTATAAAAATCTGCTGTGTCCTTATTCTCTCTTGCTCTCTCTCTTTATTGTTCTTGCTGATTGTCTTGAATTTTTTAGAATTAAGTGAATCTTGCTAATTGAATAACTTCATCATTTTCTGAAAGCATTTTCAAAAACAACCTAAAATCAGTTATTTCATTTTTAACACAGTCTAATCCAAACTGTTCTAAATCTGCTAACAACCAGTATATTAGTTTTCTGCAAATCAGCAGTTTTGCAATTTGCTGGGTTAACTGTTTATCAGTTTATTTTACCAGAAAACCAAATCTCTCATTGTTGTTGATCAAAGACTGTTTTCACACATTTAACAAAGTTTATATTGTTTAATAAAAAGTTTTTTAATCTGTCAAGGTTGATAAACTTGAAGTTGATCAGTTCTTTCTGTGTGGTTATGTTCTATTCTGTTTCTGTGCAGTAAACTAAATCACTTCCGTACTTACATTTAAATTTAGATAAAATTGTTTGATCTGTTGCATTGTACTGTGACTGGATTAGATTCTGTTTACTGATTCATTCTACAGTCTTGCTCAGTAAAGTCAATAAAGATCTAGTTTATTCAACAACTTTGAATTTCTTAAAAGGTCAACTAGTTTTTGAAAAAGATTTTGAAATCCAATTCACCCCCCTCTTGTATTTCAGCCAAAACAGTTTCTTTCAGATATAAATAAGATGACACCTAAAAAAAGAGGAAAGTTTATATAAATAGGAAAAATTAGTATCCAGGTTTCATTTTTATATAAACCACCACCTCTCTCAGAAGCAGTTCTTCCCCTTTTCTCTATCTTGTCTCTAAAACTCCGCCTTCCTTCCTTATCACACTAACGATCAGAGATCATCCTTAGGTTCCTGGCATCAAGTAGAGCAAGAGTGTCCAATCAGATTCTTGAACAGAGTAAGTTTATTTTTTGCTCATCTTCCCCAAAGTCAGTTTTAGGTCAATTTCGTTCTTGGTAGGCGTATTTTTCTTGTGTCCTTCAAGGCGTAAAAATGAGTCTCTATTGGTCCATTGTTCTAATATTGTAGTTTGATCATTGGTCAAAAGCTCTTTATTTTTTGTTTTGTAAATAAGGATGAACTTAGTTAAGTAATTGTTATGTAGCAATGTTAAATGATGTCAATTGAGTAATTGATCACTGATGATTTAATTGAGTATGTGCTTTTTTTTTTAGACTTATGAATGAAATTAGTTGTTCTTGAGAATTTGTGTTGTAGTTTTTCTCTTGTATTATTGTGATTGGAAATGCATTGAAAATATACCCAGTGAGATTTTAAGCTTTAGAGTCATTCAAGTAAATACTATCACTGATTATGCATAATTGATTTTGCTTGAGTTTCTTTGTCGATTATTCAATTGCATGTGACATATGATGAAGACCATTTTTGTTGTTTACCTTCATTATCTAGAGCCAAATAACTAGCCTTTTTTCTTAATAAAATATTTGTACCTTTGTAATCCTTTTAAAAGATGTTGTTCCCATCCTTAAAACTATTAAATTTGTTTGACTACCTTACATTAACTTAAGAGAGCAAGTAGATCAGAAACTTAGTATCATTCGAGTTTGGGGGAGAATATGTGAAGAAAAAGGGGAATAAAGGGAATTATCATAAAAAATCTTATAGTCAAATACATAATTTTGGGGGTAAGTCGGAGGTGAACCAACCAAGTTCATTATCTCACCTGTGGAACGAACCCAATAAACTTGCTTATCAAGATTAAGTACAAATCCATGTTGCTAATAAGGCTTATTATCATGGCTTACGAATGAGCTTGATGAACATTAAACTGACCCAATACCATTCCTATAAATAGGGTGATACACCCACTACTGTTCTTATTACTTCTTATTCATACTGAAAACTAACTTGATCATCAGAGTGCCTTTGCAGGTATCCTTCTCAAGTCGAGTAGAAGATGTTTGACTTGGAAACTTCACCAAATCCCTGAAGATAGACTGAGTACTTTTATTTGGTTCCAGCTCATCACTCTTAGTTTAGTAACCTATTCACTCTATCTGGAACAATAGACTTTGTTTCAATATATTAGTTTCTACTAGTTAAGTAGATGACTTCGGTAAGAAAAATTATCTTTTACATTCTTAATAGATTTTTATTTTTATTCTTATACTTCAATTTCTAAATCAACCTAGCAAATCTTATTTTATAAATTATGTGTGATTATGACTTCTTATTGGTCCCTTCTCCCTATTCCTTCACTAGGCTTAAATTTAATCATTTAATGAGAACTTAGACTTACCTTTATAACATTTTCAAAAAACTTCAGCAACACATTATGTTTTTGGGTTAGCCATTTATCAACGATAATTGATTTGAAGCTTTGAAATTTGAATTGATTGGGAGAAGGTTCGCTGTGCCATTATTGACACTGCGAAATTCAGTGATTCAACATGGAAGATTACCTAAAACCTATTACAATTCACGTGAAGCGCTGTGTTGGTCATGTTCTTGTTCAAATTCCATTTTGAATTTGAAAATGATAAGTCAAGAAACAATTCAATTATTTGAATGTACAAATTAAAGCAGTCATACATACACCTCAGTTTATTACGTGTACCATCGCGGTGTTTCAATTCAATTGAAAAAGCAAGATTCGAAATTAGCGAAATCCAATTCAGTGCTGAATCGTGAGACATAATTGAAGCACACGTTATTTTAACAGTGACTTTGTGCTTTTGAATTCACGGTTAATTTCAATATTTTGGTTGGTGATTCAATTAGTCAAGCAGTGCAGATCACCCAGGAGTCATGGATGCACTTTCAGATCAAATTCGTATTTGGTGGAGGAATGATAAACGTGACATATTGATTCACACGATAATAATGTGTTTGGATTGGTTCAGTTTGATGTCTCCACATGTTAGCGAATTGAACGGTGCTGAACGGACCGTTTATGGATGAGTTTAGGTTAATCTAGTCCATATCTCCTAAAAGTCGACTAACGTTTAATTTTATGGTGTAATCTTGCTTAATGAAATTAATATTTTTATTGTCACTCCAATCAATCGACATTTTCTCTATGTATGTGAGATCATTTGATCCCCGAATGCTATAATGACCCTTTATGTTCGAGGTTGCTCAGAGTCCCAGATAAAATTATTTCTAAAAGAAAACTTTTCATTCTCGGCTCTTTCTTTGTTCCACGTAATCTGTGGTGTGTCCTCCGCTTAGGGCCGAGACTCAAGAGGGGTAAGGTTTAAAAGTGTAACATGTCATATTTTCATATAATTGGAATTCTATCCATAAAAAATATATAATAAATCTAAATATAAATATCCATATATTCAGAAGAGTATTTCATAATAGACTTCTTTACATAAAATTTAATAATTTTTTTATAATACAAAATAAAATAAATCTTCTCCATCACTTCATTGAGGAGCCACACTACCTGTCAAATCCTTTATTCACGTGTAACATATGATCATCGTATATTTAAACACAAAATAAACACCAAACTAGAAAGGTAAGTTAGAGTTTTAAAAATATATTTTCATAAATTAGATTTCTATCTCAACCAAACTACAACAAATCAGACTTTCATACTTTATCTCATACATCATATCACCATTATCACTTCTCTACAACAACTCATGGCATACATATACTATGTCACATATGAAGACACTTGACTCTCTACCTTCGGAAGACATGTATTGAATTAGACTTAGAGGTTTGCACTTGTCATATACCATTCCATCTGTTTCAATTAGTTCCTATTTCAAACTCGGATACAATTTTCATATGATATGATTAGTTCATATTTCAAACATTAGATATAACTTCCATATGCACAGGGTTAATCCATATGATCTGTCCAATCGATTCCTTTTAATACCGTAGTGTAGTCATATAAACCTGTTAACACATATGATATGGTCTAATTAGTTTTTTTTTTTTCACACTGTAATGCAATCATATGAACATGTTAATCCATATGATATGGTCCAATCGGTTCTTTTTTACATCGTAGCACAGTCATATGAACCTGTTAATCCATATGATTTAGTCCAACCGGTTATTTTTTTTCACACCACGCATAGTCATATGGACACGCTAATTCATATGATCTGGTCCAATTGGTTCTTTTCACATCATAGCGCAGTCATATGAACCTCTTAATCCATATGATTTGGTCCAATCGATTTTTTTGTCACATCGTGGCGCAGTCATATGAACCTCCTTCGACTCTCACTACTTGGATATCTTCATATATATGATTCCAATATATAAAGTCATTATACCTCTTTATTGATCAAATCCATAAACAATACACATCCTAAACAATCTCAACACAGGTATCTCCTTTCCTAAAGGTACTATGTCGTGATCACACATAACATCAATCAACAATATTTCGTATAATAGTTACTTTCAAAACAGTTCTCAATTGACAACACGTCAAAAGCATTAAATACATATATGAAATTCCACAATCAACTTCTGCAAAAAAGTTTGGAACTAGTAACCATTTAACCCTCACATCCAGGTATTCTAACTTAGGGTTCTATTTCAAAGTAAATTAACATTTATGAAAACATACAATTAATTGCCTTTACTTGTATAGAGTATAGATATTCAAAGGAGTTCCAAAAACCAAAAATCACAAACCTAACCTGCAGCAAAAGCTTTTGATCAATTATCAGACTACACTACAATGACAATGGGCCAATAGGGACTCATTTTGATTCCTTGGAGGACATAACGAGAATACCCCTACCAAGAACGAAATTGACCTATAACTAATTCTAAGGAAGATTAACAGAAAATGAGCTTACTCTATTCAATAATCTGATCAGACACTCTTGTTCCACTCGATGCTAGGAATCTAGGGGTGACCTCCAATCGTCAGTCTAATAAGGAAGTATGGCAAAGTTTCAGAGAGTAGGCAGAGAAAAGGGGAAAAACCACTTCTTAGATAGAGATTTGGTGATTTTTATAAAAATTAAAATTGAATATCTGATTTTCCTATTTAGGTGTCGCCTTATTTATATCTAATGCTAAATTTTATATTCTATATGTTTTTCTTCTAAAGTTATTTTCTAGGGTTTTACAAGAAAAGTCGTGAGCATGCTCTAAGGAGTTGTTAATTTGTTAGGCCCTCTTGAAAGATGTGATTGATTAATGAGGGTGTGTCTCCTAAGGATTGTGACTAATTTTCTTTGGTAGTTATAGGATTCGAAGAGATCTAACGGTTGGCGAATGTTGTAACAATTTGGCTTTCTCAGTCCCTGGACTATAAATAATTTGTAGGTCATTGTTATGGGACCGTGTTGTTTCTTCAAGAATTCAAGTAGTGGCTAGGTGTAGGGAATTTCTTTCATTATCAGGTTAGTCATGTCATCTTCTTCTAGCATTTTAGGATCTTCGCGTAGGGGGTCATCCAATGATGATGTTGAGTCCTTGGTCCTTCTTGAGGGTTATAGGAATAGTTAGCTCTAAAAGGGGGCTTGAATGGAGCCTGAATGCAATTTAGTGTGAACAAAATCCTCTAAACAAGATCGTCCAATGTACGAATATAAGCACAGATGAAACAGTTTTATACTGATTCACCCTAATCCCTTGGGCTACGTCTAGTTCTCCCTTGAACATACCATTCAAGAGGTTCCATTATTCAGTAACAGTTACAACAAGTATAAACCTCTCTAGGTTACAACAAGTATACAAACCTCTCCAAGTTACAACGAGTACACAAGCCTCTATAGGTTATCCAAGTACACAAACCTCTCCAAGTTATACTGGTCCCAATTGTAAAACAAGTTTAGGATGAGTTCAAGAGGGGGGAGGAGTGAATTTAACTTTAAAAAATTTTCACAAAAATGGAAAGTATTAATTTTAGAATGAAAGTTCTTTATTGAAACTACTGAAAAATGTTATTCTGAAATGTGTAGCAAAGAATCAATAAATCCCAGATCAGAATCAATCAATTGAAATAATACACATATCTGAAAACAACAAGAAACAGTTTACTGAATCACAAATGCAATCAATTGAATACAGTGCACAAACCCAAACAGTTCAGAAACAATCAAGGTATAGCTAGAACCAATAAACAGTAGGAGCAATTAACTAGAAACAGAATGTAAATCAATTCAGTCAAGAACTAGTAAAGACACCAAAAACAGAAGCGAAGCAATTAATTGAATAGAAATGAAGCTCAGAGCTGCCCAGAAACAATCAGATAAACAATATAGACAATAAGCAGAAAATCAATCTAACAACAATATAATCTAGATTAATAGACAGAACCAGAAGTAACAATTTATTCAAAAAGACAAGTTTTCAGCAACTCAATCAATTAAACAATAATTATAGTTGACAGAAAACACTTTAATAAAATCAAGAACAAACTCAGTCAATTATACAGATGAAATAATAGTTCCAGAAAATAAACATTGTAACACAGTAAAAAAGAACAATCAATTACGTGCGATGAACAATTAATTGAGTAAGCAACAACAAATATAACAAAGCGTTCAAGAAGAGAGAAAGAGAGATTAAGAACACTAAGATTTATACTGGTTCACCCTTCCTCAAGGACTACGTCTAGTCCTTTGCCAACAAGCAAAGAGTTCCACTAAAAAAGATCATAAAGATCAGTTTACAACAATACAAACACCTTGCAACCAGCAAGATACCACTGCTCCCAGCAGCAAAGAACCTATTGCACCCCGCAACAGTTGTCCGAACAATGCAGAACCCTTCTACACAATACCAATTACAAACCCTATGCAATATGGGTAATCAAATCGCTCACAATACAGGAAAATTCAATTGAAAATGAACACTCAAGTACTTCTACACAAAACATATTACAAAAAGAATTAAGAACTGTGTAGAAGACTTAGCTTTGGTTTAGAACCACTATTGGATGAAACCCACTTAATGCAAGGCTTCAAGATTCACTTTCTTGAGGTTTTTCTTGAAGAAATTAGAATGTAACTAGTTCTCAAGGTGTACGCACGCTTTTCTCTCTTTTAAAAATCACAATTGATCACTTAATTGTCTTTTGTACATATGAAAACACGTGCTCCCCCTAATATAAGAAAATTGGTTTTTAAATCTGTTAAAAACTCAATTGATTGATTTTTCTGTGCTTATAAGAAAATCTAGTAAATTGATTTCTGAAAAACAGTTTACTGATTTACTCTAAAAAATGTTTTTCAAAAATCTGTTAAACCTCATTTATTAAGCAAAATAAATTTGGAGCTTACTTTGAGTGATATCTCATGCAACTCATGGTTTTAGACCAAAACCACACTCTCACACACACACCCAACCTAAGTCCTACACGAAAACTCCATCAAACTCCATGATGGCTTCAAGCAATCCACTTTGCAAGCTTTGATCCATATAGACTTCATCATATTGTTGGCTTCATCAAATCACTTAGCAAGTCTTGGTGCTAACAATCTGCCCCAATTTAATGAAAGCAAACAAGTGTGTGTTGAGTTACATTAAGTCTAACCAGCACAAACTGTACACTAAAACAGTCGATTAAAAAATTTGTAATCTCAGCAGGTTCAGAAAAATTAAACTGGTTGAATTGAAATAGTTAATTGCTTTCCTCATGTTTTCAAACCAGTTCAAATCAGTATACTCTGGAAATATGTGATTGCTCCCCCATACTTTGTTATTCCTTCAAAGCATAAAATAAACAATATTAAATGATAAGCAAACAACTTAATTTCATTCTATTAAATCTGGATCATAGTACAAATGATCATAGTTACAAACCAGCCGAATTACAAGTCATACAAAATTAAACATGATTAAACTAAATTCAACCAATAAGAACCATCAGCAGAGCTTGTTAGACTAGCAGTACAATAGCAACAAAAATACAACAAGATAAAGACAACACACATAACAACATAAAGACACAAACATCATACTTCTCTCCCTTTGCATTCATCAAATGGAGAGAAGAGACCAAATATGATATGCATGAACAAACTTAATTCTCTGGCCCATAGAACATTTGACCAATCTTGTATTGCACATCGTCATCCAGGTCTTCTATGTTTTGGAATCGTGTCTCGCAATATTGATGGTGGCTTCTACTATCATCCTGCATAGTGTGTAACTGACTCATCACCCTTTCTTCAAACCTTGCAAAATAATTTTCATTACCAATTGGGGGAATGCTAGACATATATGCATCAAAACCTCCTTAAGCATGAGCAGTAGCAACAACACTTGTTCCAGCTCCTTCATCTTCTTGCTCTTGCTGTTGATCAATGCCTTCTTCATCAACTTTACATGCCCAATAGTCATCATTTATCTTCTTCAGTCCTATTTTGTTCAAGGTTACACCAGTGATTTCATTTTGTGCCTTCATAGTCTCAACAACCTCGCCCTCAACATCAATCTCAAAATACTCAATAAAGTGGGAGATAAGAACCACATATGGAATGTTGTATTCCAGTTTCTTCCTGATCTTGATAATATGCTCCTTGATAACGCTCACCCAGTTAACCCTGATTTTCCCCATCAAGCAATACATTAGCATAAGGTCTTCTTCAGTTAAGACAACATGGTTAAACCCTATAGGGGTTAGCAGCCAAATGACAATAAACACCAAGATGCGAGGAGTTACAACAAGTCCTCCAACAGAAGAGCTTCTTGATTTAGTGTTGGAATTTTTCAAGCACGACTTAAAGAATTGAACTTTGTTGAAGTCTTCCAAACTAGTTCTATTGCCTCTACCAACTATGATGCTAGCATTCCTCAACCCAGCAACGACTAGCCATACTTCATCATTGATGGCAATGTTAACTGCCTTAACTTGGGAGTAAATAGTTTCAATCATACCACATATTTATAAGAAAGACTTTCACCAAATCTAGGCAGATGTTCCCAGATAACTTGACAAACTTCTCAAGTCTTTGAAATTTCAGCGTCTCTCTTACTTCATCTAACTTCTCTTCTTTTAGCCACAACATTTTGATGAACTTTGGAGCTATTATAGCCTTTCTACTGTACTCACGGTGGCATTCCTCCATGTTCTCTTGGTTACTAGCGAACCACCTTTCCAGATAACCAGCCTCATTGGTTTCACTAGGTTCTGTCATCTTTACATAGGCTCTCTTAGTTCGCTTTCATGAAGTGGATGAAGAGGCCATGAGTGAAGGTGATTTTCTGATGTGAATACTTAGAAAGGATTATGTTCTATGGAGCACAGAACACTAAGAATGCTTCAAGGTGTATTTGTGTGTGTTTGAATGCATGGTAGATGTAGCATATAAACACAATAAAATATAATAAGGATCACGAACATGCCAAGAATTGATTGACTAAACAGAACACAGCTTTTCGGTTAGGATTCTGTAAGCAATAAACTGGTTCAGAGATTACTTAGCTTGCAGCTTTTGACTCGTTGACTACCAATAAGCCAATGACACGTGGTATTTTGTTGGTTATCACTCCTCACATGTATTCTCCATGTGCTGGACACATCAGCTTATTCAAATCTTTTGCTTTGACCAAGGAATCTACTATTGTGCCATTACCTTCCTAAGATCACAGTCTTGCACAAAACAACTTATTGTTTAGAATCAATTCTCCACACTTGTTCAGTCCAGCTCACATTAATAAATTGAACAAAAATTAATCAGGATCAAAATTTCTATCTACTACATGAAAAGCAGTCAAAGTTCGGTTAATTGAATCTATTGACTCAATTAATCAAATTAATCGTTTTGCATTAACTCAATAATGACCAACAAATGCATAGGTTGATTTAATTAATATTTTTAAAATCAATTATGCCTAACTCATTTATGAGAAAATTAAATCTTTCTTTATTAAGGGGCTTAGTAAGTAAACCAGCCAATTGATTCTCATAATTAACAAATTGAATTACGCAGTCGCCATTATTAACATGATTTCTTATGAAGCAGTGGCGTATTTCAATATGCTTTGTTCTGGAATGCTACACTGGGTTCTTTGTTAAATTTATTGCACTGGTATTGGCACACAATAAGGAAATTTGAGAAAGACTTAGACCAAAATGACTTAGTTGTTGCTTGATCCAGAGGCTTTGTGCACAACAACTTCCAGCAGCTATGTGTTTTGCTTTAACTGTTGATAAAGCTACACATGTTTGCTTCTTACTATGCCATGATATCAAACTTGATTCAAGAAGGTGACATGTTCCGCTTGTACTCTTTCTATCAATTTTACATCCTGCAAAAATCTGAGTCAGAGTAACCAATTAAATTCAAAGATACATCACTAGGATAGCATAAACCAACATCACTACTCCCTTTGAGATATTTCAATATTGTCTTAGCTACCATGTAGTGTGACTCCTTAGGATTTGCTTGATATCTTGCGCAAAGACATACACTGAACATGATATCCGATCTACTTGCAGTAAGATAGAGAAGTGATCCTATGAGCCCTCTGTATTTAGTTTGATCCGCATTAGCTCCTTTCTCATCAGTATCTAAGTAGCAACCAAATATAATGTCATCAACATAAACTTGACAAGTATAATTTCATTACATGCTTTCTTAATGAATAAAGTCTTATCTGTTTTTCCTCTCTCATAGCCTTGAGAAAGAAGGAAATTACTCAACCCCTCATACCACTATCGAGGTGCTTGCTTCAAACCATATAGTTCTTTCTTGAGTTTGAAGACATGATCTGGATACTTGTGGTCTTCAAATCCAAGGGTTTGACTCACATAACCCTTTGCAACCAATCTAGCTTTATTCTGCACGATGACTCCTTGTTCATCCAATTTGTTCTTGAATACCCATTTGGTTCCAATCACATTCATTTGCTTAGATCTGGGAACAATTGTCCAAACTTCATTCCTTGCGAATTGATTTAACTCTTCATGCATTGCATTGATCGAATTGTTGTCCTCTAGTGCATCAGCTACAATTTTGGGTTCCACTTGTGATACGAAAGCCATGTGCTTACAAAAATGATTCAAGGATCTTCTAGTTGATACCCCTTTTTGAACTTGACCAATGACATTGTCCAATGAGAGATTTTTGGGCACTCTCCACTCTCTTGGCAGTACATAATTGATTATCTCTACACCAGCTCCAAATTCAATCGATTGAATTTTCGATTTAATTGATTGAATTTATGACAATTGACTACCTTTCTCTAGTTTATTTTGCAGTCCAGTATGAACTTGTTGTCTAGTAGGAACCTCATCATCTTCACCTGTCTTAAAAATCAGTTATCTTATATAAGGGCTACTAGCGTTTTCCATTGTACCTAAGACATTTGATTGATCAATTGTGATTTTCTAAGAGAGAGAAGTGTGCGCAAACGGTAAGAACTTGTTCTATATGATTTACATCAAGAAAAACCTCAAGAACTTTAATCTTGGAGCCTTCCATTGAGTGGGTTTCATGTATTCATGGTTCTGCACAAGAGCTAAGTCTTCTACACTTTTTTTGATCCTTTTGTAATCTGCCTTTGTAGAAGTATTGTTGGTTTTGTAATTTGTAATTGTGAGTTTGGTTCCCATATTGCATAGGGTTTGTAATTTGGGTTGTGTAGTAGGGTTCTACACTATTATACAACTGTTATGGGATGCAGTAGGTTGTGTTTTGCAGAGTGTAGTGTTGAATTGTGCGGACCAAGGGTAATTGTATTGTATTGAACTGATCTTGGTGATCTTTTTAGTGGAATTCTTTGCTTGTTGGCAAAGGACTGGACATAGCCCTTGAGGAAGGGTGAACCAATATAAATCTTGGTGTTCTTGATCTCTCTTTCTCTCTTGTTGATCGCTTATCATATTTGTTGTCATACGTTCAACTAATTGTTTGTCACACTCAATCAAATGTTCATTCTACTGGTGTTATTTTTTGTGTTCTCTGGAATTGATTCATATATTCGTTCAATTGATTGTTTCTGTTCTTGTATCAACATTGAGTGTTTTATGTTAATTGTGCTTGTTGTAATTGATTTTATTTCTGGAATTTTGCCTTCTTGAATCAATTGTTATTTTTGTTTTAGTATATTAAATCTGGATTGATTTGTTGTGTGAGTAATTCTTAATCAACTATTTCTGATGTTTATCTAATTGTTGTGAACTGTGCTGATTTGAGTTCTTTGTTCAACTAATTATATATGGTTTGAATAAACTGCTTACTGTTGCTTATTGCTCTGTTGCGATATTCAGTAAATTGTTTCTGGTTTTTACTTATATGATTTATGGGTTATCTGAATTGATTTTTGATTTCTGTTTACTGCTTCTGCTTCTGAATTAGTTGAATTATTGTTGTTTACAATTCTATGTGTGTATTCAGCTGATTGTTCTTCATCTGGAATTTATTGACTCTTTGCTATGCATATCTAATTAAGACTTTTGATTGTTTCAATTAAGAACTTTCATTCTATACTTAAATACTTTCAATTTTTGCGAAAATATTTGAAAGTTCAATTCACCCCCCCCCCCTTCTTGCACTCGACCTAAACTTGATTTCAATGACTTGTCTAAGAATTCCACGAATAGCCACTAGAAGAAGGTCTTGCATCAGAACATGGCAATCATGAGATTTTAAGCCCATAAATTTCAAATCTTCCATTGAGATTATTCCTTTCATATTTAAAGAGTATCCTATGGTACTTTAACTCCTCGCAAACACCCACAGAAACTGATTTTTTCAAATTTTGACAAAGTATGACATGCTGGCAAAAACTACGTTCATTTACCTTGCGGTTGTGGTTGTAACTTCAACTAAACAGCCATCTCAACCAGATCTTTACGAGCAATTATTCCATCCTTTATCTTTCCTTTAATATTTAGTAATGTCCCAGTTATACTATCACAAAGATTTTTTTTCCACATGCATTACATCTATGCAATGTCTAACATCTAACTTTGACCAATATAGAAGTTCAAAGAATATCAATTTCTACTTCCATATTTTTTTCACACCACTATTCCTGAGGGTTTTCCCATAAGTTACTTCGACGTGGCACACTCGGTTATAGACATCCTCACCAGTTAAGGGTGGAGATGCAGTTCTGTCCTCTTAACAACCATTAAAAGCTTTTTTCAACCTGCGATAAGGGTGATTACATTTCAAAAACCTTCGATGCCCAATGTAACATGTCTTCCTCCCATATTTTAGCTGATGGTAACTTGTGTTCTCTTTACATATCGGACACGCATGATGTCCCTTAACACTATAACCACTCAGATTTCCATATGCCAGGAAATCATTAATCGTGCAAAATAACAAAGCTCGAAAATTGAAATTGACCTTTTCATATGTATCAAAAACCTCGACACCTTCATCCCATAACAACCTCAAGTCCTTTATCAAAGGACTTAGATAAACAACTATGTCATTTCCGGGTTGCCTTGGTCCTGATATCATCATAGACAACATCATATATTTTCTCTTCATGCACAACCAATACGATAAATTATAAATAATTAGCAAAACAGACCATGAACTATGTTTGCTACTTAAATTACCGTATGGATTCATTCCACCAGTTGCAAGACCAAGTATGAGATTTCTTGAATCACTTCCAAACCCAGGATACAAAGAATCAATTTTCTTCCATTGTGGTTAATCGGTAGCATGTCGTAATAACCCATCACATTTTCTTCCATGTCAAGTTTTTTGCATCCTTAACATTGCAAAAAAAAAAAAAAAACATTTTAATTGTGGTATGATTGGCAGATACCACAATACTTCTGAAGGAGGACCCTTTTTCATGTCATCTTCATCCTCGTCGTCATCCTTTACGTTGTATCTTGATAACCTACATCTAGGACACTTATGCAAGCCTTCGAACTCTTTTTTATACTATATACAACCATTGGACAAGCATGCATTTTTTGGTACTCCATACGCATTGGACACAATATCTTCTTGGCCTCGTAGTGACTGGTCAACAAAGTATTACCTTCTGGAAGTATTTCATGCAACAATTCAAGCAATTCAATAAAGCTTCTATCAGTCCACCCATTTCTTTCCTTGATATTAAATAATTATAATGCTGCTGACAAACGTGAAAAACTTGAACAACCGGGATATAATTCTGTTACTGAATCATCTTTCAACGAATCATACACATGTGCTTGGTGGAAACTATCTTCTCTAATATCACGAATCATGTCTTCCAAGCAATCCTCAGAATACATATTAGAATGTTGACATTCAGTCTCAGATACATATAGAAAGTCAAGAACTTCACCATGCCAAGTCCACGTTGTATAGTTTTTCAAGAAATCATCACAAAGAACATGCTCTCATATCAACTCAATATCTAGTATTTTCCCATTCAAACAATTCACACACGGACAATAATATCTTCCACTTATTCCTGCTCTATTCCGTTTAGAAAATTCTAGAAACTCTTCAACACGTTTCTCATACACATCATTGATTCAACTTCTATTTATCCAACTTTGATCCATGACTATGTACAGTAAAAAAAATTATATATGTTATACAATGAGCAAATTAAATACAAATTGCCAAGGATCGAACTTCCTTGGACTCAATACCAACACGGACTCAAACAATGTACAAATTAAATACTAATTGTCAGGGATCGAACATCCTAGACTCAATACCAACAACCGTTCACTATATATATTCAAGCATACACAACAAGCAATCCATTACACAAAGCATTCCAAGCATACAGAAAACTCCAAATACAAATTACACAACATTTCAAAGATATAAAACATACCTCTTGTAGACAGTGAGAGCAAAACCAGTGAACACTGAGACCATACCAATAAATGCAAATGACCCAAGTAAACTCTAGCAAAACCAGTAAATGCAAAAATAAAGTGAATGAAACATAGAGACAATGATGGAAAATGAAAACGAGGGAGAAAACCATATACCATTGAGACCGTGAGTGAGAACCAATGCCTTCCAAAATGGAAACAAAAATGGAAACATGAGTGAGAAACGTAAGCGAGAGAGAATGCTAGCAAAACCAATAAATGCAAACATAAAGTGAATGAAACACGGAGACAGAGATGACAAACGAAAACAAGGGAGAAAAACACGTACCAGTGAAACTATGAGCGAGAACAAATGCCTCCCAAAATAGAAATGAAAATGGCAACGTGACCAAGAAACGTAAGCGAGAGAGAAAATGCTTGTTTTGGAGATGATTGAAAGCTCGGAACAATGCACACGAAGCAACAATGGTAGAGCGCAAGAAAGTGAAAAAGAAGGAGGCAAAGCGTAAGAGGAAAAACACTAGTTGAAACGTAAAAGTAAAGTGATATTACATTAGTTACCACTCCATAACCAATGTAATATGTGCATAGTAGGATACAACGTTGGTTTTGGGGGCCAAGCAATGTTGTATCATTACCCTAAAACCCAAAATTTTCCCCAAAATGTCTCAATCACAGATATGATTTTGATTAAGCCTTAGAATCAACGTTATATCTTTCCCATCATTTTAGAGTTTTGGAATTTTTATTTTTTTTACTTTTTTTAGTCTTTTCTACGTCAGTTTTGAGGTGAACCGATGTAGTATCTCTTTAAATATTTACAAAAGTTCCACAATATTTTTGTTTACGTCGGTTACATTTTAACCGACGCATTAACATATCGTAGAATCTATTTTTTTTTACTAGTGGTATTCTCTCCTCTCCAAGAAACACAAGTATTCTCTCATCTCTAAGAATCATTCAGGATTTAAAGAAACATTCTCAAAAGAGAGAACAATGAAAGCTCCCAAGGGTTACTTCACAATGTGAATAATTGTACAATTTTCTCATAACTCTAAACTCTATATGCTCTCAATAGCAGATTTACAATAAACACTCAAATATTTAGTAAATTATTCAATGTATTGCACAATGTATTTCTCTTTTCTGTTCTAGTTTTCTTCAACTTAAAATTGTTCCTCTATATGTAGCTTTGTATAAACTAGTCGTTGGATGCTTGAAAGGTAAATCTTAACCATCTAATGTTGAAACTAGTTGTTGGAAGAACAACTTCTATTTTTGATTCTACATTAAAATTGACTTTATCTGTATATAAAAACACTTTAAACAACAAAAGATATCTTTGATTTGAAACAATTAATCACGTTGAAATATTCTATAATAATTTTAATAATTTTCATTATGAACAAATTTGAATGTTAAAGCACAACATGGTATAAAATCTGATTTTGATATTTCTATGAAAGACACTTTACTTGAAACAAATCAAATCCAAATTATGTGTAGCAAATATATTTTGAATTGTTTCTATATTTAGCTATAACAACATAACAGTCCAATCTCAGTTTTCGCAAATACATATATGTAAAAAAAATAAGTTGAATCAAATTAATTTTATTGTAAGCAAAGCTTGATAAAACCATGGACCAAGGTGTAGAGAATGATTTGATCTTAAAATAAAATTAAAAGCAGATTTCGAAAGAAATTTAAAAATCTACCAATTATATATTTATTTATTTATAACTTTCATCTTCTTTTAATTTTAAACAAAATGAATTTAATAAAATAATAGTAAATAAAAAAATTGTTTGAGTCTATAGTTCATCTGTAGATATTTCTCATGCTTAGAGATATGTAAATATTATTGTAATAGACACATAAGATCGTCAAACACAAATACATACTTAGAGTATTATTATGATAAAATTTATTACATTATTAGGTCATCTAAAGGGACTTTTTAGATCGTCTAATGATTCAATAGTTGCCATGGCATCTGGCTTGGTACATGCCTCCAATATTGATGTATAACTTATTAAACTTCGATTTTTATTCTAGTATTGTTATCTCCATTTATTTTATAAACATGAATAACTTCAATAACATCAATAATGGCCTTTGCAAGTACCACTTTTTGTGGTAAACATGATTTGTCAACTAAAAAATTACAACAATTTTAACTAACATTATTTACTTGCTAAAAAAATGCCACTTTATACAAGTTGTTAAATGTCGGATGCTATAGTCACTAGTGGAAAAATGGAATTTTACGACATGATACGACGTCGGTTAAAAGGGAATCGTTGTAAACAAAAATACAATGACAATTTTGTAAATAAATGAAAACATATAGCGATAACTGATATGATAGGACACACTCTACATCGATTGCTAGAAAAAACCAATGTAGAAAATAGCCCAGGAAAATTCTAGTAAAAAAAAATTGCAAAACTAATTATGGACACCACTTATTACATCGATTGCTCCTCTAACCAATGTAATAGAGTGAATTTCTACATTGGTTGTGAACTCCAAACGATGTAACAAGCCGTGTTGCATGCTCTAATTAAAAAAAATATTTTAGTGCGGATTTATTACATCCATATACAATCGATGTAATAGATATACTATTACATCAATTATTTTAGCAATCGATATAATAGTTGTATTTTTTAACCTAAATTTTTCACTGCTTTTGTTATTCGGCTTTTCCCTGTGTCATTGAGTCTCTAGTGCTTGTGTTGAGTCTTTGCTGCTTGTTCTCATTGTTTCACCCACATTTGGTTCCATTTTTGGTAGTCTTTGTCCAATTTGCTCTATTTAGCATTTTCAATATGTAGTTTGTTTAATATTTTTTTTTACATTGACGTTGCACGTTGCTAAGGATACTATAGCAACGACTTTACTTGACGTGTTAGCTTATCTCAGTGAACCATGAATCGTGAATGCTGATTGGTTCCACCTCTACCCCTTGTCGCTAATCTTTGTAACAAGTTAGCGATATTGTAGAATTGATTAAAAAATAGTTCGAATTTTTTTTTTGTGATCTAATTTTTTTTAGCAATAACTTCTTTTAGTCTATATTTGATAATAGAGTCCTTACATTATACAAATTTATCATAAATTTTGAGTTGTCAAAATTTAGGGTAAAAAAACATGAAATAGTCATATATAGAACTCAAATTGAGAAGCATTAAAAATGAAAGTTGCTCGAAATGAGGTAAAGAATGCAATGGTCAACCCCAAAGATGATTCGGGGTTCTCAATTTCTAAAATTTCATTGTTTACTATTACTTTTTTATTCTTTTAGGGTTTTTGAGGTCTTTTTATAGATTTTTGGCTCTTCCTTCACATATCTATAGTTATCAGAAAATTTCAAAACTTTTTGTGGTGATTTTTTTATTAATTATAGATTTATTAAATTATTATGTAACATCCCATATTTTCACATAATAGGAACTTTATAGCATAGAAATTATATAATAAGCTTAAATACATTTTTCATACATTCATAAGAGTATTTCAAAATATACTTCTCTACATGAGATTTAATAAAAATATCTTCGTACAATCACAAAATAAAAGAAAATGAAATAAAATTAAACTTCGCCATCAACTCATTGAGGAGTCACACCACCTGTTAAATCCTTGGTGTAAAGTAGATACCTTAAAAGGAGTTCTGAAAACCTAAAATCACAAACCTAACTTGCACCAAGAGTTTTCTATTCAAGAATCTTATTGGAAACTCTTGCCCTACTCAATGCTAGGAATCTAAGGGTGATCTCTGATCGTCAGTTTGTTAAAGAATTGGGTCAGAAGTTTAGAGAGAAGGTAGAGAACCTATTTCTAGAGAAATTGTGGTTTTTATAAAAATGAAACCTGAATATTGATTTTCCTACTTATATAAACTTTTCTTTTTAAAAAAAATATTTAAGTGTCATCTTATATATATTTAAAGCCAAATTGTAGCTTCTAATATGTTTATTCTAAAGTTATTTTCTAGGGTATTACTTTTTCTTCAACAACAAAAATTTGTCCTTGGAAATTAACATACTAGGAAAGGGATATGGATATGTTTCCTCTCAACTCTCACTTTAATTCTAAAGAGATACTACCCCACTTTCACATTGGTATATCTAACTATAACTGAGCTTATATCTTATTTTAAACTAATGAGGCAAAAAGTCTCACTTGTTATCGTAGGAACACAATCATAAAATTTATGCATAAATATTTATAACATGACAAACTCAACAACCTTTTATCATACAAAAATCACATATAAAAATCATGACATATGAAAATATATCACATGTCTATAACTTTATAATTTTTATTCACATCTATATATACATCATCATGTTACTCTAGTTTTTCTTTGGTCCTATTCCTAGGTTTGAGCTTTAAAGCTTGTAGAAGCATCAATTGTCTATTATTTTTTCATCTTTTCAAAGAATGCAAAACATGCCATAATATTACCAACATTACATTATTCAAATTCATAAACATAAAATATTTCAATCATAATGTACAAAATTCAGAATATTCACATGTAATATTGAAATTGTTAATATACAATTATATATAAAAGAAATGATAATTAATAATCATGTTAGTATACTTCTTCCATGACCATTCAAAAACTTCAACTGTGAAAAGAAATAAATATAATTTTTAAAGTAGAGATTATTTTATACTAAATTAGTCATTGTACCTGAATCTATTAAAGTATAATATGGTACATATCAAGTGTGACAACACAAACATCCATTCACAACAGCCACTTTAGCCTAACTTAAAAGCAATAGTTCAAAATAGAGAGACTTTACAACTACCAATCTTGGAAAGTAAACCATAACAGTTGCCTCCAAAAACACAATAGCATCACAATTCATAATAAATGACTTGTATTTTTGGAGTTTCTTATACATTTTAAATAATTAATACTAAACTCATCAATTTTCAAAATACTCAATTCTTTAAATGTTCATAATTAATAAATAAGAAGTTATAGGTCTTATCTATTAAGCAATCATACAGGTAAATTAGTAAAAAAAGATGGCATGGCTAACCATCAAAAATGAAGAAAAGGAGTGAGTAATTTGTGTCAATAGAGATGACAAAAAAGGCATACCTAAGATTCAGGCCAAGTAGAAAACTAAACATAAAACATAGACAAATAGAACAAATAAAACAAGAAAGTAGAAAATGCATGAGTAAATTCATAAAACACAGATTGACGAGGATACAAGAACATAAAGACAATTTAGGATAGAAAACATAAACAAAAATTTTTACAAATAGTTGAAATTTAATATTCCTAGCCTATCACTCCAATACTAATCAAACAGAGAGTAGGGATCATATACAATAAATAAGCAATCATATACAATAGTATATACTACCAAAGCATGCAAGGCTTCTAACTAGCTAGACTCCGAACATGTACTTGTATCTCCTAAAGCAGAGAGCAAATGAGGAAAGATGATAACATTACAACTTTTAATGATTCATAAATACAAATGTTAGTAAAGTCTCATCTTCAATTCAAATAAAGATAATTACGATTATGAATAAGGTATGATAATGAACATTGAACAACATCTTAAACGTGAAACATTCATATTAGCAACTCCCATAGTATAAAGTGTTTATCATTATAATATGCAAACCCACTTCATTGTTATTATAGAATTTTATCAGTTAAGACTAAAAAAATGGAAAACAATAACTAAAAATGAACCATTAAGTACAAACTCATGGTCTCTCTGCTTGTTTCAAACACGAGATAACCATAAAATCACATTGAAACACTAAGACAAGTCAAGAAAGAATACAAAAAAAATAAACATCTTAATCTTAATATTTGGCAAATGTTTATGACAAATGTTTATATGTGTTGTAGAAGACCTATTCTTGTAAAAACTCATGTACAAAATATGTATTGTTAAAGGAACTAAACTAAGTATTAAGCTTTAATAATCATGAATTGTTTCATAGCACAAATGGACGAAAGATACTGCAAACCTTTTTTAAAAAAAAAAATGAATATCAATTCATGAACATAGCTTGGCCTTATCACTGTTAAGCAAAAGAATGATGCAAACTTCTATGTAATAAATCTTATTATCAAACAATATGATACAACTAAAATTAAATATAAACAAACTAAATTTATATTTATCAAGATTTCAATTAGCTAACAAATAGTTATAGAAAGGAATCATATATAAAAAAAATTAAAATTACCTTAATATAAATTGACAACAGCAAAAATGCCACTAAAACTAACGAACTAATCATTAAACTAAAAGATTGTTTTAGCTTTCACAACAAATGAGAGATAGGATGGAATAAAGAATATGAAGGATCTGTGCACGAAAGAATTATGATTAAATAGGATTTAAAATAAATACATGACAACATCGATGCTAGTCTAGAAAAGATCTTGAAGTTAAATTAATAGAAAATGTGAAGGTTAAATACCTTGTAGCATATTAAAAGCACTATTTGGCATATATGATTTGAAAAGATTTTTAGAAGAAAGAAGAAAAAAAATTGCTCACGGAAGACATAATAGTTGGCTTGAAAATAGAGTAAGGCAACTAGAAGAATAATTATTAAATTTAAAAATTGATTTTGACTGCCTTGAAATGATTTATAATATTTTATCTTGTAGTTATTCTGAAGTTGTTAAAGTGACCAACTGTGAAAACTGTGAAGTTTTTTGAATGAAAAAATGTTAAATACTTGATTAAAACTATTTCAAAATTTTCAAAGGGAACTGCCAATTTGAATGCTCTACTTGGTTCTCAAAATTGTGTTTTTAATAAGGCAAACATTCGTTTTCAAGATGGTTTTAAGAAGAAAGAAAAGAAATTTAAAAACTCTTTTAATCAAAGTATGAAAACAACTTCACCTTTTGTTTCTTGTTTCTAGTTTCTATTGTATGGAGAAGGGTCATACGGTTATATTATTTGCCTAAAGGCATTGTAAAGTGGGTTCCCAAGGGTACCGTTAAAAAAATTGGACCCAAGTTTAATAAGGGACCAACTCTTGCAACTTCAACTATTTTGTAGGGACTTTGGACAGCTAACCAGCAGCTATGGTAGTTGGACAACGGCTGTTCGAGGCATATGACAAGCGACGCTTCAAAGTTTGTTAACTTAAAGATGAGGCAAGAAGGATATGTGACGTATGGAGATAATAATAGAGGAAGAATCCTTGGTAAAGGAGATGTCAGAGTCATGACTCGATAATAATCAAGGATGTGTTGCTGGTGGATGGGCTAAAGCACAACTTGATGAATATTAGCCAATTGTGTGATAAAGGCTATGAAGTAACATTCAAACCACACTTGTGCCTCATTTCAAATAAATAAACTCACCAGACCTTGCTTATTGGTAAAAGAGTAAATAATATTTACATACTTAATATTTGTGGCATTGCATCTGGTATAACTTGTTTGCTCTCTCCTTGTACCACTTGTCATCACCTTGTGAGAGCCTAGGAGTGCAAGCTAGGTTTGGGAAGCTTGTCATAGAAGCTAGGGTTAGAAGCTAAGTTTAAAAGCTTGTCTTGGAAGCTAGGTTTAGAGAGCTTCTCTTACAAGCTGCTCCCTCTCCTTGCTTCTATAAATAAAGGTGTAAAGATCTCTCTTGAAAGCTTGATTTGAGTAATGAAATGCTACCAAATTTTCAGCACATTGCATCAAGTTTCACATTGATTTTCTTCTCCTAGAAGCTAAAAGCTCTCTCTTGAAGGTTGGCCTAACCTTCTTCAGGGCTTTCACCTCCTACCTCACCAAAACCGCACCAATTCTCCTTCACGCTTCCTTCCATGGTGAATCCTTCCATATCTATTGCTTTCGCATCATGAGGAGCTCCTCCCATGCATTATGTTCGGTGCAAAAGGCTTGAACATGCTCTTCTTCCATTGGAACGTGAGCTACAAGCTAAAGCACCAAGGAGCCTCTCCATCACCTTGAGTTGCTTCACATGGATCTATTTGGTCCTTCTCCTACTATGAGTATAGGCGGTAACTATTATGAACTTGTTATTGTTGATGATTATTGTAGATTCACTTGGACATTGTTCATTGTAGCTAAGGATCACGCATTCACATCCTTTAAACAACTTGCCAAAGTTTTGAAAAATGAAAACAATTGCCATATTTTTGTAATAAAATTTGACCATGGGGGAGAGTTTCAAAATGAGAGGTTTGAACACTTTTGCAATAAACATGGTATAAAACATAATTTTTCCTTTCCAAGAACCCCATAGCAAAATGGAGTTGTGGAGAGGGAAAATATATCTTTGGAAGAGCTTGCATGTACTTTTTTAAATGATTCAAAACTTCCAAAGTATTTTTCGGCATATGTTGTTAATACTATTTGTTATGTTTTAAACCGTGCTTTGATCAGACCCATTTTGAAAAAGACTCCCTATAAGCTTTATAAAGGAAGAAAATCGAATATTGGTCACTTTAAAGTGTTTGGTTGCAAATGTTTTGTTTTAAATAATGGCAAAGATAATCTTGGCAAGTTTGATGCAAAGGTTGATAAAGACATCTTTCTTGGTTACTCTTCTCATAATCATGCATATAGAGTTTATAGTAAAAGGACTATGACTGTAGAAGAATATGTGCATATTGTATTAGATGAGACTAACTTTGAATTGCAAGTTGTTTCTAAGAACAATGTAAATGAGGAAGATAGTAGTGAGCTGTTGCAGAGAAACAGTCAGCTGAATTAAAAATTCAACCAACTGAATTTATCAAATAAGGAGTAAATTGATGACTCAGCTGGACAACAAGCTTCAACTAATGAAGGAGTACCGTGTGCACCTGTGAACAATGCAGACCTACTAAGAGAGTGGATGATTCCTTAAGACTTATCTCTAGACAACATCATTGGTCAAATAGAACAAGGATTTTTACTAGACGCACTCTTAATAATTTATGTGAAAATATAGCTTTTGTGTCTCAGATTGAACCTAATTCTATTCATGATGATTTGATTGATGAAAAATGGATTGAAGTTATGCATGATGAGTTAAATCAGTTCTATAGGAATAATGTTTGGGTTTTGGTTCCTAAAACACCAGATATGCATGTAATTGGAACTAAATGGGTGTTTAGGAATAAGCTAGATGAACAAGGCATGATTGTTAAAAACAAAGCTAGGCTAGTAGCTAAGGGCTATAACCAAGAAGAAGGAATTGATTTTGGTGAAATGTATGCTCCTATTGCTAGACTAGAAGCTGTGAGATTATTGTTTGTCGATACATGTTTGTGTGGTTTTAAGCTATTTCAAATGGATGTGAAAAGTGCTTTCTTGAATGGTTTCATAGATGAAGAAGTATATATCTCTTAGCCACCAGGCTTTGAGGATCACAAACATCCAGACCATGTATACAGACTGCAGAAAGCTTTGTATGGTTTGAAGCAGGCTCCAAGGCAATTGTATGAAAGGTTGAGCAACTTCCTTACCTCTCAAGGCTACGAAAGAGGCAAAGTTGACAAAACTCTTTTCATTAGAAAGCTTAATACTGATATAATTCTAGTACAGGTTTATTTAGATGACATTATATTTGGTTCTACTAATGAAAACCTATGTCAAGATTTTATGTTAGCTATGCAGGGGGAGTTTGAGATGTCCAAGTTGGGATAATTAAACTTCTTCCTTATATTACAAGTGAAGCAAATGAAGCATGAAACATTTTTGTGTCAATCTAAGTACTACAAAGGACTTCTGAAGAAATTTGACAAATGCAAAGAAGCTTCAACACCAATATCTACCAGTTGCTACCTTGACTTGGATGAGAAGGGTGTCTCTATAGATAAACCAAATATAGAGGGCTAATTGGTTCTTTATTATATCTAACAACTAGTTATCCTGACATTATGTTCAGTGTCTGTGTGTGTGTCAGGTTTCAATCTAATCCAAAAGAATCACAATTCAAAGCTGGGAAGAGGATACTCAAGTACTTGAAAGGGACTATCAATGTGGGACTATAGTACCCCAGAGGAGCCCCACTAAGCTTAATAGGCTACTTAGACTCAGACTTTGCTAGTTGCAAGATACATCGGAAAAGCACTAGTGGGACATGCCATCTGCTAGGAGCTAGCTTGATATCTTGGCATTGCAAAAAACAAGCTTGTGTGGCCCTTTCAACAGCTGAAGCAAAGTATATAGCCATTGGAAGTTGTTGTGCACCAATACTCTGGCTTAAACAATAACTAAGTGACTACAACTCATGTCTTTCCAAAATACCTGTTAAATGTGACAATACAAGTGCAATTAACCTAACCAAGAATCTTGTGCATCATTCTAGGACAAAATATATCGAGATTCGTAACCACTTTATACGGGACCATGTTAGCAATGGAGACTGTGAGGTTCAGTTTATTGAAACTGATAAATAGCTAGTTGACTTCTTCACCAAACCCTTGCCAAGAGATAGGTTCAACTTCCTAAGAACTCAATTGCGTATCTTAAATGCTTCAAATGTTCTTAATTAATAATGCCTCTATAATTATGTGATTATGGTTTTAATTAACTAACATTTGGTACCATGAGACAGTTGGTGCAGTTCCAACAAGTGGTATCCATGTGTGGTAATTTTAATGGGTTGATTCTTGAATTTAGTTTGTTAAAATTCTGCTACTAGTTGCTTTTCAGTATTTTTAACAGCCTATTTTTCAAAACCAGCTTATTGTAATTATGTGAATACTGTCAAAGTGGTTGATTCGAGAATTTTAACCTGTTATGTTACGAATTTAACTAATTATTTTCCTGAAGCAATTCATTTAATTTGTTAATTTTAGAAAACAACTTATTAAAAAATCTAGTTTCCAGAATTTTAATTGATTGTTTTTCATAATTAACTGGTTAAAATCATTTGATAGAGTTGCAAATTTAGGTTTTCTATGCAAAAATGGTTGGAATAGTTTGTGATTTAAGTGTACAGGGGTAACCCAATGGGTTTTGAAGAGCACTTTAACAGATTGAATTCATGACCAACATTGAAAGGTGAAAAAGAATCCCAACTTGGGACAGCTGAGCATGGCAGATTCTGCTGGTAAAAAGGGAATCCTGCAGTTTGACTGGTACAAAATAACCAACTATTTTCGTCTTTGACTCGGCAGGTGGAGTGTTAAATTCAAAGATCAATATATTAAATGCATGTGCAACTAAATTAGCTTCAGCTCCTTACACTTCACATGCACCACTGTGTCACTTTTTCATTTTATATATACAACACAGTTTTGATCACAACACTGCATGATTTTTTCATTTTTCATAATTGCCTTCGTACTGCATAAATCATTCTCTTTCAAAACCATGTCTTCCTCCACACCAAGCAAAAGATCAAGAGCTCAATCTTCAACTCAGTCATATGGAAAAATGGTTTACTGGAGAACAAATTCAAATGCAAGCCTACCTTCATGAGTTTAGCCGAAAGAGCATAATAAGCCCCAAATTCATCATGACCGAATGACTAAAGAAGAACAATTGAATGAAGTAAGAAGCATGATTAACCATAAAAAAAACTCAAGAAGTTCCTTGGTCTAACAGGCTGTATCTTCCCTGACTTGGTTAAGTTGTTAAAATAAAGGAGAAAATAATTATGAATTAATCTTGCTTGTGTAAAATACACACATATAGGGACGATTTATTTATAGACAAAAATAGTAACAGGCTAATAGAAAATATGGGCTAAGCCCATTATATCCAACACTCCCCCTCAAGCTGGTGATATAAATCATATGAACCAAGTTTGTTACACATGTAATCAATTCTAGATCCTCGCAAAGATTTAGTAAAAATATCATCTAATTGATCATTCGAATTAACAAATTCAGTTTTGATGTCTCCAAATATAATTTTCTCTTGAATGAAATGAAAATCAATCTCAATATGTTTAGTCCTTTCATGAAAGACAGGATTTGATCTAATAGGAAGAGTAGCCTGATTATCGCATATAAGTGTCATTTGAGTGACCTCTCCAAATTGAATTCTTTAAGTAAATGTTTAAGCCAAATAAGCTCATAGGTAGCTAGGGCCATACCTCTATATTCTGCTTCAACACTAGATCTTGCCACAACATGTTGTTTCTTGCTTTTCCAAGAAATCAAATTATCACCAATAAGAACACAATATCTAGAAGTAGATCTTCTATCAGATAGAGATCTTGCCCAATCATCATTTGAATAACATACAACTTTATTATGGTTACTTTGACCACATAGTAAGCCTTTTCCAAGAGAACCTTTAATATATTTCAATATATGAATGACTGCATTCCAATGATCAACACACCAGGAATTAAGAAATTGACTCACCACACTAACTACAAATGAAATGTCAGGCCAAGTAACAATAAGATAATTCAATTTTCCAACTAATATTCTATATTTTTCAGGATCTAAAAGAGGCTCCCCTTGACTAGGTAGAAGTTTGGCATTAGAATCCATGGGTGTTTCAACAGATTTTGAATTCATCAATCCAGTTTCCTCCAAAATGTCCAATGCATACTTTTTTTGAGAGATAACAATAACATTGTTAGATTGTGCTACCTCAATCCCCAAGAAATATATGAGTTTGCCAAGATTTTCAGTCTAAAAGTGGTAACAAATATGTTGTTTTATTTGAGAGATGCCATGGTTATCATTACCTGTAAGAACAATGTTATCAATATATACCACTAGATAGATAGACCCAGCTTTTGAGTGACGATAAAAAACTGAATGATCTGCCTCGCTGTGAGTCATACCAAATTGTTGAACAACACTGATGAATTTTCCAAACCAAGCCCTAGGAGACTACTTAAGGTCATATAAAGATTTGCAGAGACGACATACCAATCCAGAAGACTCTCCCTGAGCAACCAATCCTGGAGGTTGCTCCATATAAATTTCTTCCTCCAAATTCCCATTAAGAAAAGCATTTTTAACATCTAAATGATAAGGAGACCATCTTTGAAGAGTTGCCATAACTATGAATAAGTGAATAGAAGCCATTTTTTTTCCAATGGAGAAAAAGTATCACCATAGTCTAAAAACAAAAAAATTGTGTATAACCTTTAGCCACAAAACGAGCCTTGAGACGATCAATAGTACCGTCAGGACCAACTTTGATAGTAAAAACCCACTTGCAACCAACAACAGATTTCCTAGAAGGTAAAGGAACGAGTTTCCAAGTTCCACTGTTATGAAGGCCACTTATTTCATCAAGCATTGCTTGATGCCAACCAGGATGGGCTCCAAGACATCACCTACAATTTTTGGAATGGACACAGAAGAAATAGATGAAAGGCAAGTATAAAAAGGTTGAGATAGTCTTTGATAACTTAATTCAGTATAATTTCGAGAGGGAGTATGAGTAGGACATATACCTTTACGAATGACAATGGGAATATTAGGTTCAATTGTTAGAGCCGGAGGGGGCGGAAGAGCTAGCACAAGAAGAGAGTCATCAGATGGACCATGAAAAGTTGGATGATGACTGTAAACCTGAAGAGGTGGTGGATGAGAGGAATCTTTAGGTACACTAGACACAACCGGAGTACCAAAGACAATTGGAATATGTACTTGATTAGATGGAGACACATGAGAAGAAGATATAAACTTAAAATAAAAAAGAAGACTCAATAAATGTGACATTTTCATAAATGAAGTAACAGTTAAGAGAGGGTGAGAAACATTTATATACTTTTTGAGATCTAGTAAATCCTAAAAAGACACATTTGTGTGACCGAGCATATAATTTATCAAGACCAGGACCAAAATTATGAACAAAGTAACTAGACCCAAAAACTTTAAGAGTTAAGAGATGAAGAGGTTCATGAGGAAATAAAATAAAACGAGGAATTTTATTATTTAAAACTGAGGATGACATACGATTAATTAAATAGCATGCACTAAGAACAACATCACCCCAAAACCTTTGAGGAACCCCATCATGAATTAAAAGAGTATGAGTAGAGTATGAGTAGTTTCAACAAGATGTCTATTCTTGCGCTCAGCCACCCTCATTTTGTTGAGGTGTATAAGCACATGAAGTTTGGTGAAGAATGCCATGAGACTTCATAAAAATATTAGAAGAATGAGAAAGATACTCACGGGCATTATCATTGCGTAAGATTTGAATTGAAACTCCAAATTGATTTTTAATTTCATTAAAAAAAGATTGAAATATACAAAATAACTCAAAACAATTTTTCATTAAAAATAACCAAGTACATCTTGAAAAATCATCAATAAAAGTAACAAAATATTGAAATCCTAAATTAGACTTAACACGACTTGGTCCCCAAATGTCTGAATGAACTAAGGTAAATGGGGACAAAGCACGTTGTCAAACACTCTTAGGAAAAGAATTACGACTTTGTTTTCCTAAATGACACAACTCACATGACAAATTGGATAACTTGGACAGACTTGGAACAAGCTGCTGCATCTTGACAAGACTAGGATGACCCAACTGAGCATGGAGAAGAGATGGAGAATTCATGACTGTGCCAACATGTACAGATGTTTGTAGGTGATAAAGACCATGAGACTCACATCCTGTGCCAATCATCCGTCCCGAACTCTGGTCCTATAAACAGACAGAATCTTTGGTAAAAGAAATGACACAATCAAGGGAATAGGTGAGACGAATAATAAGTTAAAGGGAGACCTAAGGACATAAAGAACATTATCAATAGATAACGAAGGAAGGAGATTAATAATACCAACACCATGGGATGAGACTCTAGAGCCATTAGCCATGGTAATGGAAGGTAAATAACCAAAGGTAGATATGGAAGAGAAAACAAGTTTTATTACCAGTAATGTGATTTGTGGCACCTGAGTCTAGAAACCAACGACCAAGAGAATTTGAGTGAGTGATACCAGCAAAAGATGTACCTGTATGTGTTGTATGTGCAACAAAAGTAGTGTAACCATAGATTTTGACATACATGTCTGTTCCCATACTTCTAAACATGTCTCACAAGAAAGAATTTTTTTTTAAAGACGAGTGAATGGTAGATTTGATAACAATACATAATTGAGCATCAATTTTCAGCCAACGAGAAACCTCATTTTCATTAACATCAACACCACACTTGGTAAGATGATCAATATACCTTTGACATTTAAGCCATAATGTAATATCTGAGGCCCAAGTATCATAATTCGTTCCATCTAATTTGTCAATGGAGAGATGAACATTAACATAATTAGTATAGATGGATGAATCAGATATGGTAGTGGAAGAGGCCATAAATGAAGTGAGAGAAAACACCTTAAAAGAGGGAGAAAAATCTCAATAAAAATCTCAAGAAAATAGCCTTCGTTTACAGCCTCTGGCACAACAAATAGCAAATATAAGAGTGTGAAAGAAATGAAGAGCAAAAGAGACGCAGAGGTGTATAAGAGCATCGGAGACGGCTGTAGGGAAACAGTGGTGAAAAGTGGGTTCACCAAAAAAATTCAACCCTAACCCTAAGCTCTTGATACCATATTAAAATAAAGAAGAAAATAATTATGAATTAATCTTCCTTGTGTAAAATACACACATAGGGATTGTTTATTTATAGACAAAAATAGTAACAGATTAATAGAAAATATGGGCTAAGCCCATTATATTCAACAAAGATATTCTACACAAACATAGCCTTTGATGGGGAGAACATGTGGAGCCACGTGAAGGGTGTTGATATGGAGATATCAACCAAAGTTTGGTTTGCTATTACTGGTCTGAATTATGAGGGACTGAAAGTAGAACAAGGAGCTATTGAGGAGTTCAACAAAACTCAATTTCATCGCTCTTGCATGTGGAATCCAATAGACGAATTAAAAAGCTTTGGAGTAGGTAAACTTGCAATGAACCGATAGATTTTGAAGTTGTTGATTGTCTGAATCATAACTCAAAGAGAAAGCAACCATGCTACACTTAGAAAGGAAGATCTCATATTGTTATACTATCTTGTTAATCGAGTGAAAGTGAATTGGGTGTATACCATGAAAGATCATATGATTAAGTCAAAGAGACTAACTAACTATAAGTTGCCTTATGCAGTCTTGATCTCAAGGATGCTAGAGTTTTTTGAAGTTAATTTGGAAGATGAGATCTCTGAAATCCTAAAGCAGAATAGTTTGATCAATCAATCCATGCTTAACAGAAGTGGGTTGTAGAAGACAAACAAAATCTGGACTTACAAAGGGGAAGAGATTGAGGAAGTTGGACCAAGTGGAGCTACTGAACAAGGAGCAGATGTTGTTACTACTGCAGATGCTACTGCACATATTCTATATGTATCTCCCATTTAGAGAGGAGAACCCCTGTCTCACTTTGAACGCATGGTGATTGAAAGGTTGGATCACATTTCGGGAGATCAACGCATCCATCATGAGTATTGTGTTGCCCATTTTCAGCTTCTACATCAGGAGATAGAACAAGTCCAGGACCAATTGGATGCATTGGGATTCAAAAATGATGACTAGAGGATCATTGTTGTATAATGCATCTCATTTCACTTATGTTTTGGATCTTGTTTTCTGGTTTTGTTGTTTTTAGTTCCTCCCAAATTGATGAATCCGATTGGGGGAGAATATGTGTGGTTTTATATGTTATAATCCTAACTTTTATATGATGCTTTCCATGCACATACTGACTAAAACACTGACTTGCTAAACTAAATTGAGTGGCTGCTGTGAATTTTAACTTGTTGTTTTTTTGTTTAGCTTGTTGATTTTCTGACCATTGTTGCACTGAACCAAATTTTAGCTTACTATAATTCAATATTAACCTGTTGTTTTTATTTTGATATACTACTGCACTATGTTTTTGGTTTTGGAAAATCTATAAAGGTGTTTTGCAAGCCTCAAAGTACAGGGGAGAAGAAAGCATGAGATTCACAAATGCAAACTACCTCTCAACCACAAAATTGTCTTCATCAAATTGGGGGAGATTGTTCGAGCAAGTAGAGATGCTCTTGATTTGGAGATTTAATGAAGAAATTCCATGAAGACTTGACTTGGATGATGAAGAGCTTTGGATCCTTGGTTTGAGTTTCTTTAGCTCATATTTGCATTTGTGTGTGTTTTTTTTGTATTTTGCATGCAAGATTTGCCATTTTACTCAAGTGAAAAAGAACTTTCGAAAATGTTTTTAAGAGTAAAGATGTTGTAGAACAAAAATAATCAGTTGTTTTTGAAAATTAGTTTGTTATTTTTTGCGCTTAATGAAAAATAACCAGTTGTTTTTCAAAAACAACTTGTTGTTTTTACTTAACAGAGTTGGTGCGCTTAAGGAAAAACAACCCGTTGTTTTCACTCAATAGTGCATGATTTACTATATAAATTTGTGGGCACTGAGTTTCAAAGCACGAAAATCATTGTAAGAGTTTGAAAAACATTTCATAGATCACTTGAGAGTTCTTTGGAGATTCACATTCTAGATTTGAGAGGATTGTTGAAGATTGAACCAAGAACAACCTTGATTCTCATTTCTTGAGTTGACTTGCATTTGCAATTGATTACAAAACTCTTCCAACAGTTGGTTCTTATTCAAATAAGTGATTCTTTCTACATTAAGATTGGTTTGAGGCTACTGTGTTGCTGTCTTAAATGTTGTAATTCATTTATCATACATTTCTTGCTAGAATTGTGCTTGAATAGGGTATTTGAGCATTGTTTGTGTGAAATCTTGTGTACTTTTGTTTTCTATTGTAAAGTTTGCATAATACATTGTAGTAGGATTATGCATTTAGCACTAGGGTTGTGCATCTTATGTGGTAGGGTTCTGCATAAGGATAGAGTCAATCTTGTAGGGTTCAAGATTGAATCTTGGAGGTGTATTTGTATGAAAACTTGTTGATTTTAGTGGAAATCTTTGCATTGTTGTGCAAAGGACTAGACGTAGCTATTGAGGATACTTTTTTCTTGATTAAAGACCCAATTTTATTGATCAACTCAATCTATTTTTATTCAAGAATCAAAGAACAGTTTTCTGGTTTTTTCAAAAGCATTTATCATCTGAAAGGTTCTTTCTCTACACTGTATTGAAAAATAAAAAATTGGATTGTATTTGCTTAATCAAAATTGTTTTTGACTATTACATTCAATTAATTTTAGCTTACTATTTTTAAGATTTAATTTTTCTTTTGTTGCATTTAACTATGATTTACATCACTTTTCAACAACTCTTATTATTAAACTATTTTGAAAGAACTATTCAAATATGTTTTCACTGGTTTTATTAAATACTGCAACTGGTTAGTGATTTTAATTGGTGAAAATTAGTTTTAACAAGTTGTATTCTACTGGAATTAGGGAATTTTTCTAAGTGAATGAAAAGGGATTTTAACCTACTGTTTTATCACTTAACCTGTTATTGTGTTGTTTCAATACTGCCAGAAAATTCAACTAGTTGTTTTTACAATTTAACAAGTTGGTTTTACTGGTTACATCATATTTTTCAACATGATCATTAATCTGATGAGTAATAGGGTCAGAAGTTTAAAAAGAAGGTAGAAAAACTAAAATTAAACTATTTCTAGAGAGATGGTGGTTTTTATAAAAATCAAACCTGAATTCTAATTTTTCTATTTATATAAAGATTTTTCTTTTTTTAAAAAAATATTTAAGTGTCATCTTATTTATATTTAAAGCTAAATTATAGCTTCTAATACGTTTATATTGTAAAGTTATTGTCTAGTGTATTACACATTATATCTTACAATTTTTTCTAAAACAAAGATACGTATTACATCGGTTATAAGTTGTAACTAATATAATATGAGACCTTTTACATCGGTTGTAACCGATGTAAAGATGTAGAGAGTCCCATATTACTTCTGTTCCAGCTTACAACTGATGTAATATGTATTGTTTTTTGTTCTTTTCAAATGCTCTTTCACATCGGTTGTGTTATAACCGATATAATATTGGTATATTTTACATTGTCTGAAGAATAGATGTAAAATGTCATGGACTTTCTAAATCGTCCACATCAATATCAGTTGCGGAAATAATATAAAAAGCCTCCCAAAACCGATGTAGAATCCCATTTTTCTATTAGTGAGTGGTTCACATAAGAACACCATATTATGCTTTGTGGCGCTTAGACCTATGTTGGTATGCAGAACTGTCATATGCATATATAATGGCATTTATAAATGACATTATATATAAAAAAAAATTACTATTACATATAGAATTTTTTGTAGTGAGGATAATATGATAGATACATATTTTTTTGTTATGAGGATAATATGATAGAAAGGACTGTGGGAAAAATAATAGTCAGATTTGACGAAATAGAGAAAATTATATACTTAAAGTAAAATAATATATATATATATATATATATATATATATATATATATATAATTTTGATGTGTTAGTGTCATGGATGACTAAAAAACATCCATTTTTTTGTTACTTTTTCAACTTCTACAAAAGTTGAAAAACACGTCTAGTTATGCGCGGAAGAAGCAAACATATCAAAATCACTATTATTTTTAAGAATTAGAGATTTTATGAAAGATATAAAATTCAAAAGTTAGTACTTTATAGAACCTATTATCAAATTGTAGATTTAATGGTTAAAATATTAAAACTTAGCTATAAATGCATTTTAATGAAATAAATTAATTGTATATTGTAGTTACAGTATTTTCTGGTAGGAAATCAAGAAACATTTATTGTTACAACAGAAAAAGTAAATGCAATAGATATAACAAATTGTTCCTTATAGATCTGAAAAAATATTTATTATTACACATATTTGAAGACTATATAATAATAATTTTAATTCCAATAAAATTATCAATGAATATAAAAAAACTAATAGTACAATAATAATATAATAGTCTAACCTTAAAATAGTATAAAAATATCATAAAATAAAAGTAAATCTGATAAAGTAATGTAATAACTTTATTACAGTAAAAAAATAATATTATAAAAATTAAAATTATGATAAATCTGGACATAATTATTTACCGAATGAGTTAAATCAAGATGGATTAATTCATTTTATCAACCTAATTTATATAGAAGTTAAAAATAGCTTTTTAAAATTATATAAAATTTTTTTACAAATTAAATGAAATATAAATTAATTTTAAATTACATGGATTTAATTTTTTTTTATTTTACATTGAAAAGGGATAAAAGAAAAAAAAAAAAAAAAAAAAAAAAA
>Ga0209700_102648_pt1 | contig 35846 bp, 13 predicted proteins | sample SiratroredBW_FD_187528 | JGI IMG/M metagenome (GOLD analysis project Ga0209700, IMG submission 187528) | Root nodule microbial communities of legume samples collected from California, USA - Siratro red BW (SPAdes) (version 2) | ecosystem: Host-associated > Plants > Roots > Nodule | place: USA...
AATCAAATCAAAACATTTTTTAGATTTAGATGAACTAAGAGGAAAGGGAAGTTTTTTTTGCTTTGCAAAATGACAAATATCACAAATGAAAGATTTATTATATTTAACAAAAGGAAATTTATTTTTTATAACATCTAAAGATTTGTTTGAAACATGCCCTAACCGAAAATGTCAAAGGGTTTCGAGATTACTAGCAGTGAAATTGATAATATTGGTGATATGTGGAGATTTGACAGGTTTGATTTGAAGGTTTTGATAGGAAGGGACCCTGAGTATATAAAGTCTACCTTGCATCTCAGCTGATCCAATCATTTTCAAGGAGGTTTTGTCCTTAATATGACAACCATTAGAATAAAAAACAATCACACAAGACAAATTATCAAATTAATTTTGCTACTGAAAGAAGGTTAAAAGTGAAGTTAGGAATATATAAAACAATAGCTAAGACATGTTCTTGATTGATAAAAACACTTCTAGAATAATTTGCAAAAACTTGATTTCCATTTGATAATTTGACAGAGATAGGATTGATTTGATGATATGAAGTGAAATGACTCAAGGATGAACAAATATGATCAGTAGCACCATTATCAATAATCCAAGAATTAAAGGAAGAGAGAAATTTATTATCAGTGTGTGTTGTTGTGTTGGAAGGAATACCAGAGATTTGATTAGAGACATTGTCATTGGATTTAGACTGTTGTAGAAGGGTTAACAATGTTTGATACTGCTCTGGAGTAAAACTAATATGCGAAGAATGCGCCTTTGACCTTGAACCTTCATGATTCTGTTTATTATTAGTACAGTCTGCTTTATGATTTTTAAACTTGAACTGAGGTGGAAAACCATGCCTTCTATAGCACGTATCAATCACATGTCCTGTCTTTCCACAATGACTGCAGACATTAGAAGTATATCGTCTTCCAAAACTACTTCTGTTAGTATCATTCATTGCTTTTGACTGATCACCAAAAATTTGTCTCTCTTGTTGTGTACCAATAGAACAAACCATATGTTGCTAAGAACTAACATGATAAGGTGAACTAAAATATTGTGAAGGATCAATAATTTCGGCAATGATAAATGTAGCAACCAGAGTTCCAAATTAGAGCTCTGATACCATATTATAAAAAATAAAGAGATGAACAAAGATGAACAAAAATGAATAAAGGATATGAGAATGAAAATATTCTCTCTGTTTTTTTGTATATTTCATCAAAATTAGAGAACTGAATATATACAATATTGTACCCATTCTAGGTATAGCTAAATAAAGAAAACAAAATAAAATTATTACAATATGATAATGTCATAAAAATAAATAAACAGAATTGATGATAATTTGATTCTACCATAAAGACAAAATCATATAATTAGTTTCCTTCTAGAAGCCTTTTATCTATATCCTCTGAAAATCTACCTCATTGTGAGTTATACCAAATTGTTGAACAACATTACTAAATTTTCTGAATCAGACCCGCTCAAGGCCATATAAAGATTTGCAAAGACAACATACTAATCTAGAAGACTACCCTTAAGCAACAAACCATGGAGTTTATCCAAATTTCTTCCTACAAATATCTATTAAGAAAAACATTTTTGACATCCAGTTGATAAAGAGACCATCTTTGAAAAGCATACATGGCTATGAATAAGCGAACAAAGGTCATGTTTGCCGCTAGAGAAAAATGATCACCACAGTTCAAACAAAAAATTTGTGCATAACCTTCAACCACAAGGAGATTGAGATGATCAATAGTACCATCAGGATAAACTTTGTTAGCAAAAGTCCATCTATAACCAACTGATTTCCCAGAAAGTAAAGGAATAAGTTCCCAAGTTCATTATTTTGAAGAAACAAACGAAAGACATGTATAAAATAGTAGAGATAATCTATAGTAACTTAAAGTAGTGTAATATGGAGATGAACTACAGGTAGAATGTATACCTTTATAGATGGAAAGGAGAAGATCAGGTTCAATTGTTAGAGTCGAATGAGACAGAGGAGTTTTCATTAGAAAAGATTCGCCCGAGAGATGATAGGAAGTTTGACAATGACTATACACTTGAATGGTTGGTGGAGGTCGGGGATCTTTAGGTACATTGGACATAACAAGATGATCACATACAACATAAATATTGACTTAAGCAAATGGAGACATAAGAGAAGAAGGAGTATAGTTACGTAGTGTTTGGATAGGTGGTTGGATGTAGACGAAGATGGATTTTAGGGGATGGATTGTGTTTGGTTTAGCTGATCCACAAATATTGAAGAGTAAAAATTTACAGGATTGGATATTATTGGATTTCTCGCTCCATGAAGAGATTTGCAGCGAAAGCCAGCTCAACATTTGTTAATTTACAAAAATATCCTTCTCATCTCTCTCGTTTTTTTGGTTTCACTGTTGTATGCGTTTGTGAGTTGAGGTGTTGCGCGAGTTGAGGTGATCATGTGTGGGAAGCTTTGTGGTGGTTTGAGTGGTTGGTTTGCATGGAGTAGCTGAGGAACAGTGTTTGACAAGAGGTTGAAGAAGACGAAAATTATGAGAGGTTTAAGAAGACGAAAACTATGAACAAGATACCTAATTGATTAGGTTAATCGATTATAACTATGCTTTGCGTCCCATAATCAATTATGGGTTTGGTTTTTCCAATTTCATCGAGTATGTGACGTTTGTTTGAGTTTCATTATTGTGTTGTAGTTCAAATAATGTGTTAGTGTAGTTGTGGCTCGTGGAGTTGAGAGGTCAATTAGTGTGTGGGGTGTGGTTAGAATGAAGAGGTAAGAAACAACATGAAAGATAAGAGATTGCAGATAATTAAAATTTTCACACCACTCAAATTAATCTTATTTAATTTTTAGTTATTTTTAACTATAAGGATAAATTTATAATCTTACATTTTTATCAATTAAAAAAAAGTCAAATATCAATCATATCTGTTACATCACTCACAAACTTTACACTCAAATCTCACCATCTATCTCTTAATCTAAACAATTCAATCCACTCCCTCAAATATTCTCAAATTCACATAAATCTACTCCCTTAAATCTACTCAAATTCATCTACCCATCCAAACAAAGCATTAAAGTAAAGGAAGACTTAGTAAATGTGACATATGCTAAAATGAAATAGCAGGTAAGAGAAAGTGAAAAATGTTTATATCCTTTTTGTGATCTAGTGAATCATAAGATGACAAATTTGTGTGACCTGACAGATAATTTATCAAGACCAAGACTAAAATTATGAATAAATCATAGACCATAATTTTAAGGGGTAAAGGATGAAGAGGTTCATGAGGAATAAAATAAAATGATAAATTTTGTTATCTAAAACTGAAGATGACATGGGATTAATGAGATAATATGTAATAAGAACAACATCACCCCAAAAACGTTGAGGAACCTCACATGGATTAAAAGAGTATGAGTTGTTTCAAGAAGATGATTATTCTTGTGCTCAACCATCCCATTTTGTTGAGGTGCATAAGCACATGTGATTTGGTGAAAAATGTCATGAAAAGTCATAAAATTTTTAAAAGAATGAGAAAGATACTCATAGGTATTATTACTATGCAAGGTTCGAATAAAAACTCTAACTTGATTTTTTAAAAAGATTAAATATAGAAAACAACTTAAAATATTTTCTATTAAAAATAACTAAGTACACCTTGAATAATCATCTATAAAAGTAACAAAATACTGAAACTCTAAATTGGACTTAACATGACTTGGTCAGTCCCCAAATATTGAAGTGAATTAAACAAAAGGGAGACGAATAACTTTATAAGATATTACTAAAAAAGTGTGACTATGTTTCCCTAAATGACATAACTTATAAGATAAACTTGATAATATGAAAGAACTCCGAACAAGTTGTTATATTTTAGAAAATTATAAGCTCAAATTAATTTATATAATATTCAATAGTTATGTAAAATTACTAACATTTTTCAATTACTACTAAAACTATATTTTATACGTTTTTACCAAAATGTAATAACTTTATTTTTACGAACTTAAATTCTTGAAAATACAGTCCATTAAATATTGAAATGTTTTAATTTAAGTCATGTAAGAAAATAGTATTTTAAACGTTCAACATATAAAAAAAATTATAAATAAAGTACTATTAATCATTTATAGTCTTATATTTTATATCTTTATTATAAAACATAGTTTTAATATCATTTTTCGTTTTAATATAAGTTGTTAAAAATTAATTTGATCCCTCAACTTTTATCTTGTTCAATATGATTCCAAATTTGTTTCAAATTACTCAATTTGATGACTTTTGTTGACTTTTGTTAAGCATATTAGTCTAACTAATGAGTGAGCAAGATCTGATACATATGTAACATTTTTCTCTAAACATTGAGAAAAGAATAAATTTGGAATTTTTGTTGAATGAGTATTTATGAGATTTGGAGAATGATTTTTTACATTGTAATAATGACAAGTGTGTTCATGGTTTTGTCTATGACATACTTTTGGGTTGGCTTTCTAAGATGAGTTGGAGTGAATATATTGACTTTCTAAAATGAATTGGGGTGAGTGAATCTTCATTGTGATTGTTTGTTTTAGGAGATTTTATGATGAGATTAAAATATTATTGTTGAACCTTTTGGTTGTTTGTGTGCAATTAAAAAAAATTGGAGTTAATTTTTCATTTAATTTAGCACCATGTGTGTAACAACTTTTATATTCTAAATTGTATGTGAAAATAAATTTTATATAAACATTTAGAGTTGTTAAGAAATATTTTTTTATGTACATGGTTATGTAAGTCTAGTAAACTTTTTATATAGGCATTTGAATCCTAACCTACAAATGTACTATTGTGAACATTGTTTTAAGTGAGAGATTATTATGAATATTTGAATACAAAAATGAGTTACTTTTCTTGATTAATTTTTCCTAACATTTTTATTTATGACTTGTATATATACATAAGTCATAATTAAAAATAACCCCATTCATTATAACTACAAGACAATAAAGATAAATATGGAGACATTAACATTAAATAACAGTGAAGCAAAACCCTTAATCTAACAAAAGAAAAGAAAAACTGAATCAAACACATGTTAAAAAAATTGCTTAGATCTCAATCCACTAATTCTGTCAAGATATAACTATTTTAAATATAGATATAGCTATTTTAAATATAATTCTATGTATTTAATTCTATTTACCAAATCATCACCTATTTAACATACTAACGTCAAAATCATGTCAATCTAACATAATGAATCAAATTAAGTTATTTTAAACAATTTTAAAACCATATTAAACAAAAGAAAAACTAAGGGAACAAATTAGTTTTTGAAAAGTTATATTGGAACTAAAAGTGATACTAAACCTAAAAATATAGTATATTAAATATTAATTTATATTTTTATTAAAATTCTTCTTAAATAGCTAAAAATATGTAAGGGCGGGTCTTGGACTAGTTTATAGTAAAACGATTTTATTTTATTTTGTAAAGTTCTGACAATATGGAACTCTTTTTTATAGTCAATAAAATTTAACTTTTAATTGACTTTCTTTAGTTGGGCTTTCCGTTTTCAAGAAAATCCCCAGTCCCCACCACCCTGAAAAGCCTAATTTTTTTTTAATCAAATCATTATTACAATTATTAATCAATTGGTGACATTTTCTTGTCAAATGTTAACATGTATTTCTTTTCGATTTCTAGATCATATTTTAAAATCAATATTTTCATATGACCCGTCCATAGTCAACATTAATAAATTTAATTAGACCTTAACTGACTAGGCATGAACTACTGTGTATATGCTAGAACTAACTAATTTTGTTTTATAAAGAATATTCTATGTGAAGAATAACCAAATTTGTAGTCACTAAACACCAAATACGTAATCACCAAACGCCACATGTGAATTTGAAGGTTAAATCATTTTTGTATTTTGACGAATAATATATTTACATATATTATGATTATTATTATTATATAGTACTCGCTGCTAATTTTTTTTATAAATTTAATACAAAAATTTATGAAAAATGAATTTTCTACCAATCTTTTTGCGAACTTACGATTTTCTACAAAAATTTGTAAAAAAATGGTTTTTGAATATTGTTCCATTAAATTGTATGTACTGTCACAATAACTATCTTCATTATGGTTCTAACTACTTTTAGAATAACTATGTCAAAATAATTTTATTAAATCTCAACCACACGCCAGAAGAAGACAAACAAAAAGAAGGGTAGAGAAAAAAATAAAATAAGGGGTACTTAAAACAGAAAAGAACTTTAAGGCAGAAACAAAGAAAAAAAAGTTTTATTCTCGTCTCTCACATTGACATATCTTATATAATATTTTATGCACTTGCCTCGTGGTCCAAAATTGATTAGTAGCATCCAAAGGGTAATCGAACCACTCATATATGCGAATACGCATATTTGTATAATTAACTATATCTTGAGATTTCCTAATTAATTGGCATTTGGCTAATATATTTTAGGTATACCTTGGGTTTTGGAATGGTGTGTGCATGATGATATGTCCATGATATATACTTTAGACCTAATTTTATGTGCTACAATAATATACATAATTTAATATCGAATTCATGTGTTCCAATCTTTGGATTGAGTATTTTTATACTTTGTGCAAAAGAGATCTCAAAGTACAAACGGATCTCTTAAACTATTCAATTAATTGGCTGGACCATTCAATGAATCCGACTTTAATCAAATTTAACTATTCCATTAAAATCCTTAACTTAATCACACTATAATTGGTTACACCTGCTCAAATATCATTACTGACCATAAATCTTTTATTCAAATTTTTAAACTCTTCAGATCCTTAATATTGTTTTTATATTGCTCATATAAAACCACCCCCTCTACGGCGCAATGTTCCACATAAGAACAATCATAAATTAAACCCTAAAAATATGAGTCTCACAAACAAAATTTTCCGACCTAAAGTTTAAAACTAGGTGGCGTACATGTTTTCTTGACACCTTTTGTCGTATAACGTAACATCGAGACAAATTGAAAATGATATCGCAAACACGAGCATGGCTAAGATTAATACGTGGATTTGTTTGTTAAGTAAGCTCTTATAGTTAATTGAGATGGCACATCTTATTTTAATTACTCATTTTACTTTTCCATTCCATGGATGCATCATGAATGTGTTTATGTGATGTGTCATTGGACCACCATGTATTGTCACGTCAATTCAAGTTCTTGTGCACGTCGCACAAAAAAAAATTGGAAGTATTTCATTGTCATACTTCCCCAAAAAAGTTATATTTTGCATTACAAGTCAATTCATAAAATATGATACGGGTACATTAGGGTTCATGATTATTGAAAAAATGTAGTCAAATAGGGTTACGTACAAGGCTAATATGTTTTTCATTATATTTCCCTTATGTCAACGAAAATAAATTTCGAATTTTGGATCTTAATAATATAATGTTATTAAAAATAAATTATTGTCACTAATTTTGAAGTATAGTGTGTTTTTTGCTCTCAAATGTATTGTAGAAGTTTTGAGGATAGTAGTGATTTTGGTTAGCACTTGGTAAGTTAGGTTAGATTATTATTTTGAACAACGATACTGTATTATGTGATTTGAGATTTGAGTGTGGTAAAAAATAATTAATTAAGTTCAAGTTTGACCTACTTTATATGAGTAATACGTGGACTTTATAATCAAGTTATAAAGTTATTTTTAGATAAAATGTGAAATATTTTAATTTAAAGTGCATTCGAACACACTTTTTCATATTTTATTTAGTTTTAATTTATTTATTATTTGAAACATGTCATTCACTTTAGTTATAAATTTTTATTTTCAAAGTTTGTGTTTGGAGATTACATATATACTAAAAGATAATATTTTTCAGTAGTTTATAAGTAGGTGTAAATTTTACCTTACAAATCGATTTTTTAAGGTTAAGTTAGACCTAAATCTATCTTTTAAGACGGTATCATAGTTTCTGGTAACAAAGTTGTTGGATCTATTTGATTACCCTTAAATATATAGTCTCATACACAAATTTAACAGTCTCGACGTGAGAAAAATGTGTTAGAGATCTTACCTCGACTAGAGATAAAACTTTTCAAAATAATTTATAAATAGATGAAAATATCTCTTTAGAAACTGATTTTATAAAGTTAAGTTAAGACTTAAAGTCTAATTATTAATAATATCATCACAAGTTTCATAGTGCAATTTAAAAATAAAGTATCATTTTTATCTTTATTTTTTAATGAAAAGAAGAATTTTTCCTTGTAAAATTTTTATAAATAAGACATCCTTTGATGTTCTTCCTAGTTTATAGATCTTGATGTTGTCTCTTAATCTAGTCATATTAGCATATTTGAGAAATAATAGTGTTAATTTTGGACAACAATGAATAAGTTAGGTTAAGCAAATGAAGAAGAATAAATGAGAAAGATGGGAAGTGGTGTTGATTGTGGAGGGTATTGAAAAGATATAATTGAATTAAAAAAGGGTCGATGAGATAATATAAAGCCTTACAATAGGGAAGAAAGTGGGAGAGGGGGCCATAAATGATCTTTGCAATATGTGTTGTTAATTTTCTCTACCTTTCTTTTCAAAATCTTCACCCACGAGTACTGACAAAACAATATTGAAAATCCCTCAACTCATCTTCTCATACATATTCATATTTCATTACAATGAATGTACCCGTACAATGATAACCCTATTATTTTGTTTTATTTTTATCTTAGAGTTTAAATTTGGTAAATGCACATGTTTGTGTTTGCTAATCCCAAATGTATGATTTTTTGCTAAGACTAACAAATTGTCTTTATTCGTCTGTGCAGTACCTATAGCTATATCTTATTTGTAGTGTCATGCATGGCCTTTCCAAAAACCAATGATAGTTGCGTTGAATATAATAAAAGGATATATTTATTTTATGACTCAATCTTGAATATTGATATGTAAATTGATTAATTTAATTTTTATAAAATATTTAATTTAGGTTAGATTCTCGATATGTAAAATCATTTACGTCAGATTAATTACGATATCACAGATGAAATTAATCTTTAAATAGGAGATAAAAAAAAATCATCGGTTCTTTCTACAATATATTAATTTTACAACAAGAGCATTCATACCATAAATTTAAGCTACGTAAATATTAAAAGAGCTTATAATACTTTTAGTGTCTGTTTTTTCTAGAATTGATTTTATCTTTAATTTTTAAAATTAATAATTTCTGTCTCTATATTTTTAAAATACTCAAATTTTAGTTAAAGCTAAACAAAGGCTTTTCTATCGATACAAAGACCAAAATTTTAAAAAAATATATATAATTTTTGAAGAATTAAAATGGCTGTCTCTCACTCAATATAATAATAATAATAATTATTATTATTATTATTACTATTATTATTATTATTTATTTATTTACTTTTTAAAATGTGTCTTATATGAAATATTTTTGAATGGTACTCTAAAAATAAATTAATTTCTTCTTATAAAAACGCACATATAATAAAAATAATTGTGAAAAAAAAATTAGCGAGGCGAAATTTAATCGGATTGTAAAACTTTGAAGGCCAAAGGAAAATTGTACCTAAGTTTACAGAAAATTTTACTATCAACTAGAAAATATATTGTGATTGACATGATTTTAAACAATCATTATAAATATTAATGAATTTGAAATATATAATAATTTATAAATAGATGGTCACAAAATCATCAAAATGGTACAACTCAACCCATGTGGCTGTGGCTGTGGCCTACAGTAGTCAAAAATGCTAAAAATCTTAATCAATATTAATTCATGGAGTTAAATTTTAATAATTTGACATATTTTTTAATGATTTGATAGTGACTAAGATGAAGATATTTAAGATTGAATTTAAAATACCATGACCAACACCAAATATAATATATTTTCTTACATTGAGTTGAACATACTTTGATAGAGGTAAAACTGAAAATACTACTCAAAATTTAGTTATGGATAATTTGCTTTACGTTAACTTTAGTCTATTTTATTAGAAATTATTTTTAATATACTTTGCTTAACATCGAATTAAAGATATTTTTGTTTCAAACTAGTTTTAAAATATTTGAACTAAAATTTAGTAAATAATAGTATGAAAAAAATTTAGTTAAAAAGATGTGTCTAAAATAGATCAATATAAAGATTTTCTAACTTAAATCAAATCGTAGACATATTGATTAAAGATAAAAATATCATATCAACTAAATATGTTTTGATTTATGCTAAAGTAGAAATGACTTGACTAAATCAAAATAAATTGGCTAAGATTAATGGCAAATTATTGTGACTAATATAAAAAAAAAACTATTTAGAGATTAATTTTTAGTTACCATATGGAATAGTTACTAATTGTGACCAAAATATGAAATTAGATTTTGGTTGCTAAATAACTACAAAATAAAAGTAATAATTGAATTTAGTGATTAATTGGTATCTTACTTTAACTACTAAGATTTTAGTGACCTATACCATTAGATTCTAAATTAGTCTTTAACTTAATTAGATATTAATTTAAAATCTAATGTATAGGTCACTAAAACTTTGGTAGCTAATGTTAATTATAGATTATCTTGACTTAATTGATTATTGAATTCAATCATTACTTTTATTTTGTAACCAAAATTTAATTTAGTAATTATTTTTATCACAATTAGCAACTATTTTATTTGGCAACTACAAATTGGTCTATAAATAATTTTTTTCTTATAGTGTTTGGATTCTATATATGGGTATGCACATAGAACAACACTTGTTACGGATAACTTGATAACTTATAGATTAACTGATACCTTCAGGAAATTAGTCTCACAATTTCGATTATGAGAAATTGTTTGGTCCAATCCTAGATTCAAGAACTTTTCATTATTATATAACCCAAATAAAATGGTTCCATTTTGCATATCGGATTCGTTCACCACCGTCACTCCATCAAGATATCTCTTCACAATGCCTCATTGTTGGTTTGTTATGATGAAGGGGATTGAAATCATGATATCATCTATGGATACAGCAAATTGAGTTGTATCCCATTCCTTGAAGGGAGAAAAAAAAAGTGAAAGGGAAAAATAATATTTGTTATAAAAGAGAAAAAAAACACTAATTTTATTTTTCTAAGAAATAATATTAAACATGATCTCCGTACTATTTTAAAAAAGCGCATTAAACTAAACGTAACAAACTATATATATAATATGATTTTACCCTATTTAAATGAAAAAAAAAATATTTGAACCAAATTAAATTAATCTTTTACTATTTATTTTGAATTGGATTTTATAGTTTTTAATTTTGTAATTTCAATTTTTCATTAAAAATGATTTTTATTTTATTTTAAATCAAGTTATATAAAAAAAAAAAGCACCACCTAAAAGTGAGTAAATTCCTTATGTTAAATAAAAATATTTCATTCATTGTAATCCTTCTCTAAAATTATGCTTCTATGTATTTAAAAAATTTAATGATTTAAAAACTAAATGTTATATCTAGTAACAGCATCTCATTATCATTAGAAAACCAAGTGGCTATAATTACCTTCCAACTCTATCATAATATATGACGTGTATGTAGACATCATAAGCTACATATGAAAGTAAAACTAAATAAAACATATATCTACAGTTTAATTCATTTGAATTTATTGTAAAGTTTCAAAACGAACTAAAGAATTTAGTTTATTTAGAGAGAGAAAAAAAAAGCTAAAAAGAATTGATTTTGTTTGAATTATTTAGGGTTCCTTTTGCGATGGCAATTGAATAAGGTTGGGTGGACATAGGCTTAGATCGGGTCTAACAATAACGATGTAGTTTGTTTGTTGGGAGAGTGAGAATTGCGTGACAGATTGTACAGCATGGATCAAACACCAAACCTTGTCGGGGAATCAAAGCCTACCAAAGCGACCAAATTGGGTAAAATGAAGAGTAATAGGTTATGATTATTTGGTTTCCACCACTACATTGTTGCAGGGTTAGCCCCCACACACATGTATATGTTATGTGCTACGTTATGTTATGCTGTAGTTGTACTTCACCAACAGAACCTTCTCTTCCTTCTACTACTATAGAGTTTAGATTTTAGACTTTAGACGTAGAAGAAGAGGGAGGGTTTTGAGTTGAGTTGGGTTGGTGGATGAAGAAGAGAATCAAAATGGGATTAGACAGTTGGTTTGTTTGTTTGATATGCCTTACATTATATTACATTACATGTGATTCCCAAGATTTTTGTCTCGAAACTTTCCACACCTATGCCCCACCACGCATTCCATATATCACCATCACTTCTAATATTATTTTATTTTCATTTTCAAATACTAACTTTGCTAATACTTTACGTGTATAGCCAAAAATTATATTATCATATTGTTCGACTTTGCTTTAATTCGCAGACAATTTTCTTTTTCCTTTTTTTTCATTTGCTCGAAACACATTATTTCACTAACTTGAGATAATATAGATCAGCACATTATGGTTAGTTAAGGACAACGAAGAATCAAACCAATAATTTATTTAGTACCAAGAAAAACGAATGATATACTTCCTTTGAAGATCGAATCTTTCTTTTCAATCACATAGAAGTAACGGTTATGTTCTAATTGCTACTGGCTAGACTAGAGAATGGTTTGATAATGTAGTTTTGTTGATGTTGGTAAAAATTAAATTTATATATTTCATAGAATAACAATATGTATGAGAAGAACACAATAAAAAAAATAGTTCAATGGTGTTATTTCAAGTGTATATGAAATGTGTTTGATGCTTAAAGAAATCATTGTCACATTTTATAAGAGAAATAATTTTTACTATACTAATGCAAAAAAGAGTGAAATATCGGTAGAAAGTAATTACGATCAAGAAGAAAGAAAGTATTGCATATATGAGACGTTGATATTTTTGTAATAAAATATAACATTTTGATTATGGATAGAGGAAGAACGACGACATCATGTATTCATGAATATATATGATGACATGTTTAATAAAAAGTGTTATCGTCATAGCATAGGATGATTGTTCAACCTAAAAACTATTATTGTTTCTACTATTTTATTTTTTTCATTTATTTTTTAGTTTCACTGTTCTTTCCTCTTCTTGCTCTCCTTTTCTTCTCTTGTTGGTGTTGCCTTTTTTTGTTTTTGTTGAGAGTAAGTATTTGTTGGGCTCTTTTGCATTTAGTTCATATTTTAAATGCATCATTGAGTCTATAATGCATCATTTAGTTCATTGCACCACTTTTATTTCATGTCACTTGAAGACTAATATGAAATATAGCCTAAATTTTGTGAAAATAAGAAATATTAACTAATAATGACAAATTAATCAACATTAAAAAATGAGTTTTCCTTAATAAATTAGGACACACCTTGATTAGAAAAGTGAAACTAATAATCATTGAAATGTCACATACATATAACACCTAGCTATGGATTGAAGTTTGACTAACAAAGCTCATATAACTTATGAGTATTAGAGAGAGTGGAGGAGTTTTTATAGTTTGCACAAAAAAAAAAATATATTTGCACAGTAAAAGTGGGTAATTTTAGGTGTTTGTGTGTTAATTACTTAAATGGAAGAAAGGTGGGGCTTGAAATTAAGGAGCATCTTATGTGAGTTTCTTAGAAATTATACCATATGGATATGGATTGTGATTTGTCCAACCTCAAATCAATGATTCAATTTATTAAAGTATGGAGGATTGGTTGGAGGACATAATTCTTCATGTTGGAGCAAACTTGTTTGCACAAACATGTGTATGAAGAAATAACTACTAATGTAGAATTCCATTTTACCCTTATTCCACTAAGTTCACACAATTATTGACAATGTTAAAGTTGGTGAATTTGAAGGCAAATAATGGATGCATTGATATAAGCTTTATGAAATTACTTTAGTTGTTGAAAGACATGCTTTTAGAAGGAAATAAGTTACTCAATAGTAATTATGCAATGAAGAAGATACTTTGTTAGATTGGCACGGAGTATAAAAGGATAGATGCATGCTCTAATGATTTCATATCATACAAAAAAAAAGTTTGAAGAGTTCAAAAGATGTCTGAAGTGTGGCTTATCACGTTACAAAGTGAAAGATAGTGAACAAGATGATAGTGATGCATGTGGAAAGGAGGGTCCTTCTATTGTGTCCATTATGCATGTGGAAAGGAGGGTCCTTCTATTGTGTCCATTTGATATCTTTCAATAATTTCAGGGATCAAGCATTCTTTTGCAAACCCAAATGAAACTAAAAACCTTAGAAGACATGCCAAAAATAGGAAATGTGATGGATTGCTTCATCATCCACCCAATTTTTTATGGAATGAAAGAACTTTGATAATGAGTTTCTCAAGTTTAGAAGTGACTCAAGACACTTTAGACTTGGACTAACTACAAATGAAATGAATTTGTTCGGTGGTCCCTTTTACTAGTTATTTACAACTCACCTCCAACATTATGCATGAAACGTGAGTACATTATATTTTTCATGATGATCTTTGATAGGAATTGAAATACTAGATGGTTTTGCAAATGATATTTTCTAAATGCATGTTATGTTATTTTGTACTATTGGATTGTCATGCATGCATAATCTTGGCGGGTTATAATGTTAAGGGTCATAAATCTTATCTTGTTTGTAAAGAAAAGACAAATTGTGAGCACTTGAAACATGGGTGGAAGACAATATATCTTTAACATCAAAAATTGTTTAAAAAATTTTATTATTATGTAGATTTAGAAAAACTTTTGATGGACACAAGAGAATGAGGATCCACCTACTCCTTTAAATGGTGTTCAAGTTTATGAAAAAGTTAAGAACATATTGATGTTGAAAAAAAAAAAACACCAGAAGAGGAATATAGAAGAACATGTTCTTTGATTTACCCTATTGGTGTAAGTTAAATGTTAAACATTGTATGAATATAATGAATGTGGAAAAAAATGTATATAATAACTTAATTAGAACAGTTCTTAACATTAAAGGGATGATAAAGAATGGTCTGAATGCTTATTTGGATTTAATTAAGATGAATATGGGAGAGTATTTAGCACCAACATAGGTAGGTGGATGCAACTATTTGTCCCTAACATGTTATACATTTTGAAAAAAGAGAAAACCAAGTTTTATGAATGTCATAAGATTGTAAAAGTACCATAAGGATACTCTTCCAATGTTAAGAGCATTATATATATACAAGATTTGAAACTAGTTGGATTAAAGTCTCATGATTATCATGTATTGATGCAACAATTACTACATGTGGCTATTGGTTGAATATTACCAAAAAATGTTAGAATACAATATAAATAGATTAAGTTCATTCTTCAATTTGATTGTAGTAAATTCATTGACCCACAAAATGTGGATGAACTTGAATAAGAAATTATTGTTATCACCTATTTGCTAGCCGTGAGAGGACACCGTTGATGAATGACGATAACACGGATGTGGCCTTTAGACCAAATACTGAATGTTTTAACGGCTATCTCAATATAGTAGTTGTGAGAATATTTCTATACAAATTTCATCATGGAAGCATGTGGCAAAGGTGAAGAGGAACATCAAATGGTATGATATATTAGTAAAATTTATAATCATTGTGCTATATTGTAATTACTATATTAAATATATGTTTTGATTATTGTTAATAATTTCTACTTTGTTGTTGCACAAATCCATTATAATATTTCCAATGTTGGGATGAGATTGAAGATTCTTTCTTCAATCACAAAGAAATGACATCAGTTTAAGTCTAAACTAAGGACAACCTATGTTTTTGTTGCAAGGATAGATGAAAATCCTTGTACCAAATACACTATGATTTATGAAGAAATTTGCACAAAATTTGTCAAAAACCATCGGAAAGAAAAATGGGAGGTTAATATGATTGAGTTTGTTTTGTATATAATGTTATACTTGTCATTATTATTAACTAAAGTTGGTGGTTACAAGTTGTGAGAAAGAAAACTCATGTTATTCAAGCTCATATCAAACTAATGAGTTATGATGACAGAAAAGTAGACAACACAAAGCTTATCTTCTAAGTTTTAGATGTACTTATATAAGAAACATATATACTGTTACGTGTTAGTTTATGTCGCATGATTCTCTTGTCAAGTGAAATACATGTAACACTTTTACATTCTTATGAACATATATTAACTATTGTCATTAGATGATTCATACACCTGGTTAAGTTTGTGTTGCCAAAGTACATATAACCCTTTTACATTCTCATGAAGATATATGAATTATTGTTATTGGATGATCCAAACACCTTGGTTAAGTTCGTGTTGCCGAAACAAGTGTAGGGATTCCATCTTATTTTAGAACACCCTCATGTTATATCTTAGGAGAAATTTAATTATAATGACATCTTATTGAAAGATATAGATAATTAAAATTTTAAAAATAAAATACATTTTTATCTATCTTGAAAATCCAATTATAATGCATAAAAAGCAAATATACAATTTAATCTTAAATAAGAAATAAAATTAGAAGTCATTGCTTAATAAACTTTACTTTTGCACTATGTTTAGATATAAAGAAAAATAATAATAAACTCTTATTTTGATTTTTGAAGGTGTGAAACGTTTTTATAATAATTTTTTAAAATAAAGATATACAAAAATCTAAAAAATGAAAATTTGTGAAACCTTGTTATAATAATATTTTAAAATAAAGATGTAAAGAATATAGAAGACAAAATTTGTTGGTCGTGTTAATTCAATCATATTTTTGTTAGGCAATAGCAATAAATTATAAAGTTTAGTAACTATAATGATGGTAACCTACATGCTTTAAAGATTAAAATATCAGTGATATTTGACAATTTTTGATTTAAAAAGTCAGTACGTGTGTAACTAAGTTATATTTTATTATTTGTATATATAAAAAATTGATAAAAAAATGTTGTGAATGATTATTCTTTTGTTTATAATAAATATAAGAAAAAATAAATAAACGTGTTTATGTTAAATGAATTTTTAAATATAATAGTAAGTAAATATATTCATGGATTTACCATTTCAAACACCTTTTCTTTTTTTTCTTTTTTTGTGTGAGATAAGAGAGAGAGAGAGAGAGAAAATTACGTATGTTTGATCATATTATTTTACCCCTCTCCCTATTTTTCTATTCACGATCCAGTGACAAAAAGATTATATTCTCTTGTTTCTCTTTTCCTACTTGTCTTGTTTAATTTTCTCTTAAATCAAAGATTCAGATTTGAAACTTTCTAGAAACACCTTATTGTCAACGTTATGGCTAACATTTGACCTAAAATTTGTTCCATACCCAAAATTAGAGAATGCAGATGGTGTCAACTAAAATGAACTGAAAAAAAAAATTGTAGTTGTAGATTTTTTTATTAATTAATTAGAAAGAATAAAATAATTACTCTTACAAAAATAATATTCTTTTATAAACAAAATTTGTGAAAAAAATTAACAAAATATATTCCTGAAGCTAGATACTTACACGTAATATTTTTAATATTTCATATCAAACACACAAGAAAACTAATATTACTGTCAAAATAGAAAATAAAACTTTTTCCGCTAAATATTTAAATGTTCCTTATTCTATTTGGTAGGATTATTAATCTTCAATTTTTATCCTTACATATCACTATAATTAATTAATTAAGTTGTTTATGTGTGTGTAATTATATGAAATATGTTACATTTAAAGCTTAATACAAATAAATAAAACATATCTAAGGACTCCAAAAATAGAAGAAATTTTAAAATTTAGAGATTAAAATTACGGATTACAAATTTAAGGGGATCAAAATTGCAATTCACTCTTAAATTTTTGTAAAATGAAACTTACTAAATATAACGGTATTAATATTAATTTGAAACGTTAAAGTTGTTAATAATTTGAGAGCACGTAATTAAATTCAAATACAAAACTTCTTTACAGTCCCTACATTGGCATTGATTAAATAATGAAGTTTTATGTTTTCACCATAGCAAATATAGCAGCATCTCACACCAGAACATTGAATAGGTTAGTTAGGATGAGGGATGAGGAAAGAAAAATGTGGAAGCAAATATAGGATTCTAAATCCAGTACTATACTATTGCTTTCAAGATCAATAATGATATAGGATTCGCTCTCCTGCACTAAATCTTCTCATTAATTAGTGTAACAAAAAACACTGTTCATAAATCATCCATCAAGTGGTTTCGATGACTTTAATGAATGTATGTTGATGCTTTTTGAACATCAATGGCAGCAAATGCTGAGGAAAACCTAAAAGTTTTGGTCCCCTATTCCATGGAAGAGTGCATGTGAAGATGCATGAGAAAGGAGGACCCCCCTTTCTCCTCCTTTTCTCACTAGGGTTTGCTGATCTGAGCTTGCGTCTGCCTAGGTTTAACCTAAAAATAACACCTTTTATAACCGTTGACCTTTAGTCTTCATTGTCTATTACTCATCATTAATTCTTAATAATCAAAACTTAATTATCAATAAGACTGTGTTTAGTCAAACGATTACTCTTCCTAACGTGGTAAACCAATCATTCTTATTAAGAGAATAATTTGCTATCAATATTTGACTCTGTCTTAAGTATAATTGTGTTTGAAAAATAAACAAGCTAATTTTAATTTGTGTTTATTTACTTAAAAATAATTACTATTTGTTTTAAAAAATGAAAAATAATGACAGAAAAAGTAAACTTCTAAATTAAACATATTAAAATATTCATTTACTTGCTTACTGGAGGTTTAATCTGTCAGCTCAATTAATAATATAACCAAAATAAATTATATAACTGGGATCAATTTCATCTTATTGGAATGATCATATTTTATAGAATTGAGTTAGATATATTCAAATTTTAAAATAAATACTAAGATTTATCTTAATGATCGATGTTCAATCCATTAATGCGCGAAATATTCGTTCGTAAATACTAAAGGTAAGTTAAAAATTTGTATTAGTCAAGTAATTAATGATATCATCAAATAAATGGAAAACTCTCAATTTACAAATAGTAATATCTTTACACTCAAATTATAAGATTTTTAAAGTGATTTTTAAGGATACAATTATTTACGAAGTAGAATTATAATTTTAATTCTATCATATTAAATATAATTAAGGTTTAAATTAAAAAATGAAAGACGTCACTATTACATACAACTGTGGCCAAGTTAACAACACAGAAGGCAAAATGATTAAATGTCATCAAGAAATTGTCATAATAATAGACAAACGATAATGGTTTATGAAATATGAAAGAAATAAAATATAGCATTAATTTATACATAGACATGATTAATCTTTAAAGTTTACTAGATGTAATATATTGTTTAAAAAAAATAGAACCATAATTCAAACTAAAGCTCTTATATACAACACATTTTGCAGATCCTCGGATATTTTTAGTTAAAATACAAATTAAAATAATAAAGCAAACTTCGTCTCTTTGAACATACGTTTTTGGTTAAACAAAAATACGAGAATATAAAACATAAAAAAAAAAAAATGCTTTGTCAAGGATTTTGGCTGAAATACCTTTCAGTCCATCTTTTATTGTTTATCCTTTTACTTTCTATTTATTCGATAAAGCACAATCGAAATGAAACAAAAATAAACGCGTGAACATATTTTACACATGAAACCAAAATGTTGCCATATGCATGAATACTAACAGGTCCTTTCTTTGAAAAGAAAAAGGCTTAAATTAATGTTTATTGAGTTTAAAATGTTGTATAACTTAGTCAATGAATTTGTGTAAAGAGGTACATATTTTATCATGAATGTTTTTCTTATGAATGAAGCAAATTTATAATAGCTAGTGGAATTAGATTTAGTTAACTCACAAGACAATTTTAGGTGATACACAAGTGATTTATTTTAAACAACATCTTAGATTACATGAAAAATAAAAGTACTAAGAAAAAAAAAAAGCAACTTCTTTACGAGATAAATGGATGAAATTTGAATATGGTATCTCTAGGGAAAAAAACCTATAAGATGGTGACAAGAAAATAAAAGATAAAGTCAATCTCGATTCTTTTTTAGAATATTCTTGATCTATGTAGTGAATAAAGATTTATGTTTTCCACGTAGCTGATTTGCGACAGAATTATATTCTTGTGTGAAAATCATTTCCGTCACTAATATGCATCTAACTTTCTGGGATCTTTCGACAAAATAACAAGCATGGACGATGGGCAATGAGTTATCAAGAGCAAGAACAATGAATGATGAACATTCCACCATGCTTCCATGAAAATTTGTATAAATTGGTATGAACATTTGACTCTGAAATTGAAAAAATGGGATAAAAGAAAAACAAATTTGCATTGATTCATTCGTAGTCTTGGTCTTGGTCGTGAAGCGTGGCCATAATGAAGGGGAGAAAAGAGGGAGAAGACATTAGAAGATTTAGGTGAATTGGCCCACTAGTTAGTGCCTTTTCACTTTATCGTTTTCTCGCATGTGCCCCGTTTTTTCTCCCTTCACCATCAATACCTTCATGCCATCTATCTCATACCATGAAGAAAAAAAAAACACAACATTATGCGCAAATGTTGAATCGAACCATGTAACAAACGATATAGTTTTTTTTTTTTTTTTCACTTCTAGAGAGTCAATACCACTTTACGCAATTTCTCATTGCGCGTTTTCAATCATCATCATCGTGTTTGAAGAAATGGTGCGATATCCATTTTTGGTTGCCAATCCAAAAAAAATCAATCACCCAATAAAGAAAAATGTAGAATTTCGATGATTCAAAGAAAAGGGTATGGGAATATTATAATCGCCGTTCACGTTTTTACATGTTTGTCTTGTTATTGAGATTAGAAGAGTGTTTAGAAAGTATGTTTGTTGAAGGAGATTAAGAGACATAGTTATCCTATTGCATGCGTTGAAACGCATGTAAAGAGGGAATTAAATAGACATTAAAAAGTTTTGAAATTTGTTTATCGGAAAGGAAAGATGAGTGGATGATGATGATGATGATGGATGGGCATGGGTGAGATGCATGAATGAGAAGAAGATGGTATGGGATGGGCATGGGAAGCAAATCTTAAAAGGGAATCAAAAGAAATTGGCCTCTCTTTGCCACCACTCTCCCCCACCTGCCCAAGATATGGTAAGCGCCACATGATTTCACACCCAGGGGAAAATAAAAGGCACCATTGCTGACCTCACCTGTATCTCTTCAAGGGATTTTTGTGGCCCCACCAACACACCTTTCTCTCTCTCCTCCTCTTTCCTCTTTTGCCTTCTTCCTACTTTCTACTTTCACCTCCATTTTCTCTCTCTCTCTCTCACTCACTCTCCCTTCTATAATACATATATATAAATAAACCTCACTCCACCCCTGTCTCAACCCTCAACAACCCAAAAATATTCACTAAGATTTATTTCTTTTTTTTATTCCTTCATTGTTTCTTCCTACTCTTTATCTTATAATTTCCCATTGCTTCCCCGGTAATTCAAGATCAACTTGGAAAATTTGCAAGATTTGGGATGAAATCTGGTCGGATCTTGCTTTGTGGGATGTGGATTTTGGTGGGTCTTATTTCAATACAAAGCTCTTTCTCTCCATCTCCATCCCCATCTTCTTCCCTTCTCATCTTCCTCCCATAACACCAACCAAAAACCACCACTCCTTTCTTGCTTCTTCCTTTCTTCCTCACTTCACCATCTTCAGTCCCTTTCCACAAATGGGGATGGCTGCGGAGTCACAGTTTCATGTCTTGGCTGTGGATGACAGCATCATCGATAGGAAACTCATTGAGAGGCTCCTCAGAACCTCTTCCTACCAAGGTGCTTTCTTTAGGCCAACATCTTTGGAAAAATTGAATTTTGTTTGGCTCTTGTTTACCATGTTGTCTGATAAGAAGGACCCTTTTATTTTCAATGGCAGTTACTACAGTTGATTCTGGTAGCAAGGCTTTGGAGTTTCTGGGGTTGCGTGAGAATGATAAGACCAACCCAAATACGCCATCTGTTTCGCCCAACAACAATCATCAGGTATTTTTTTTTTTTTTGTTAGAATGCATAAAGGTGTTGCAATTTAAATTCAATCAAGTTGAATTTTTTTAGCCATGGATCAGTCTCTTTTTGCGGGGTTCTGAGATTGTTTTGGAATTTTGTGTCTTTGTAGGAGGTGGAGGTGAATCTTGTTATAACAGATTACTGTATGCCTGGCATGACAGGCTATGACTTGCTTAAGAAAATCAAGGTATGCTTGGTTTCTATTCCTGTCTCATCTCTCTTTTAACCATTATATTCCCCACTTTTCTTCTCAGTTTTTGTGGCCAAGATTGTTTTTCCTTTATGCATAGAGGACTTTCCATTTTGAAAGTGTGCATTCATTCCGATTTGATGTTGTTGGTTAAAGTTGTCAAGTTGAACTAGTTTCATTTCACCACCACAAAAAAGAAAATAATCAAGTATAATAATAATAATCTCTTGGAATAATTCTGCAATCTGCTTTTTAGTTTTCCACCCAAAACAAATCAGGTTCAATATCTGATCGAAAGATTTTTCTTTTCGTAAAGGCTCCTGCTTTAGTAGCTGTATTTGATTTTAGTGAAAAATCGTTTGAGAAGAATCTATGAAAACTATGTGCTCACTTCACTTATTCCACCTGGAACCAACAGGGTCTAAAACTTATATGGGATTCTCTCTGATATTTCAGGAATCTTCATCTTTGAGAAACATACCGGTGGTGATTATGTCATCTGAGAATGTGCCTTCAAGGATTAGCAGGTGAGAAGAAGAAATATTGCATCACTTTTTTCTTTTTTCTTTTTTTTTTCCTATGAACATGTTTTTGAAGTGAAATTCTTATGATTATCTGCAACTGACAACTACAGATGCTTGGAGGAAGGAGCAGAAGAATTTTTCTTGAAGCCTGTGAGGCTGTCAGATTTGAACAAGCTTAAACCCCACATGAAGAAGACCAAGTTGAAAGACGAAAAGCAAGGAACAGCAGAAAAGATTGAAAACTCAGAAGTTCTACAGCAACAAGCACCAAAAGAGCAAGGTCCTGAGGCAGAGTCAGAGTCACATCCACAACCAACTATAGAACAACAGCAACAATCACTACAACAAGCCAACAATAACAAGAGGAAGACCATGGAACAGGGGCTTTCACCTGAGACTGACAGAACAAGACCAAGATACAGTGGCATAGCCACTGTGGTATGATCAAAAAATTACTGCCAAATAGTTTTCTTCAATTTCAAAATGTAATTCCCATATAACTTTTTTTTTCTTTTTTAAAAAATTAACTTCACTGTTGGTTAATATAGGCTCTATAGGACCTTAGTAGAGTTGTTTTCCTGTACACATATTCCTGGAAATATTTCCTTCCAATTTTGCTTATGAAAATGAAAAAAAAAATATTTATTGAATTGAGTAAGAAATCGGATACCAAATTTAAAGTCTTCTGCATGAATTATGATTACTTCCGTGATACCAACCAACACACTTGAATTATTCTTTGATTCTTTGATTGAAACCTGTTAACAAGCCCACAAAGACAACTGATTCTGATAAAGCAAAATACAAATTATGAACAGAACAAGTTTTCTTTGTGGTACAAATGGTATCAATGAAAAGGGGGTAGTTAATTATTTAAACATTGTTTTTATTGTTACTTAATTCTCATTTCTTATTCTCTTATTTACCTGTCTAACGGGTTAAAAATATTATTTTCCAAGTATGTACTAAATTTTGTCTTTTGAAAAATATTTCTTCCTAATCACTCCTTTCGAACAACTGCGTAACAACAGTTTTTAATAATAAAATATTATAATTAAATATAAAAATAAATGTGAATATATTTTTAAAAAATAAATAATAATAATAATAATATATTTGATTGTATATTAAACATATAAAATAATAGAGAATCAAAATATTATAATTCGTTCGTCTTTCGTATTAAGTATAAACCTGCTTCAGAAATTGGTGGTAATATAATTTTGGGTGTATTTATTTAAACAAAGAACTTAAAAATGTTTATTTAATGAGTTAATTAAACAATTATCTTAATAGATCTTTCCAAAAATATGTAAAATATATTAAAAAGAGTTACATTATTTCCGTATATACAGAATTATATACGGATTTACATATAAATTTATAAAATTAATAATCAAACAGATAATTGTATTTCAGGTTATAAGTACCTATATTTTAATGCGGAAATACATTTTAGTTTAACTCTGTGTTTATAAGTCATGCATAAATTTTAAGTCAATAATAAAATAAATGAATGATAATATTTTAAAATTGGTTTTGTTATTATTTGACTATTTATGTTATTGTGAATATTATTATTAAGATTTTTGGACATGATTTTTGTATGTAAATTTTAATATTGAACTTGTTAATGAAAAGATAATCATATTTTTTCTAAATATAATTCCACTTTATTTGAGATTCTTTGTTTTAAAATAGTCACTTAGTAGTGAACTTTTTATTTATATTTTTCATGTTTGCTCGGTACTTTTATCTACTCTCTTTTTACTATTTATAACCTAATTATTTCTAATAATGTATATTTTTTTCTATAATTTCCTATTCTTTAAAATATTTATACTCTTACTTTATCATTTAATTATTTAATTTTACTTTTACTTTTCTTTTCTTATGTCAAATATAGTAAATAAATTTAAGTTCAATTTTATTTAATTTTGAATTTGAAATGTTCATACAGTATTTACCAAGGAATTGTTAATTTAAAAGAATGGGTGGAAAAATAAAGAGCGAGTTTTTAACATTCAAATTTGTGATTGTTCTAAATAATTGTAATTGCATATAAATCACGTTTAAATTGTGATGTTCTAAATAATTTTTATTTTTTTTTACATTCAAATTTTGAATCTCAAATCAAATACAATTGTTTTTTAACATTTTCTTCTATTGTTTTAAGGTTACTTATATCTCTTTCTTATTTTTCATCTCTTATTTACTAAACTGAGGGAAAATTGATATTATTTTATACTTTATTTACCAAACAGAAAATTATTACCATTCTCTTTCTCTTTAAGGTTAAGTTGTTTTCAAGTTAGAGGAAATCTAATTTTAAGATGATTTGGATATTAATTAAATATTTATTAATAAGTTTTTATGTGAAAACTTATATTATAAATTAAATCATCCAATTAATTATAATGATTTGAAAGTTTTATTTTAATAAAATATAATTAAAATTATTATTTAAATAGACTAGAAGAAACTTAAAAGAGTTATAAAGTAATTTTATAAAATCAGAAAGATTTTGTGCATTAAAAAAAGGCTTTCTCATGGATCAAATAGATACACCATGTTCTACCAGTTCTTATAATTTATTTATTTATTTTCCATTTAATTAATGGTTGAAAAAATTACGAGTTTTAATTTATTTTTTTCTATTTAAATAATATTTTTTCTATTGCTTTTAAAAAACTAATACTTTAGTATGTTTTCCTCTCTACAATTAAAATTCATAATAAATGTATTTTAAATGCATAAATTATATATTAAATTTATAACTAATAGTTTGAATAATAATACAATACTTTTAGTTGCATGTACAATTCTAATATTTAAAATAGTTTTACATTGCTGATAATGTAATATCATGTGTTTAGGTGATAATATAAGTGAGTGAAGTTAATTAACAAGAGGAATCTTAACATTTTGAAACTTTAATTTATTTAATTATAAAATTATAAGTTTAGTGTAGTGTATATATTTTATATGAGTTAAACATGTTTTTCTTTGACATTTTGAACTTTAAATATAATATGAAAAACTTATATAAAATAGATGGTTGAGTTTAATGTTAAGGAGTTGTCACAAAACTTTATCTTTTTTCTTATTTTTTTCATTCTCTTTTTTATATTTTAAGATGATAAATAAATAAGTCAGAAGTTTGCTTTAATGTTGTGATCAATTAATCTCATCATTTTGAGTTTTGCTTAGTTTTTCATATTTCAAGATAATAAATAGATAAATCAATATCTTCATCTTAAATGTTATGGTGACTCAGTTGAGTTTTCATTTTGAATTTGTTTACTTCTTTTATGTTTTCACATTTCAAGACAATAAATAAATAAATCAAAGTCTCCATTGAATATTGTGATGAATCAAAATATCTTTATTGAATATTGTCTTATTTCTTTTATATTTTTCACATTTCAATACAATAAATAGATAAATCAGAGTCTCTATCTTGAGAATTGTAATGAATCAGATTCTTCATTTTAAGTGTTGTTTTAGGTAAGTTCATCTTTCATCTACTCTATTAAATCTCTATTATTTCCTTCACATAGTTTTATATGTTTAGTAAGGGATAAATCAAAGTCTCCATCTTAACTGTTGTCTTATTTACTATTCCATCTCCTCTATTCAATTTTCAATGAAATTTTATGTTTTCCATATTTCAAGATAATAAGAGAGAAATCAAAGTCTCTATCTTAGGTGTTGACTTAAATGAAGTTAATCTTTTTATTTTCTCTATTCAATTTTCATATTTATCTTTACTAAACTAAACATGCATGTTGACTTTTAAGTGATCAAGAGTCTTTGTGATATTTGACTTCACTTGTTTCTCAATTTCTAATTTCCTTAGTTTTTAACTTGTATGTTTGCCATTTTTTATTAATAAAAGTTTAAACAATTGAGATTGAAAGAACTATATTCATTTTTACATGCACTTAAATAAAAATTTGAAGATTTTGAAGTAATTTGATTTTGTGGTTGTTTTTTAACTATTAGTTAACAAGAGGATGTTGTTCATTGAATAGTTATGGTATGTTTGAAAACCATCAATCTATAGTTGATACTGTATAGAATTATAGATTAAGTAAATAATTAGGTTTTAGGTTACAAATACCCAGGTTTTGATGACGAAATATATATTTTAGTTTAATCATATGTTTGTAAATTATGCATAAATTTTAAGTCAATGATATAAAAGATGAATGATGATATCTTAGAATTGATTTTGGTATTATTTGATTATTTATGTCATTGCATACTTTAGTTGGATTTTTGACATGGTTTTGAATTACAAATTTTAATCTTGAACTTGTCAGATTAAACTATAATTGATTCATAGAAAATGAAATACATTAGATAATTTAATTAATATCTTCTAATTATGTTAGACATAAATAAATTGATACAAATAATGTCACTTTTTAATCAATTTGCTTAAAGATAGGTAATGAAAAATAACCATACTTTGCTTACATATAATATAAATATTAAATCATAAAATATATAAATGAAATATTTAAGCTTTTATTAATAATCTAACTCATAAAATAAGTATATCATATAATGAAAAATCGATAAAGAAAAAAGGCACTAAAAATCAACTGTGAGACAATTATAAATATGTACTAAAATATATCATAAATGTTAAACTTATCTATTTGAAGTTAATATTATCATATAAAATTCAGTTATCCAATATTAAAAGTGAGATTATCTGTTTTATTTTTTAATAACTTTAATAGCTAATGAATATGTTTAATATAAATGTATATAATGTTAAAAAAATTAGCTATTTCTATTAATTTAACTTTTTGTGTGTGATAATGGATTTTCATGTTTTGACCCTACAAATGAGAATAAGTGATGGAATCTAAATTGTTTGAAGATGCAACAATCCTAAGTTTTTTAATTTACGTGATTGTACCGTTAACTGTTAGGCATTTTTTTTTTTTTCATAGATCTTAAATGTCATTATCTAATATCTAACTAAGAAAAGAATGTTGTGGTCAATAGGCTAAGACCATTCTACCATTATTTGTCTAAAAAGACAAGACTTCATATTTATTTTTTAACACAGCATAATTTTACTCTTCAAAGATGTGCCATAAGAAAACAAACACAACGGACAATTTTTAAACTTTATATTAAGTATATATTGAATTATTATTTTTATTCTAAAATATTATCAAACTGGGAAATGTCTACTATAGATAAAAGTATTATTTTTCCTTCCTATATTTTAATACTGGACTTAACCTTAATTTTAAAAGAAGATGTTTGGTTAAAGAAACCGGAACCATTAAAAGAAATTAATTACCTTCTCATATTTATTATTTTTCAAAATTTGTTATTAAAATTATTAATTGTCTATATACATTAATTATGATTTTTGTTATGTATAAATTAAAATTATTAATTTCTTATTCTCTAAAACACTTTTGTTTTATCATTTTCTTTCAAATATTAGTAAATAAATTTAAGTTCAATTTTATTTAATTTTAGATTTTCAATGTTGACACACTATTTACCAAAGATATTTTTAATTAAAAATAAATAGAGGAAAAAAATAAAAAGCACGTCTTGAACAAAGATTATACAGCACAGAGATTATACAGAATTAATGTTTGGTTTCAAGTGATATTTTTAATATGAATTTATAATTCCCGATTTAAAATGTTGTTCTAAATAAATGATAATTTTTTTACATTTAAAATTTTAAATATTACTCACCACTTTCTTCATTTATTTACTAATTTATTATTCTTTAATTTTTCCTTTTTTTTTGTTCTCACTAAATCTTATCTTCTTCTTTTTCAATTTTATGTTTTTTATATTTTAAGATAAAAAATAATAAATCAAAGTCTTCATCTTGGATATTGTCATAACTTAGAATCTCTATTCTAAATTTTCTCTTATTTTATCTATGTTTTTCACACTTCAAAACAATAGATAGATAAATCAGAGTCTTCTTCTTCTTAAGTGTCACGAACTTATGGTGACTCACTCAGAATCTTCATTTTAAATTTGTCATAGTCTTTTAATATTTTCAGGGCAATAAATTGATAAATCAAAGTCTCCATCTTGGGTATTGTAATAACAATCTCCATTTTGAATTTTGTCTGATTTCATTTATGTTTTTCACACTTCAAGACAATAGATAGATAAATCAGAGTCTTCTTCTTAAGTGTCATGAACTTATGGTGACTCACTCAGAGACTTCATTTTTTGAATTTGTCATAGTCTTTTAACATTTCTAAGACAATAAATTGATAAATCAGAGCCTCCATCTTGAGTATTGTAATAACTCAAAGTCCCCATTTTGAATTTTGTCTAATTTCATTTATGTTTTTCACACTTCAAGGCAATAGATAGATAAATCAGAGTCTTCCTCTTAAGTTTCACTAACTTATGGTGACTCACTCAAAGACTTCATTTTAAATTTGTCATAATATTTCAACATTTCAAGACAATAAATTAATAAATCAAAGTTTCTATCTTGGGTATTGTAATAACTCAGTCCCCATTTTGAATTTTGTCTTATTTCATTTATGTTCCTCACACTTCAAGGCAATAGATAGATAAATCAGAGTCTTCTTCTTACATGTCACGAACTTATGGTGACTCACTCAGAGACTTCATTTTGAATTTGTCATAGTCTTTTAACATTTCAAGACAATAAATTGATAAATCAGAGTTTCCATCTTGGGTATTGTAATAACTCAGAGTCCCCATTTTGAATTTTGTCTTATTTCATTTATGTTTTTCACACTTCAAGATAATAGATAGATAAATCAGAGTTTTCTTCTTAAGTATCAAGAACTTAAGATAACTCACTCAAAGTCTTTATTTTGAATTTGTCTTAGTTTTCTAACATTTAAAGACAATAAATTGATAAATCAATGTTACTATCTTTAGAGTTGTGATAAATCAAAGTTTCAATCTTTCAATCTTAAGTGTTTTGAAGAATCAGAATATTTGGTAAGTTTATTTTTCATCTTTTCTATTCAATCTTCATCTTTCTCTGCATAAAACTATATGAAACTAAAGTGTTACTGAATTATCTCTTTATCTTTATGAAACTAGACATGCATGTTGAATTTGAAGTGATCAAAGAGAGTTTTGAATATTTTTGACTTCACTTCCTTCTCAATTTCAAATTTTCTTAGTTTTTAATTTGCATATTTGTGATTTTTTATTAATAACTTATGAAAGGTTGAACATTCATTATTATATATACTGGAATGAAAGTTTTGGAGATTTTGAAGTTATTTAATTTTGTTGGTGTTCTTGAACTCTTAGTTAACAATAAGATGTTGATGTTGTTGACTGATGAATTGTTATATGTTTAAAAATCATCAAACTGTGGTTGTGACTGTATAAAATTATAAATTGAATAAATAATTGAATATTAGCTTACAAATGTTATGTTTATATGAGGAAACATATTTTAGTTTAATTTTGTATTTACGAGTTTAAATAATGTGAAATGAATGATGATATTTTAAAATTAATTTTGATATTATTTGATTATTTATGTCGTTGTATATATTAGTTAGATTTTTAGACATGGTTTTAGAATATAGATTTTCTTAAACTTATGAAAATAAAATGTGACTGATTTATGTAAAATGAAATACACTATATAATCTAATTAATATGTTTTAAATGTATTGATGATCTATACGTATATATCATTCAAAACATAGATCGATTGATACAAATAATTTTAAATGGGAATTTGTTTGTTCAAAGATAGTTAATAAAAATATAATTATATTTCACTTAAATATAATGTAAATATTGAATCATAAAATATGTGAATAAAATATTTAAACCTCTATTTATAATCTAAATCATAAACATGAATAATGATAAAAAAATTAATAAAAACTACTAAAAAATTTAAACTATAATTAAAATAAAACATTCAGACAATTCAATAGTTATGTATATACTAAAATATGTAATAAATGTTAAACTTATATATTTTATTTTATATTTTCTAAAAGTCGAATTGTTTAACTGAATTTATTTTATTTATAATTAGACTAAATTTAACTTTAAAAAAATAATGGGAATAAAAATGTGATTAAAGGTTGAAGTAACCCACTAAACTCGACTACTTAAATGAGAGAGAGAGAAATAGACGAACTCGATCCTATTATATACATACAAATATATAATTATTTTGTATAAATGCTCTTTTTATTGATCACAATTCCCAGAATCACAGGTATAGATAATTCCTTACTCTATTTAACATTTTTTTTGTCATATTTAGAAACTTTTAAGCCATTTATTTTAATTTGAACTCATTTTTTATTTAAATAAAAGCGCTTTAAACTATTTAAATAAAATGCATTTCTCATTTATTTTATTGTATTTTTTTGGTTTTCATTTTGGAAGTAATAAAGAAAGAGAACTAAACTTCTAGTGATAAAAAACACAGCCCAAAAACCCTTTATTAAAAGTCTTGGGCTTTTCAATATTACCTATCTGGTCCATATATAATTAATTAATTAAAAAACAATTATATTCTCATATTTATTATTTTTCAAATTTTGTTATTAAAATTATTAAGTCTATATACATTAATTATAATTTTTGTTATGCATAAATTATTTTTTTTTTATAATTAATTTCTTATTAACTAAAACACTTTTACTTTATCATTTAATCATTTTTTTTTATTTTTTTTTCAAATATTAGTAAATAAATTTTAGTTTAATTTTATTTCATTTTAAATTTTCAGTGTTGATACACTATTTACCAAAGATATTGTTAATTTAAAAAAATGGAGGAAAATTTGGAAAGAACGTCTTGCACAAAGATTATACGAAATTCATGTTTGGTTTCAAGTGATATTTTTAATAAGAATTTATAATTCACGATTTAAATTGTAATTGTTTTAAATAAATGTTAATTTTTTTACATTTAAAATTTTAGAAATTACTCACCACTTTCTTCATTTATTTACTTATTTATTATTTTACATTTTTCTCACCTCATCAAATTTTATTTTTTACCTCATTTTTTTTTATATTTTAATATAATAAATGAATAAATCAAAATCTTGGTATTGGGTATTGTGATAACTCAGAGTCTCCATTCTGAATTTTGTCTTACTTTATTTATATTTTTCACACTTTAAGGCAGGAGATAGATAAGTCATAGTCTTTTTCTTAAGTGTCATGAACTTGTGATGACTCACTCAGAGCCTTTATTTTGAATTTGTCTTAGTTCTTTTAACATTTCAAGGCAATAAATTGGTCAATCATAGTCTCCATTTTAAGAGGTGCAATAGATCAAAGTTTCAATTTTGAGTATTTTGAAGAATCAAGCTTCATCTTGGGTGCAATGGATCAAAGTTTCAATCTTAAGTATTTTGAAGAATCAGGATCTTTAGTAAGTTTATTCTTCATCTCCTCTGTTGAGTCTTCATCTTTCTCTTCAATCTTCATATTTCTCTTAAATGTTGATATTTCTTTTTATAAAACCATATGTTTTTCACATTTCAAGATAATTAAGAATAATCAAAATCTCAAATAAGTTAATTTTTCTTTTTCTTTATTCACTTCTCATTTTTATCTTTGTGGAACTAGATATGTAGATATGTATGTTGATGTTAAAGTGATCAAAAAGTTTTTTTTTTTTTAAATCTTAGTTTTAATTTACATATTTATGATTTTTTATTAATAGCTTATGAAAGGTTGAACAAGAACCATTTCATTATTACACGTAATTGAATGAAAATTTAGAAATTTATAAATAATTTGATTTTATTGATCTTCTTTAACTAACTCTTAGTTAATAATAGGATGTGGTTGACTGATCAGTTGTTATATGTTTGAAAATCATCAAACTACAATTGTAACTGTATAAAATTATAAATTGGATAAATAATTAATAATTAGGTATTAGGCAGTAAATGTTTGGATTTTGATGAGGAAACATACTTTAGTTTTAACTCTCTGTTTATGTATAAATTTTAAGTAACTAATAGGAAGGATGAATGATGATGTTTTAAAATTAATTTTAGTATTATTTGATTATTTATGTGATTGTATATATTAGTTAGATTTTTAGATATGGTTTTGGAATATAAATTTTAATCTTAAACTTATTAAAAGAAAACTGTCAAACTGATCTATTTTATTTTATATTTTCTAAAAGTCGAATAGTTTAACTGAATTTCTTTTATTTATAATTAGACTCAATTTAACTTAAAAAAATAATGGGAATAAAATGTGATTAAAGGTTGAAGTAACCTACTAAACCTGACTACTTAAATGAGCGAGAGAGAAACAACTCGATCCTATTATATACATACAAATATATAATTATTTTGTATAAATGCTCTTTTTATTGATCACAATTCACAGAGTCGATGGTATACTTTTGATAATTCCTTACTTTATTTAACTTTCTTTTATATAATTATAATAGATAAAAAAAAAAAAATACACAGCCCAAAAGAGCCCTTAAAAGTCTTGGGCCTTTCTTTTCAATATTACCTATCTGGTCCATGTATAAAAAATAGTGAAGAAAGAGATATTTTTTATATTTATCTAAAATTTCTCTACTTGAAATTAACTGAGTTTTTGTGACTTGTAAATCTCTCTAAATTTTCAATAAAAGTTTAATTTTGGTCTTCTTTTGTTTGTGTTGTTTTTCCTTATTTTGTGCAACACTTTATCACCATCACACAATTTATTTCATCCAGCGTGTTTAAGGATAAAAAATTTAAATTTTTGTTTTTACTAAAACTTAACATATATTTATACCCTTAACTGTTAGGCATTTTTTTAATTTAAGTGATTGCACCCTTAACTGTTAGGCATTTTTCTTTTCCAAGATCTTAAATGTCATTATCTAATATCTAACCAAGAAAAGAATGTTGTGGTCAAATGCGTTGTTGGTTCTATTACCATTATTTGTCTAAAAAGACAACACTTCATATTTATTTTTTAACACAGTATAAGATGTGAAAACAAACACAACGGACAATTTTTAAACATTATTTTCAGTATATATTGAATTATTATTTTTATTTTAAAATATCAAACTGGGAAATATCTACTTTAGATAAAGGTATTATTTTTTCGTTCCTGTACTTTATGGACTTAACCTTAATTTTAAAAGAAGATGTTTAGTTAAAGAAACCGGAACCATTAAAGAAAATTAATTATATTCGCATATTTATTATTTTCAAAATTTGTTATTAAAATTATTTATTGTCTATATACATTAATTATAATTTTGTTATGTATAAATTAAAATTATTAATTTCTTATTCTCTAAAACACTTTTACTTTATCATTTAATCATTTTTTTTCATTTTTTCTTTCAAATATTAGTAAATAAATTTAAGTTTAATTTTATTTAATTTTATTTAATTTTAAATTTTGAATGTTGATACACTATTTACCAAAGATATTGTTAATTTAAAAAAAATGGAGGAAAAAATGAAAAGCCCCTCTTCGACAGATTATACAGAATTCATGTTTGGTTTCAAGTAATATTTTTAATACGAATTTATAATTCACGATTTAAATAATCGTAATTATTCTAAATAAATGTTAACTTTTTTACATTTAAAACTGTAAACATTACTCACCGCTTTCTTCATTTATTATCTTTAATTTCACATTTTTTTCCTCACCAAATTTTATCTTTTTTCTTATTTTTTTTATGTTTTTTAACATTTTAAGATAATAAATGAATAAATTAAAGCCTTTCATATTGGATACTGTGATAATTCAGAGTCTTTATTTTGAATCTTGTCTTATGTCATTTATGTTTTTCACATTTCAATGTAATAAATAAACAAGTCAGACTTTTCTTCTTATGTGTCATGAATTTACAATGACTCATCCAAAGTCTTTATTTTCAACCTGTCTTAGTTTTTTTAGCATTTTGAGGTAATAAATTGATAAATAAGAGTCTATATTTTGAAGGGTGTGATGAATCAAAATTTTAATCTTGAGTGTTTTGAAGAACCACAAATTTTGGTAAGTTCATTTTTCATCTCCTCTATTCAATCTTCATTTTTCTCTTCAATTTTCATCTTTCTTTTTGATAAAACTATATATTTTTCACATTTCAAGATAATAAGGAATAATCAAAATCTTTATCTTAATATTATCTCAACTAAGTTATCTTTTCATCTTTTTTATTTAGTTCTCATATTTATCTTTATGAACTTGACATGCATGTTGAGGTTGAAGTGATGATCAAAGAGTCTTTTAAATATTTTTGACTTCATTTTTTTTAGTTTTCAATTTGTATGTTTCTTATTTTTTTAGAAGAACTGTATTCATTATTACATTAGTTGAATGAAAATCCAGAGATTTTGAAGTAATTTGATTTTATTGGTGTTCTTGAACTCTTACTTAATAATAGGATGTGGTTGACTGATCAGTTGTTATATGTTTGAAAATCATCAAACTACAATTGTAACTGTATAGAATTATAAATTGGATAAATAATTAATAATTAGGTATTAGGCTGTAAATGTTTGGATTTTGATGAGGAAACATACTTTAGTTTTAACTCTCTGTGTATGTATAAATTTTAAGTAACTAATAGGAAGGATGAATGATGATGTTTTAAAATTATTTTTAGTATTATTTGATTATTTATGTGATTGTATATATTAGTTAGATTTTTAGATATGGTTTTGGAATATAAATTTTAATCTTAAACTTATTAAAAGAAAACTGTCAAACTTATCTGTTTTATTTTATATTTTCTAAAAGTCGAATAGTTTAACTGAATTTCTTTTTATTTATAATTAGACTAAATTTAACTTTAAAAAATAATGGGAATGAAAATGTGATTAAAGGTTGAAGTAACCTACTAAACTTGACTACCTAAATGAGCGAGAGAGAAACGAACTCGATCCTATTATGTACCTACAAATATATAATTATTTTGTATAAATGCTATTTTTAATGATCACAATTCACAGAATCACAGGTATACTTTTGATAATTCCCTACTTTGTTTAACTTTCTTTTATCATATATATATATATATATATATATATATATATATATTTATATT
>Ga0209700_102649_pt1 | contig 35842 bp, 15 predicted proteins | sample SiratroredBW_FD_187528 | JGI IMG/M metagenome (GOLD analysis project Ga0209700, IMG submission 187528) | Root nodule microbial communities of legume samples collected from California, USA - Siratro red BW (SPAdes) (version 2) | ecosystem: Host-associated > Plants > Roots > Nodule | place: USA...
TATATATATATATATAGTTATTTCATAGTAGATGAAAAAATCAAATACAATATTTCTTTCTTAAATTTAGTAGATGTTATTTCAATTGAGTTAGTATTATTAAATACTTTTGACTCGTCCTGGACTCGGAATGTTAATAGTACTCGGAGTGTTGATAGTAGAAAAGACGTATCAAAAAGAAGTTTACATATTCATGCAAAATGGACTATGGATAATACAAGCCCAATATGTACATATTCACTTTCAACAGGTTGATACAGTATTATGAGGAATAATTAATCTGTTCAGGTTCTCATAATCGAAGAGTAGATCAAATATTTCAAGTAACTAATATTTAAATTTATTCAAATACTTGAACGAGTATCTGTTAAAGAAACTAGGTAAAAATATTAGAATGTTGTTGCACAATTTTGGTATCAGAATCATTTGCTTTCTAAGAAGAATGAAGGAATAAATTGAACAGGTCTATCAAGATAAAAGAGACTGAAAAGTTCTATTTGGACTAGTATAGAGAGTGATAAAAATCTCCATGGCTAGAACAAATTGACACCCACTCTCCGACTAGGTAAAATATTTCCTACCTCTATAATATATAAGATTAAATTTTCACAAAATTATCACATTTTCAACACCTCATTCTCGCTTGTTGTCTCTATCATTAATGGATTTCTCCTATTACACCGTTGTCGTTGTAATTTGAGCTTGAAACCCAAGAAGAAGCAACAATTATTGGCACAGAGACGAAATTGGAAATTCATGACGAAATCAGAAACAATCTTCTAACCTGCTTCGACGACTACACTAATGTGTGATATAACATCTATTATAATAAAAATAATATATCTATAAGAAGAGTCGTTCAGACTTGCTTAAAAAGCCTATGAAATCAACAATTCAGAATAAAGAAAAGTATGGAAAAGACCATTAATTAAATAAACTACTCTTTTGTTAAAAAGAAAAAACTTTTTTAATTTAAATATTATTTGGCTTAAGTTTAAAAACACTTTAAATAAATAATATATAATATTTTTTTAATACTTTATTACTAAAGAAAAATTTACACCAAAAACTTTAAATAATTTAAATCCACTTTATATTAATAATATTTTAATAGAAATGTGAAGGATTGAAATCATTTTTCAATTTAATTTGCATTTTAAATAAATATCTCTTTAAAAATTGTATTAACAAGTAAAAGATAAAAACAGAAATAGTTATATGTAATAAATGAAATAAGTTTTAATTTGTAACACTAAAATGTTATACGTGATAAAAGCAAAAATAATTATATGAAATGAAAATTGAAATAGTTATATGTGATAAAAACATAAATAGTTATATGAATGATCATGCGGTCATATTATTATAGAGATAACAAAAATATTAAATCTCCCATGTATTGTTTGTTATATTTGTGTCAACATCTTATTTTGTCTAGATAATCTTTTAAATTAAAGAATAATGATAAAAATGAATAATAATATAAAAATATATATTTATTAGTTTAATTTTTTTAAAATAATAATAAAAAAAATAAAATAAAAATCAAATTTTTCCATTACAAAACAAAAGAAAAAAGACTAAAAAAAGATGGTGATTTTAAAAAATAAAATAAAATAAATAATTAATAATAAAAAAATGAAAATAACAAGAAAATAACAAAAATATCTAAATTAAAACAACAGAATCTGAAAATTTAAAAAAGGAAAAATAAATAATAATAAAAACAAATATAACAATAAAAATAACTGCTTTTAAACTTGATTTGCAAGTTTAGAAATAAAAAATAAAAAATAAAAAATAAATAAAACAATAAAGAATGAGTCAATCCTCTAACTTCTCACTTCCTAACTCCATGTAATGTTTTCTTAAAATAAAAATAAAAATAAAAATTGTGAAACTGCTCAAAACAACCCACCTTCTCCACTTCACAAAAATAAAATTAATAATTAATAGATTATGACCGTTGGAGAGTGGCTTCAGTCTGATTCTTGGGTAGATTCATCTTTAGTATTAATAATTAAAAAATAAAAAAATAATAACAAGGAGAGGGGAGAACGAGAAAAAAGAGAGAAGAGAGGAGGAGGAAAGAAAGAAAAAAAGGATCACTGATAAAGGGAGAACACGTTAAAAATAGAAAAAAAAAAGAGAGAAAAAGTAGAGAAGATTGATTATCCTGTCTTACTGTCCACACTCAGTTTAAAACTGAGAAGCAAGAAACTTTTGGAAAGGAGACTATCATTTTTGAAGAACACATGTATGATTTGTAAGGTTTAGATTTTCATATGGATCTTGAAGTTTGAAATTTGTAAATCATGTGTTCTTATCTCTTATCTTCCTGTGATGATTTTTTTATTTCTTCATCATTTCATTTTCATATAAAGATAAAGAAAAATAAAAAAAGGAGGTCCTTTTGCTCTTTATAACATTTTTTTTTTCTTATTTATTAAATAATAAAAAATTCATCATCTTCTATCTTCCATACATTCTTCTATGTATTTTCTCCATGTATTTTATGCTCCAAAAATCACTCCAAAACAGTCCCAAAACGACTTCCGCAGTTACCGTCATTTTTTTCGCGCCGCCGCTGTCATACCGTACCGCCGCTGCCGGCCCGCGCCGTCGCCGCTGTCATACCGTACCGCCGCCGCCGGCCCGCGCCGTCGCCGCTTCTTCCTCATCACTGCTGCCGCTTTTGGTTCATCATGGGCAAAGAAAGGTGGTGGTGGCTTAGGGTTTAGGAGTTGGGTCATTCTTCCTGCACCTCCATTAATTAAGATTTACACTCCAGCTCTTCACAATTACCAAAATGCCCTTAGCCCTTAGCCCCATTAATTAAGTTTTGTACCCACACTCTCCACAATTACCAAAATACTCTTAGCCCAAGTGGAATTTCTCATTGGTGGGATCTACTTCCTGCACCTCCATTAATCCAGATTTGCACTCACAGTCTCCAAAATTACCAAAATGCCCTTAGCCCAAGTTGAGTTTCTGATTGGTGGGGTTACTTCCTGCACCTCCATTAATTAAGTTACATATAACTGTTGCATGTTATTTTTCAACACCAAATTTGATATATACCCCAATGCCCAAAGCCCAGGCTTTAAACTTGACACTGTTTCTCAAAGCCCAGGCTTTAAACCTGGCACCGTTTCTCAAAGCCCAGGCTTTAAACCCGGCACCGTTTCTCAAAGCCCAGGCTTTAAACCTGACACCGTTTTCTCAAAGCCCAGGCTTTAAACCTGACACCGTTTCTCAAAACCCAGGCTTTAAGTTTGGTACCGTTACTCAAAGCCCAGACTTTAAACCTGACACTGTTTCTCAAAGCCTAGGCTCCTGACACTGTTTCCCAAAGCCCAGGCTTTAAACCTGGCACCTTACTCAAAGCCCAGGCTTTAAACCTGGCACTGACGCCATTCACTTACCCTACTTTCAAACACAAGCTTTCAAAAATTTCAAAATATCAAACCAACCAACAATCTTATCAACAAAGAACTACGTAACCCTGATTCTTCATCCCTAATGGAGATACGTAGGAGCAAGGTCAAACCTTGTCGGGCTCCCTAAAACAAAAAAAAAATATTTTGTTTGTTTTATCTTAATCTCTTTCTTGGGAAAATAAATATTTTAAAAAATCACACTCATATTACTTATTTAGGGCGGGCGTTGTGGGTGCTAGTACCTTCCCCACACGTAACCGACTCTCGGACTCTAAATCTGATTTTACGAACTTGCCTTATCTTGTTTTCGATTTTCCATAGTTTTCCTTTAATAAATTATGGTGGCGACTCCTCTGTTTTGAAAATAAAAATAAATTATTTTTTATTCGCTGTCCCCGTCGTGGCCTCGGTTGCGACAATTTGAATGAATATTTTTAGACTGTGGATATATGATTAAAGAATACGTTTATAACAATAGTTTATAAAAATTTTATAAAAAAATTGTTTATGATAATTTTATATTGTATAAAACTTTTGATCTTTAAGTTTAAGGGTTTTTAATGAGTACGCACTCTTTAATAAATCGTTGTGCCTTTGAATAAATACACCTGAATGACACTAACATCTTTCTTGTAAGGTTTATAAAGGTGTGTTCCTTGAAAACAACGGGTCATAACCTTATTTGGTTAAAAAAGGTGTGTCTTTTCAAAATTAAGGGGCATAACCTCATTCGATTATAAAGGTGTGCCGCCTCAAAACTATGGAGCATAATCTCATTCGGTTAAAAAGGTGTGCTTCCTCAAAACTACGAGACATAACCTCATTTGGTTATAAAGGTGTGTCCCCTCAAAATACTAAAAGAAAAAAAATAATTTAGAGATCAATTTTTAGGTATCAAATAAAATGGTTGTTAATTGTGACAAAAAATAATTACTAAATTAGATTTTGATTGCTAAATAACTACAAAATAAAAAGTAATTATTGGATTTAGTAACCAATTAAGTCAAGATAATTGTGACTAAAACCTTGGTAGCTAATGTTAGATACCAATTATCTTCACTTAATTGGTCACTAAATTTAATTATTACTTTTATTTTATAGTTATTTAGCAACCATAACCTAATTTGGTAATTATTGGCGTGACAATTAGCAATCATTTTATTTGGTAACTAAAAATTAGTCTCTTAATAGTTTTTTTTCTTATAGTGAAACTACGGGACATAACCTCATTCGGTTAAAAAAGGTGTGCCCTCTCAAAACTATAAGGCATAACCTCATTCGGTTAAGAAATGTGTGCTTCCTCAAAACTCCAAGACATAATCTCATTCGGTTTGTCAACACCAAATTTCTTTCGGATAAAAAGATAATAATAAATAAAATTAATAAAAATATATTTTTAATCAATGCTCGAAATTTAAGTGTGAATTTTATAACCTTTTGTGTTATTTTTGCTTTCATTTTAGAAGGAAAAAAATATATATATATATATATATATATATATATATATATATATATATATATATATATATATATATATATGATTTAGACTTTTATCCTTTTATATCATTGTTGTAAAAATATTTTATTTGCTTCTTTAAAAATAAAATAATAATAATAAAATTTAGTTTAAGTCTAAATGTTATTGTTTTTTTTTATTTTTCAAGAAAAAAATAAAAAGAAATATTTTATTTTTCATTTTTTAGAATAATAATAAAAAAAATAATACAATTTAGAAAAAATAGTAATAAAAATATGTTTTCAATTTTTTGATAATATTTGAAAAAGATAAAAGATAAAAAAGGAGAATTTGGTTTTATTTTAAATTATTTTCTTAATTTGGTCCATTTTAAATAGCCTACAAGAAAATAAAATTTGATTTAAGGTCCAATTCCTTAAAGTTTTAAATAAAAATGTCTTAGCCGTTTTCTATTTTTTGTTTTATCTGGGTCAGTTTTGTGACATAGTCCTAGTTTTGCTAATTACAACTTGTTTTTATTATTTGTATTCTCTGTTGGGTTAAGCCCATATGCTCTCTTTCTATGTCCACATTCTTCTACACTCATCTCTCACCACATGTTTGAGTTTAAGTCTCATACTACCTGCTTTATTATTAGAAATCATGTTTTGATTTAATGACCTTGATACACAAATTAATTAAAAATGGACGGAAATTCATTTGGTTGAAAACTGATTGAATATGATTATAGAACTAATTTGAATAAAATGAAATTTGAGAAGGCAATTTTTGTAAGAGTCTGTTTCATGACCTTTTAATGATGTAATTACTGCTTAGTTTCAAATAAGTATGATTAATAAAATTAATTGTGGAGTTTTTTTTTTGAAAGAGAAATAATTTATAATATTAAGAGGGGGTTAGGGATTAAAATTAAACTAGAGACTTTATTTTGCACAATTTTACACAACTCTACACATAAAATTTGTTGGTTCTTACAATTCAGAAGAAGTAAAAAGAGCATAAAAAAAATTTAATTTTACACAACTCTACACAAAAAAAAATTGTTGCTTCTTGCTATAGGGATGCTTTGTGATTTTGATTTTGTGTTTGTTTGATATGTAATAATAACAATATTGAGTGTTAGTCACTTTGCACTATATATTATTAAAATTGAATATTGAATATTATAAGAATGTGAATTATACTTGATGATGATGGATTGCTTTTTTTAGCACCTCCTCATTCTAGGTTGCACCTGATAATGGTGGATTGTTGCTCAAGGCACATCCTTAAACCACAGAGCACTCATCATTGAACCACAGAGCACTCATCATTGAACCCATCAGAACCTAAACAGAACCCATTAAAATACCAATCAGAACCCAAAACATTCCCTATAACCTAACCAATATCAAAACAGAGAACCTTTCTCCCATATTAGCTCAAAGGTTCTTGGCCATGTTTATGTAAACAACACTCTTAACTATTTGTGCACACAAGGTCTAATTGATCCAAGATAGAACTATTATGTTGTTACTTCTCTCTCAGGTTTCGAACATAGGGAATGTCAATGCTCCCATAAAAAAATTTCAATTTATTTTTCGATAGTAAGGCTTTCCTCATGGACTCCACGAATGATAGTTTTGTTTGTTGAGTTGAGAAGAAACAAGAAGATCTTGATGATTTTCACTGGGATGTAGGTAATATACACTAAAAGGGTTAATATAAGGATCCATGGCAAACGCATTTTTTGATGGTTGAAGAATCTATGATGGCAAGAAATAAGAATAAGAAAACTAAGAAGATAAAAAACAAAAAAGAATAAAGGTGAAGTGGAAGCAAAACAAGTTTTCAACCTGCTGTGATACCATATTGAGAATGGTAATCCCTCCTCAACATATTCATGGTGTGATTCATGATGAAAAATAGTAACATTAGCAAATAAAAACAATGATAGAACCTCTTTAGATCGCAAATGTGAGAATGAGGCAGGAACATTCAGATAGAAAAAGAATCCATAGAGGTAAGGAGGAGGTAGTGATACATACAAGAGAGAAAAAACTTTATGTATTATTCTTATTTGATGACACACACTTCAAAGGCTACATACTACCCCTATAAAAAGATAACAGTATAAAACAAAAAAGTATACATACTAACAAAACCATATGCCAAAAAACCACATATATTAACCTAAAAACCAATATGAGTCAAGGTTCATGACAATTTAAATACACCTTACTCCCTTACTATTTGAGATACCTTTTAAGGATAAAATTATGATGGAACACTGAGTTTCAAAGCAGACAATACCTTATATGCGGCGATTGATCCTAACAATGTTATCTCAACAGATTTGAAGTCGAAACATTGACACCATATATGAAAATGAGAAAATGGTTCCAAAGACAAACCCTTGTCCCTTAGCCCTCGACTGGGGGGCTTGCTTCGATATATAATAGTCTCACATCACTTTGAAATCGAGGCCATGGACAATTTAAATACATTTTCCGCCCTTAACCCTCTAAAATGCCTTTTGAGGACATAATTGTGATGAAGTACCAAGCTTCAAAGTGAACAATACTTTGAATGCAATGATTAACATAACAATATTATCTCAATAGACTTGAAGTCAGAAAATTGGTGTAGCTTGTGGGATTAGAAAAGTGGTTTAAAGACAAATCCTCATTCTTCTTATCTCCGGATTGAGGAGTGTACACTAGTATACCCAATAGTTTCAATCACATAGAAATCAAAACTAAAGACAATTTAAATACTTTTTTCTTTTTCAACATTTAGAGATGTTTTTTAAAAATAAAATCATAACTAAATTTTTAACTCAAAAACAAATAATATTTCAATAATGATAATTGACTTGAATATTATTTGAATATACTTGAAATTGAAATAGATGCTATTGTTTTTTGTTTTCATCTATTTGTTCTTTACCTACAGAGGCAAAAACACCGGCAAAAAAAACTATATAATATTTAAGATTTTATGGAAAACGTCAACAAAGAGAGACATTTCCTCTATATTATGTTGACTATCAATGGATTAAGGATAGACGTTATTACCTTCACAGTCTTGTTGCAATATGGTGCGGGTCCATCAACCTAGTGTAGACCTACAAACTCGAGGAGGCCAAATTCTACTAAATAAAAGAGAGAAGGAAGACAATTACACATGTCAGAACCATAAGATTAAAATCTTAGTATAAAAACTTTCCCAATAATATAAAAAATAAGATTAATTATAAAAATAAAAAATATTTTTATTTAAAAAATATATACTTTTATTAATAATTAAATAAAATACTAATAAGAGTTCCAGTCTTACAACTTTTATATTGAATTAAAAATTACAAAATGTCTTAAAAATAATGTAACTAACTCTTGATACAATGAGATACTCTTACTAAGTTTTTAGTTACTTATTTTGTCACTTCATCTAAATTTTATAATATATGTTTAATAATAATAATGACCTATAATGGTTTTGAGTTTGAGTATTGTATACACAGTTCAAAAGTTTTATTGTTGATTATAACAAGATTATCTCTGACAAAAATATGCTAAATCTGCTATAAGAAAATCATATTTATATTCTTCTAGCAACATTTCATTTTTTATTCTTTGAGTTAGGAGTGAGATATATGTGATTTGGTTCTCTGATTCATATTACTATATACTAAAAATGGGTGGATTAGTTAGTGTTGACTTTGGAGAATGCAGGTACACAGTGTATCTAAGAAGGAGTAGAAACTGCAATAGCCATGAGAAGAGGGTAAGATGGTCCTCAAATTCCATTATTCATCACTGCATATTCATTTATTGCGAGTTATTATTATCTTCTTGGAATGGGAACACTCAATAAACCACAAGAAAACCTCATTTTCTTATTTTCAATTATCAATCCCAATTTTATATACAAATCTCTCCATTCCTTGTTAGTCTTCACTTTTCAATAAAAAAAAAATTTCCTTTTATTTGTTATTTATAATTTTTAGAATAATATTTTTTTCTAGTTATACTCTTAATTAGTTGAAATGAAAAATTAGTTATGATAAGAGAGAAAAAATGCAATGACATGTAAATATATATAGAAATAAGAAAACTAAAAAATATAATAAATAACTTATTTAAAATTTACATTTGAAATAGAAAAGTTAGATGCCTTTCTTGTTTTTTTTAAACAAGTATTTTATGATATATGTTTATGAAATTATAGGAAAATATTAATAACAAAATAAAATTAACATTGTTTTATAAATTTAAATGAATATTGTAAAAAAATAAAAATTTAGAAAATTATATGAGAGAAATTTTATTAACATTAACTTCTGTTTGACATATTGCATTTTTTTTCTTTCAAATTTATGGAGAAACGCATTCATGCAGCACCTTCTCCTTGGATTCTCTCAATAGCTATAGCTACTTCTTCAATTATTTAAAGAGATAGCTCTTTCTATCTTCATCATTCCATCAAATTCCAATCTATACCCATTCCTCGATAGAGTGTAACTTATATTTTCTTTTCATTTAGCAATAACAACTTTTCTTTAATAAATCTATCTACATACCACATAAGTTCATTCCATAGTTTTTTATTACCATCTATAACAACTATATAGTTTGAAATTCTTATATTCTTTTAAGATTTAATGTCTCATTATCTTATAATTACAAAACTTAACTTCTTAATTTATATTTAAACTCATCCACTTTTAGTTTTGTATATACCATGCTTAATTTTTTTATTTATTATAGGACTAAAAGGAATTAGAAATTACAGGTGTAATTTAAACATACTATTATATTAAATTATAAATAAACTAAATATTAATGCAATTTAGTTTGTTAAAAATATAACAGATAGTTTTAATTTATATGATAAATTTTTAATATAGAAAACGAAAAGACAAGACAAATATAAACTAGTAGAAGTCAAGAAGGATAAATTGTCTAATATAATTGTGGAAAATAACAAAATTCCTACCACACCTTTATGTATATAACAAATTATATAGAAATTTAAATATCCGATAAAATCAACTCCTAAAAATGTTAATTAAACTACATGAAAGAAAAACTAAAACATCAGCTATCAAAGACCTTAAAGAATATTCTAACACTTTTTCTTTTTTTAAAAGATATTGAATGCAAACTGGTTTTGGTATTTTTGGCTAATCGACCCTGTTCTGTTGTTCCTTTCTTGCTTCCACATTTATAGCTTATGTCTTCGCTGGTTCAGGTTTCAATTACAGATTGCATTCTACAAATCAAAATAAAACAAAGAAAATAATAGAAGATGGAGTGAAGTGCTTGAAAAGGTAGATAGATTAATCAAATAATACGTACGAACTGGAAATTGGGTTACGATCAAAATCATAGGTTATCCCGAGAAACATGCGATTTGAAACCTCTGAAATTGTTTTCGTCTGCGTCACTGCTTCAGCAATGGAATCATCGGTGAAATGCCCAAAACCAGAGACCGTGGTGATCTGATTAGAGTAGTTTCTTCAGAGCGATTCCTGTCTCCAAAATCATTACTTGCTGTTGGTGGCTTTCTGGGTCGGTTAATTGGTTTCTTCCACAATGGTTGAGAGAGAAAGAAAGAGAGAGAAAGAGAGAGAGAGAGAGAAGAAGAAGAAAGAGTTTGGAAGAAGATAGAGAGACACACTGAGAAGGGGGTCCTACTGCTTAATTTTTGAGGGGCATCAACAGTCCCTGTCAATGATTTTTACTTGGGTTGGGTGGTGCTGCTGTGTTACCTCTCTCACTCTCAAATGCCCCATCCAATCACCATCAGTACCACACTCCCTTCTTTCTCACCGATTTGATCAATCAACCAAAGCTTCTTCTTTGCCTCTTTCACCCTCTCTCTCTCTCTCTCCCTGCTCCTTTTTCCATCACTAGGAGGATTTCAAATTGGTCATTAAGGGTGGCTCAAAAGCTCTGCTTCTGGTCAAAAGGGACAAGTGGATCTCACTCATATGAAGAGACTTTCAACTGTGAGTCAGTTTTGGTTATTGCTTTTTATTACCCCCACCTTTCCCCTTCATAGGTTTCAATACAATGTTACTTTTTGGTTTCCACTGACAAGCTTAGTAGTAGTTGGTGCAGTAGTAAGATCTAAAAGCAAGTTTTTTTACACAGATCAAGAACAGCAGCATTCATGGGATTCTTCGTTGTTTACCTTAGTGTAATTTAATCCGTGTTACTTACTATCCCTCATGCTTGAAGAGGTGGTCAATGAGAACTGATTGGTCTTTGGTTTTCTAATTTTCCCTGTTAATTTCCTGGTATTTGAAATTTTTTTACTAATTGTTTGGCGAAATGTAGCTGATCTGAGTAGATTTTCAAGTCATTTCAATTTGGAAATTCTTCAGCCCGTCTCATTCAGTTCTTTAATTTCATAATATTGATACTTGATAAGATACATTTCGAACTGCTGTTGTAGCAGCTGAAGAAACATGTAAATTTCTCGCAATGTTTCTCTTGCAGTTGGTGGGTGTGTTTGTGGTTCTTGCATGGTTCAGTTGTAGCCCATGGACAGTGTGGAGCAGCTCGTGCTGCAGTTGGATAAACTTGATGGAAGTCCGGCCTCACAGTGTCAGTATTACCGAATTTGGGGCAGTTGGGGATGGGATCACTCTCAATACAAAAGCATTTCAGAATGCCATCTTCTACCTAAATTCATTTGCAGACAAAGGTGGAGCCAAGCTTTTTGTCCCTGCGGGCCGGTGGTTAACTGGAAGCTTTGATCTAATCAGCCATCTAACACTGTGGTTGGACAATGATGCAGTAATTCTTGGTTCAATGGTAATTTGATGTAAATAATATGGTGAAATGCAAGGAAAAGGAAGATTACCATATCTGCCAAATGTGTGTCTACAATGTAATTATGAAATAGCACTGTCATTTTCACCATAGACATAACGTTCCTCTGCTATGTTTCTTTCTTATGCCTATCAATCAATTTGGAAATGTTTTATTATAGTTAATTAACATAGATACTTCCTGGGTTATACATCTGTGTTAACCCACAATCAACTTTTGTTACTATTTGTCTGTTTGCTTCAGAAAACAATTTATGTTTGTAACTGGCTTAAGTCTAAAAGACCTGGTAGCTTGAATTTGTTGTCTCTTTTATTTTATGTAAAATGTGAAATAAATGCAATATCATGCTTGTAACAGAACGCCGAGGACTGGCCAATTGTGGAGCCTCTACCATCATATGGTCGTGGAAGGGAGCTGCCGGGTGGAAGGCATAGAAGCCTCATTTATGGGCGTAATTTGACTGATGTTGTCATAACAGGTTGATAGCATTCAAAAAGGAATTATCTTCTATACCTATATTTTAATCAATCGTGATTTTTTTTTCACACCCTTTTGACCTATATCTCCCGCTTCCTTTCATACCGATAAAACATCATCCATTTATTATTTTTTTTCTCCATTCATGCATAATCTATCTCTTCCCTCCCAAGGCGTATGCACGTGCAATGGGTGTGAAAAAGAAAAACTTTTGTATTTTATTTATTGATGCCATTGGTATCCCAATGAAGGTAACAATGGAACTATAGATGGTCAAGGGAGTATCTGGTGGGACAAGTTTCGGAACAAAACATTGGATTATACACGTCCTCATTTGGTCGAGTTGATGAATTCAACCTGGGTTCTCATTTCGAATGTAACTTTCTTGAACTCACCATTTTGGACTATTCACCCTGTATATTGCAGGTTTGTTCCCTAAAGAAGGATTAATCATATTTCCATACTTGTTTACTGAACTTCATGAACTTAAATTAGTATTTAAAGTTATGCAATAGTGAAGCTTTCATGATAGGGAGATTTGAAACTGTTTTTCTGGATGAACAGCAACGTTACAATTCATAATGTCACAATCATTGCTCCTCATGGTTCACCAAATACAGATGGCATTGATCCAGGTGAGTTTTCTCCGATAAGTTGGAAAGTCATACACTGTGTCAACAATGCACAGGTATTCTAGGTCGAATTCAACAACCCAATGTTCTTTTAATCCAGTGTTAGTGTGCTATCAAGTTTTTGTCATGAACTTTTTTGAAAGGGAAATTTTCATTTGGACCAAAGGAAGAATACATTTTTAAAAAGTGGTGCTACACATTCATCACCTAGTATGGGATTAGGCTTTTGTGTTGTAGTGGTGTTTACATTCATAGAAATAAAGTTACGTATATTGTACAACATTAGTTGCATTTTGTCCGGGTTAACTTTCGTGCCCTCTAATTGACACCCTGGCTCAGTGTCCTTACAATTTTCTTTCAGAACTCTCATCATATTCTCATATATACCTTCTAATTGTGTCCAGATTCTTCAGACAATGTTTGCATTGAAGACTGTTATATAAGCACTGGTGATGATCTGATTTCCATCAAAAGTGGGTGGGATGGATATGGCATTTCATTTGGTCGACCCAGTACAAATATTAATATCCGCAGGCTCATTGGGAAAACTACTAGTGCCGGGATTGCTATTGGAAGTGAGATGTCTGGAGGTGTATCAGAAGTTCATGCAGAAGATATTTACATTTTTCAATCACATAGTGCAGTTAGAATAAAAACTTCTCCTGGCAGGGGTGGTTATGTTAGAAATGTCTGTATCTCTAACATGATCTTGAGTAATGTGGATATTGCTATTAGGTTCACTGGTTTATATGGAGAACATCCTGATGACAATTATGACCCAGAAGCTCTACCGGTAATTGAAAGGATTACTATCAAGGATGTGGTTGGGGAAAAAGTCAAACGTGCTGGCCTTATACAGGGTATTAAAGGTGACAACTTTGTCAATATCTGCCTATCAAACATCACACTTAATGTGACCTCAAAATTGCCATGGAACTGCTCTTACGTTAAAGGATATTCTGACCTGGTTTCACCGGAAGCCTGTGAGCCTCTCAATGAGCGAATATCCCCTGAGCATTGTTCCGACTGTTGCTATTTACCAAACCACTTAACGATTTTGGGAAATCAAAACTGGGGTGCTTGGGTTTAGAACATTAAGCCACCAAAGTTCACTTATAGCTGAAATTTGATTGGTGAGTTTCTTCAACAGGACAAGTTTTACCTCAGAAGTTGAATGGTGTTGCTGACCTGCGGTTCTCTGTCTGCAGAATGACACCGAGAGATGATTGTTTCTTGTAACTTGTGTGCAGTAACAAATAATTGAGTGATTTATCAGAAATTGAATTTGAATGATTTCATGTCTTGCTTTCCTAGCTACTTGTTATTTTAAAAGTAAAATGAAAATTTTGTATGCATTTTGCCTCCCCAATCTATATTAAATAAGGAATTCAACGACATAACCGTTCCATCAAGGGGAAAAACTATTTATATAATCTTGGGATCTTTGTTTTGCACAGAAGTAAAACGACTACACAAATATTTGTTTAAAATAACTTCACAACAACAATTATGGATAGCTGGGAAAAAGCATGATTGCATTGCCTTTATATGAGAATTAACAAAAATGAGTCATACTTACAGGTACATCGCCTAGCAGGAACTATCCCATGTCATGTATATTAAACAGGAATCCATGTTACAGAAATTAAACATCACGGGTATAAATTATAAGGAATCAATGATATATAGAAAATGGATATGGAGAATGCACATATCAACAACCCTTTCTCTAAGGCTGAGAATCTCAACTTCTAAAATACAATGCTTCTTGGGGATGCCTCGCTATCATCTTTGCCGATAACTGAACAAAGAACCTGCCTTGAAATATGTGTTTCGAGCTCCCTGGACACGTCTGTTAATTTCAAGTCGAAACTGCTTCTATATTTATGATGTGGAGATGCTATCAAGTTGCTAGAGAACACCGTAGGTGAGCCAGCAGAAAATCTCCTTCTCGGGCTTGTGAAGCTTCCTGGTGATCCAGTAAGTCTCCCTTTTGCTATAAAAGATGTAGAGCAAAAATCCTCAGTGTCTTTAGTTTTGTCCGAATTCATCAATGGTCCGCATTTTGTTTCCAATGGAAGAGGTTTTAACGAGTCATGTTCCCCCGTTGGCTTTTCTTTCATAAGCTTTTCCCTGGCCTTCTCAGCTGCCAATAGGGCTTTTTCCCTGGTCAACTTTATGAGTTTCCATGGATTAATGCTCACATAGAACTTCTTTGTCTTGATCAAGGGGGTAGGTTCAGTTTCTCCTTCAATCCTGATAGACAACCTAGGTGAGCCCTGAAGCTCAAAACAAACCGCCCTGTTGGTTTTGATTCAGGTCAAAAAATGAAATAATCTATATCTCATTCTTACCTGGTTTCCTTTGCATAGAAACTTGGACATCAGTGTTGGCTTTTCAGGTGAGTCAAAATCGAAGCTCTCCTCTGAAGAAAAATCAGAATCATCCAATGATTCCAATTCCATGGCTTCATTCTCTTCTCTCATCGCTAGAATATAGTCATAGGTTCTCATTCCCTTCATTAATAACACACAACAGAATTCAACAACCAAAAAGACATAGCTAGAGCTTATTTGATGCAAAGCACTTTCGCAAACTGATACTTTGGCAAACTGATTTAATAGCATCTGTAACTGTTTTAAATAACAAAGCATGGTAATACATGATCATTGATAGTTTCAAAAAGAAGAAAGAATGCTACCTTTCGTATAAGAACCACATGAAAGAAGAAAAGCTGCCCCAATGCTGCTGAACTATAAGCTGTCAATAGGAGAAGCAACACCTGCAGCAGCATTCCATGAAGTTGGAAGCAAATCAGAAGTGATGTTAAATTTTGGACTCAGTCTGGAGCAAAATACAGAAATGTTAAAAAATGATTTATACAACTCTTACACATATGGCGGCAAGAACTCCTCTTGGAAATTCTATATAGAGTTTCCTCTGAAGCTCCTTTTCTATTCCCCTTTTATCAGCAAAACACCTGATAAATATAGCAATCGCAGTCCCTCCTTCAATCAAGAGCTGAAACATAACAAACAATGTTGGAAATGACTCAAGTCACCTAACTCAAACGCTAGTTATTTTCGTTACTAAATTGAAACAACTTGTGATTACTCACCATTAACAGCACGAAAATCATGAGAAGAAAGAAGGTCGTGTAGTTCCTTTTTCCAACACAGTTATTCAGCCACTGGAAACAAGCGATAGCAGATATATTTACATCACAATAACAAAAGAGAATATATAAATTCGAAACGCAGAAGATAATACCTACCCTGCAATGGTGATCAAACCCTTCAACACAGCGATTACAAGTCCTGCAGTGCTTACTGTGCTTTTTCACCTGATTCAGAGGAGAGTTAGATTTAACAGGGGTAAGATAAGGATTTGTTTTATACACTTCTCCATACGCATTTATAGAAGAAAAAACAAGGAAGTATAAGAATTAAAATGAGAATTAAAATGAGACAGTGGTGTTCATGTCTCATTAGTTAAATTAGCTTCTGTATTTGTTAAATCTCAATAATAGTAACATTCTTAAATCTAGTTAACTAACTTCTATATATGTACGTGTGAGTGTTTTGCCCGATCATTTAATTTAAGAATTCGATTGATATTGCTAACATAACTACAACAAATTAACTTATAAATTTAAATAAACTAATTTCAACTTATTTTAATTTAATTTTCTTATTTTCTCCACCACACATTCTTGTTGAAAGGTTCATCCAACCAGCCAGATTGATCGAAGTACCTCAAAATCACAAAGTGCACAAAACGAGATGTCATCCTCTTTGAGATTGGGCGCAATGGCAGCATCATCGTCCTTCATGACAAGGGGGAATGGCAAGAGAGGCTCCATTTGTGGACTTGTCTTCAAGGGATCAAGGTACTTCCTCTTTATGAACGTCCTCAGCAACTTCCTCTCCACCCTCCTTAAAAACCTTATCACAATCTGCCAAAGAATGAAACTGTAATTCAGCTTCAGCGTCGCATTTGACGTCCCTCTCGTCTTCTTCCTCTTCCGGATGCTGGTCCTGTCCGTAGGGTCAATCGCTGTGCACCTCACGAACAGAAACATGACGGAGGTTGCCTGCGCAAAAACACGTGCTGTGTCACAGAAACCGAACAGAGTCGAGACTGAAAACAAAAAACGACGTACCACAACGGAAAACGCGAGGGTGAGTGTTAACTCGGCAGTTCGGTTTCCGAGGAAAAGTCCGAGGAAGGTGTAGTAACACACCACCAGAAAAGCGTACACTGCAGCGCCCACAAACTGCACTCAGAAAACAGAAACTCAATGAATCTGATTTGATCCCTGCTTAGATTTTGAAATTTGATTCTGAAAATTAAAAATATGTAGCAATAGAATGGACCTGTAAGGGATGGAGGGGGCGTTGCCAGCCATGGCGTCTCATTGTACAGAGAGAGTAGTAGCAGTGAAGTGTGGGTTTGATGTGTGAGAACGAAGAGAGAGAGAGAGAGAGAAAGGTATTAGAGTTGCAAGTTTCAACTCGAGTTGACTCAACCCAACTCACCTCACCTCAACGGTCAAGTCTTGGTTTTCAAAAATTGAACTCAACCGGGCTCCATTGGATGCCTTTTTTCCTCATCCAACGGCCACCAATAGTACCTCTAAATCTGCCTTCCCCCCTGAAAGAAGACAAATCGATCCAGGTCAAGGCCTTATCTTTATGGGCGGACTCCACTCTTCATTTACCAAAATTGTTGGGCCTTATTCCTTTAAGCTCACATCCAAGCATGTTATAGTATTACTAAATTAGGGATTTTGTTTTTTTCACCTCCTCAATTTGAACCTACACCCACACTTTAAAATGACTATTTTTCCTTTTCAAAACTGACTTCCAGATTATCACTGAAATTTTTTTCAAAACATACTTTCTCTAATTTATGAAATACATTCTGAAACATATTTTTTAAAGTATGAACATGTGGAATACATATTTGAATAAATTGTTTAGAACAAAATTTACTGAATATTTATAATATATTTTTGAATGCATTTTCAAGAATGAGTTTTCCAAACAAATTTTCCATAACACATGAATTTCAGAAAGAACTTTCCATAACACTTGTATTCTGGGAAGAACTTTCTTCAACAAGTTTTTTTTAGCTTTCTTCTCCTCTTCTTCTTCTTTCACGGCAGTGATGGTACAGTCAGGATGGTAGTGGTGATGATATGCAGTGAAAGAAAAGCGAATGGGACAAATCGGTCGTTTTACCCAATTACGGGGGTGTAGGTTAAAAAACGAGGGATGCATAAAGGAATTGATAGGTTAAAAAATAGGGGTACAGAAAAGAATTGATTTAAATTAGAAGGGTTTAATTTCATTTTATGGTTTATATATAATATATGTGCCATTTTTTTTATTCCTATTTAAATTTGATTGTTTTCTAATTATTCCAATTGAGTTCCTCACCTTGAAATTTTATGCACAAATATGTGATGAAGGTGTAATATATAATTAATTTGTATAAATTAGTAAAAGAAAAAAAATCATAAATATATTTAAATAAAATGTTAAATGTTAGATTTGTGGAAGTATTTTGTATGCGTGTCCTTTTGCGGTAGAAAAAAATTAAAATAAATTTTATTATTAGAGACTAAATTGGCAATGTCTAAATCAGTTATGTAAAAAAAGGTAAATGAAATGTTCCAAATGTTGTTATGTGTAATTCTTATAAAGAAAATGTGATACAATCTTTGTCATTTCTATGCAAGTAACATCTACTTAACCTTATTGTTGTGTACTCCGAAGAATCATATTACAAAAATGATTTTTTTTTTCTCCCACTTATATTAACAGTTTAAAGACAACTCTAGACCTTTGGCAAAAGGTCTGACGTAGATGAAACTTAATTTTGTATGCACATATCTATAATGTCTCAAAAGCATGAATATATAGCATATTTACTTAAACGGGTATAGAATGGGCCTCATAATACAAGTATTTTAAATTAAACATCTCACAGATATTTATCAGAAGTTCTAACATTCAAATCATAAAGTTTTAAGCACCCTCTTGAACTCCGTTTCATTAGTCCCATCTTCCTTGAATTTACATTCATGCCTCAACAATGTAAGCAAATCTTCCACATGTTAGGTAGCAACACCATTTTGTGGTCATTATTCTTATTCCGAATCTCCAACACACCCCATTTTTTTTTTTTTTTTTTTCAGTATAAGCATCACGACATAAAATAATGAGTGTTGAATGTTGACTTTTTCCTTCCCATGCAATTTTTCTCCCAAAAATAAACTATATTCCTATATTTACATTCTCCAGATAGAGATAATAATATGTATTGTCATATAGAGTGAGCTAATATTAATTCATGTATACAAGCTGCTAGTGACCCCATAAGTGGCGCATGCATGAATGTGAAAAAAAAATCAACTGGAACCAGGTAACATAGATGACCCAAGGGGAAGAACATTTCCACCATAGTTACTGTTGTTATTATTATTTCCATCATTGCCTCTAGGAGCTCCAATAATTGAGGAGATAGCTGCTGCTAATGCTACAGTGAAATTTGGACTGGAAGCAACAGCTGCAGTCATCATATCGGTCATAAAGGAAGGTTGTCTTTGCCCTAGTGAATGTCGGATTTTGTGAGGGAAGAAGATAGGGTGCCCTAGTAGCTGAGGAAAAGTAGTTGCAAGCAGTTGCGTAGGGTTGGTGGTCATGTCAAGGGTGATAGTGGGAAATGGTGCAGAGGCTGTGAGGGTTGGCATTGGGATGTAGGGCATGGAAGAGAATACTCCTACACTGTTGTTTAGGGTTTCGTTACTAGTTGTTGAACCTGAAGAAGATAAGAACATAGCTGCAGCTGCTGAGGTAGAATTGGCCATGACCGTGGCTGAAGGTGGAAGAGGGTGGTTGTGATTGCCTTCATAAGTTGTTACCAACACACTCATGTCCTCTGTGCATCTTTGCACCTGTATCATTGTTTCACATGCATTAACAAAATTAATGCATTCCAAGAAAAATTTAAAGAACATTAACATCATGTTCTTTAATTAAAAGCAAAATGAAAATAATTATTTACCTGTTTGCGAACCGGGCATCCTACGGCCATGGTGCAACGATAGTAGGCACGAGGACAGGGATTACCCTTGGATATTTTTTGCCCATACTTCCTCCATTGACATCCATCGCAAATCTGAACACTCACATTCATTAGATACATATAAGTAGATTGAGCAGGTAAGTAGGTTTTAGATGGGGGTGTTAAACTTTAATTAGCTACCATATATGCAATAATAATATGGATTAGGACATCTATATATTTAATTAAATTAAATTATTACCACTGGAGCTTCTGATCTTGCACGCACTGAAACTCTGGTTCTTCTGAAAGGAGGCTCACCGGGCTTAGATTCTTCAAACTTGGGACACTTGGATGATCCCAAAGTCTGTGAGGACGATTGTTCAACAACATCTTCTACATGATCAGGATGAACCTGATTTCCAATATTAAGTTTAGTCACATGATGCACATTTTTTAATAATTAAATTATGTACCTATGACTTTCTAGAAAAGCTAAAAGATCAGTACCTCTTGACCAGATTTATCATCGGAGATTGATGCAACAACTTTAGCGTCTAATTTGGTGCGTGATTGTGGGTCCAATAAATGTTGACCAGACATCTTCTCATTTTTCTCCAAGTTCTGTTCCATACACTCAATAAGTTCAGTGCTTTTGATTTTAACTTTATATATATGTGTTTGAATGTAAATTTTGACATAATTATCTTTTGCTGGAAAAATCTAGCATTTAGGTTAACTAATTAATAGTTGATCCTTTATAATGGACAGTGAATAAGCTAATTGACAATGAATTAATGGCTAATACTGGTTAGATTTGAAGAGTTTGGTAAAATTAAACTAACTGACACAATAAAGTTATATTATTTAAAAAATGATATATTACTTACTTAATTCATTTTAAATGATTCGTCTCTAAAAATTAAAATATTTTTATTTTTAAGGATTTTATTAAATAAATAAAAAGTTGGCATGTTCTTGAAAATAGAATCACATATTTCTAGTCCTTACAATTTATATGTAAATAAAGTTCATCTTTCTTACTCTTATCTTCTGACTAAAGACCTAGAGTTCATGGAAAGCCGAAGTAAACACATATATGGATTCAATGACTTTAAGGATAGAAATCATGTCGACCTTTCTAAGTTATTTTAGATCAATGTCCCAAATTGAAATTGGTAACACTCTAACTGTCCCAAAAGAATATGAAAGAAACTGGGTGAATTAATAAAGAGAGTATAAACCATAAATCTAGTTAGACATCATTTAATGTTGTTTACTCTATTGTAAGAATAAGATCAATCTTATCTGCACAAAACGTATAATCTAGTAAAATTAAAAAACACACACACCACACCATGACTGTTAATTACACATAAAAACCTAGTTACGTGATATGGCTTTTGCTTCTGCATAGCAATGAAAAATTGAAGATGGTGGTAATTTTTGGTGATTTGGTCCAACGTAGTTCTCAACTTGTAATTCTCTTCTTGTAGTCTCAGAAACTCTTTTTGGAGTGTATTCAGCTGAAAACAAAAAGAGAAAAATAAAATTGATTCTCAAACTCAATTTCAGGCATCTATTTACTTTTGAGAATCGTTATGATGCAAACCGGAGATTTAAGATTTTGATCAATTGCTGTTGGTCTTGAGAATTCATCGCTCTGAATCGGACACATTAAATTCAGCGTGGTCTGTATATTGCACACATAAAAAATAATCAATATGAGGTGTTCAGAATCTAAAGTGCAAACATAAATGGAGTACCCAGAAACATTGAAAATGTGATGTGAAAACTTACATTGACGAAGTGATCAGTGAAAAGAGGTTGTGATCCGTTGTCTTTAGGAATGTTTGAGTTATGAGTATGTGTGATGTTGGAGGGTGAAGTTGATGAGAAAAAATCGAGTTCTTCCATGCTCATTCTTGCTGATATATGGGGAGAGAGTTAGAAACAAAAGGGCTTTCAAACTGCTACTGCTGCTACTGCACCCTCTATTTCTCTTCTTTCTCCTTGCAAGTTAAGACTAACACTCTCTTTTTATATATATGCTCAAATACTATTCAATGACGGTATATATTAGGAAAGGATGAAATGAAAGAGAACAGATAAGAAATAAGACTATTTTTAATAAATAAATAAATAAATAACTTTCTGCGATGAAGCCAACGGATTTACCAAAAAACAAAACATACTTTTCACATAATCAATTATTAACGTAAAAATTAATACAATATTTATTAATTATTATATTTCATTAATATTTACATTTACTTAGTTTAAATAAATATTAATATGAATAATCTATGTAAACTAAGTAAATGTAAATATTAATGAAATATAAATATGTGTGTATATATACACACTGGCTAAACTTTTTATTCGTTACATATTTAAATATATACCCTCATTCTAAATTCATTTATTATTTTTATAATATTATTTATTCCTTTCTCCATTTTAAATTAATAGCCTTTTAAACTAATTAAGACATATTAAACCAATAAAAAACATATGTAACTGTTCAAATATGTTTCCTTTTAGTGAGGATAATTTTAAGTTAATTACTCTCAATATGCATTAGATATTGTTAAAAATAAAGGCTATTATTAATTTAAAAAAACTAATAGTTTAAAATTGAGAAAATATCTTGTTTTGTCTTATCTTCTTCCTCTTTTCATTTGAGAGACGTTTGACGGCACGGCTCTGTCTGAAGGTCGTTAGGAACTACAAGGGGTGCGCTCCCTTTCATATTGGGATAACCCCTCCACGTCAGCCTAGGTTCATGCCATCCTTTCCACTACTTAATCAGTAAAAAACCAAAAGTAATTTCCCATAAATTGACGAGATAAGTTAAGAGCACTGAGTTTCATTAATATTTTAATATTTCCTAAAATAAAATATATAATTATATAATAAATATTAATTAATATCGGAATACCATAGAAAGAGATAGTAGAGGTAAGGAGCATTGAAAGGAGGAGAAAAGTAAGAATAATAAAATATCAGAATCTTAGCCAATCAATAGATAAGAAAAATCAGCGAGCAATTAGTGTGAGTGGTTGGTCTCGAACTATAACTCGTATTGAAAATAGTATTTAAGAATAAAAGAAATAGACAGTGATTAAATTTATTATTTAAGTTTTCTGTTGAAGATTTCTGAAATACAAAGATAAATATAAAATCGAATCTCTTTATTATACACTTAAAATTTCTCATATTTGAATGAAGGTTATTGGGTGGTGAATATATTGTTAAGGAAACGCGTTTATTCATGATTCTACGCCGCAACTGATCGCACACTAACCAACAAAACATTGAAATTAGCAGAGATGGACAGTGACGTTTCACCCTATTCATTGAGTGTTTTCTAACCACAGGAATTTAACTTTTATGACTTTCCCCCAACTAAATAAGTTAATTATAATAAATATTAATTAAATATTCTAATTAATTTGTAGCATATTATTAGAAATTAACTTAAAAAATCAGAAGATCATAAATAATATTTTCAGTCATCTTTATGAATAATTTAACGCTATCTAATAAACTATCTAATAAAAAGTATGGATATTTAATATTTCAAATATTAAATATTTACTTCAACGTTGAAAAACTTCTTGTTTATACTCGAAAATTAAATTTTCTAAAAGACACAAATAAAAGAAGATATTTTTCTTATCCATAGAAAAACATAAAATAAGTATAGGTAATTATGGTAATAAGAACAATTAACTAATCTCAACTATTAGGAAGAGGGGGATGTTTTGTTTAAAATGAGAACATATTGTTAAAATTCCTAAATAAGATAAAATTGAATTATAGATTTTAACTTTAAAGGAGAAGTTCTTTCTAACTTTAGATAGTAAAATTAATATAAAGTAGAAGAATGATTAGTAGAAATAATTTATAAATTATTTGGTATTTGATAAATTTGTTTATCATTAATAAAATCATAACTTATAAGTTAATATATTTATTTAAGCATTTGCTATATAACTAAATGATGTAATATAAATTGATGTAAAAAAATATAATTATATAATTTTAATTATACAGATAAAATTTCTGTTTTCTAAATAAAAATATATATTATGTAATTCTAATTATATATTTTAAAAAAAATAATTATATTCTTGTTAAAAATTTTAGTGTTTTTATTTATTTTTCAAAATTTTCAATTTTTTCCTTTACTTGATAAGTCATCTTATTTAAATTAGTTTATCTAATAAATCTTAATCAAATTTAAATATTATTTTTTATAAATTTATTTTTTTATTTATCAATTTAAACTCTTGTTGTACGGAGTTTCTTGTTTATAATTTCTATAGTATATAAATTTTACATAGAATCATGTAATGGAATATTAGTTACTTAAATTTGTAAAGTTAAAATTTTCTAATTAAAACTGTATAAAATATTAAAAATAATGTAATAAATAAAATAAATATTCAATATTTTTTAATTAAATAGTAAGAAATAATAAGGAAATGTATAAAATTAATAATTAAAAAATTAAATAAACTATAAACTACAAATTAAAAACTAGCTAGAGTATATAAGTTACAAACTCCTAAAATAAGTTATTTTGAAATATACCAAAAATTTGTATTGATCAAATTATAATTTATAGCCTAGTCAAATAAACTAATAATTGGTTTACTAGTTTCACCAAATACATTTTATCTAATTAGTTTCACCAATCACATCCTATCTAATGAAGAAGGGAATATGTTTGGCTAAAAGAGTTTGCTAATTTTTCAGAATTGGTTTTTGACAAATTAAGAGACAACTTTAAGTCATGTAATGGAATTAGGTCCTCTCTTAATTAATATAACGCTCAAGCCTTTCACATGTAAAAATAATCACATAATAATAGATAAACATCCATTGAAAATTTCATTGTATAAAATCCAACAAAGGGTAAACTTAAATGTTTCAATCAACAATTATAAATTGAAATATACAACTTCAAAAAAATATTTTCAGACTTCTTATTTTCTCATCTTAAAATTTTCAATATTTTTTCTCTTCTCTATTTTAAATGCTTATCTGTTCAATTCATTTGTCTATCTTTTTCAATCTACTCTCTTTTATTTATACTCTTGAACTGAATTTCAATATATTTTTTTTAAAAATACATTATCAATAATTGAAAGCACTGGAATGGTATGATTTAAATTATTCACTTTAAATGTAACATGTAATTTACATATTAAAATTATTAATCTATTATATCTTATAATAATTCAAAAATGAAACGAAGATCTTTCTAAACAATCCCACACACAGCCACCCCCCCTATCTCTTTCTCTAAATGGATCAATTAAAAAGTCTGAGTTAAATGGTCAAACTACTGAAATTAAGTCAATGATTCCGTGGTTTTTGGACGTGGCACTTGACGTGAAAAAAATATATAAATGGATTTTCTTTGACACTCTTCCCTTGGTGAACTAGAAAACAAATCATATATCCATACATCAAACCCGCTATGCTATACGACAGAGAAAAATGAACCAAAATTAGTCCTACATAATAAAAAATTTAACCTATAATCTCACCTTCAAATTAGCATATCATAAAGTCAATGCCAGGTTATGTAGGTTTCTCTTACTTTCATCTTTCCTTGTCGATAACTTTGACAAACATGCCATTCCATAAACTACAAGTCTTCAAATGATCATCAAGTCATCGTAATCCTAACCAGCATAATTCGTTTTTTCTAGTATCTTTTTTTAAAATTATATTTTTTAATGTGAACCTGAATAACGCACGCCACCCTTTTTCTTCTTCTAATATTTATTCAGAAAACAACAGATTAATTACGACATTATTGTTCAAATAATGGACCATCAATGAGAAAATTTTATCATCGCAAGACTAATCTTTTTACTTATAAACTTAGTAATTTCTTTTAGTATAGACTACCTCTATTCTTTTCATAAACTAGTTCTAGTAAGAGTCTTTGCTAGGCTTCTATTATAATCTATCTAGCCTTAAGATGCAAAAGCTAAAAAGGGTTTTTTGATCGTTTCTGAACGTTGCCTAAAAGGTTTAAGAATGATATTCTATTAAAATTATTGACAGAAAATCTTGAAAACTAAGCAAGTTATAGTACTATAACGGTGATGTTGACGTTTTGAAAATAATCAGTAACATGTTTGAAATTGCAAAAATAAAGTCCATGCATAACCCATGCAGCCACACCCTCGACCCACGCATGCATGTTGCATATTAATATTTAATGGAGGCAAATTAAGGCAAAGAAACAGTAAAGGAGGTTGAGTATGGCTGTGTTATGGAATATAAAGGAATCAGGGAGACCCCACTCACGTAACTTCAACTATGCCTCGCACGTTCGGTTCACAACTAATCTTCACGTGTGTATTAGTACTATCACCACCTTCTGCTTTCTCACTACACTACACCTCTATAATTAATCATCTTACATAGACGCCAATTATTAAAGCATTGATTAGGTAGGAAGTAAAGTGAGAGTTGAAATAATCTACCCCAATCTTCGTTCAATAGGTGCCTAATTTCGCTAATCTTTGTTTGTTTATTTTGTTAAATATAATCTATAGTGTACTGAGAAAAGGAAATATAACTAACACCATACCAAAAATTAACAGAAATTAGCAAACACGCAAAAGCGTAGTGTTGCAATCTGATTTCGTGTAGTTAAATCTATTCTCTTGGTCATAAAAAACGACAAGGGAATGCTTTAGTTGTCATTTTAATATATAAGCACAGTTTAACCTGTTTATATAATGGTCTGTGTTATTTTGCATAAGGAATAGGGTGACGACTTTGAGCCTACAAGTGAGGGTGGAGAGTGGACAATTGTGGGTATCGCCCATGATGAATCGAGCGAACCTTGTCCAAACGTCTTAGATGTCTAATAATTATTAATAAATGATGATCACATGAAACAAATCGAGGAAGAATCATGTTAGAAGATAATTGAACTTGAATAAGGTGCACCAATGAAAAACTCACTATAAAACAGTATAAATATAACATAAATCAATTAAATTTTACATTTTTATAGTTAATATATAATATTCTCTAACTAAGTTTTTACTCCATCTAGACTGAGAGACCATCAAAACCGAAATAACTTCTCGTAATCACATCGAGAAAAAGCCTTTTGTATTTTATGTTTTAATTTTTCTAAGTTTTATATGTTTAGTGTTCTGTTAAGAGGACATTCTTTTCTGTAAGCATGTTCTTCTTTTCAAAATAAAATAATATTCCTTTTCTTTTTTACTTTATTTTTTTTAATTTTAAGTCTAATTCAATTTTACAATATCTGCATGTAAGATGAGGTTTGCACCTATTTATAAACTGTTGAAAGGTCTTTCTTATCTCTAGTCGATGTGAGATGTCCAACACACCTAGAACCTATCCTAGCAAGGTTGTTGGGCTTATCGGGCCACCCTCTATCAGACCGCTATCAGACCACCCTCACATATAAGTTTCACGTTCGAGTTGAGGAGTCTCGGCGTGAGAGGGTATGTTGGAGATCCCACATCGACTAGAGATGAGGTCTTTCAACAATTTATAAGTGGATGCAAACCTCACCTTACAAGTCGATTTTGTAAGGTTGACTTAGGCTTAAAGTCCACCTTTTGATAAGTGTTAAAGATCCCATATTGACTAGAGATAAAGTCTTTCAATAGTTTATAAGTGAGTGCAAACCTCACCTTACAAGCCGGTTTTGTAAGGTTGACTTAGGCAAAAAGTCTACTTATAATATGGTATCAGAGTCTATCCTAGTAAAGTTGTTGGGCCTATTGGGCTACTATCGGGCTCGAGTTGAGATCTCATATCGAATAGAGATGAGACATAAAGTTGAGTTAGACTTAAAGTCCACTTCTAATAATGCCTTTCATATTTTCTTTTTGTTGTTAAAAACAACAATGAATGCATATCACCAACAATTCTTTCACACTTTAGTAATGTAAAATTTCCAGTATGGTATGTTGTTCCTATTTTTTTTTCTTTCTTTCTTAGTTTCTTGGATTTGTTTAATCATCTTGTGCATTATCTTGTTTTTGTGGAAACATTGATCGAAGCTAATAATATGGATGATCCATAGAATCTAGTTAGTATTTATTAAAGATCTTGAGTCATTGAGACTAACTTCTAGAAGCGTTTGTGAAGTAAAATATTGTTGTACCTTGATGAAGAAAGTGATGAAGAACGTGATCAAACATAACCATTTAGAATACACTATATTTTTTTTAAAGGGTCTTAATGATCTTTATGATATAATTAAAGCACAATTTTATTCACAGATCCTTCACCTGATATTAATTGTGTTTTTTTCTCTTATTTTACAACAACAAGGTAGTTGATAAGGAGTATGCTTCTAACTGTTGTTAAGACGGCTGAAAAATTAATAAACTAACTTCCGGAGTCGTGATAAAATATCACTGTCCTTAAGGACTTATCCGCGATAAATGCGCAAGTCCTCCAGGATACAACAGGAACTTCTCAGTTGAAAACTGAGGATCTCAGAACTAGCAAGTTTACTCTTTAGAGCAAAAATACCCAAGATCTCTAAAGAAGAAAATAAGAGAAAGAGAGAGAAAGGAGAAGAGGAGAGGAAGTGATGTTGAGTTGTGTGATTTTCGGAATGGGGAAGGTCTCCTATTTATAGGAGTTGGAAGTGAGAGGTTTTGGGCTTTGAAGGAGTAGTGCAAAACGGCCTCCACCATCCACGCCCAAGTGGTTGCTCCCATGCATCCGAAAAAATCTCAAACGGCGCTAACAGGTTGTGCAGTAGGTTATTAGATATTTCTCCTTCTTGTTATTTTGCAATAACTCTTTCTAACAACAAAGTTTTGATTAACATTGGAAACTAAACTAAAAACATTCAAACTGATTGGATATCGAATGACAGAGGAAGAGGCTAAAATTTTGGTAATCAGGACAGTTATCGTCATGAAATGAACCATACTGTAGACGAGTGATTTTCAAAACATGGTTTTACAAGCATAACATAATTTCACAGAGTAAAATTTATATTGTTGATAAAACTGATAATGTAGATCAAGAAGTTCAGAATACATCGAGTCAAGAAAATCTTTCATTTACACAAAAGCAGGTTCAACGGATTTTGAAGATGATTAATGAAATCATCTTATTAACATTCTGAATTGCAATACGAAATTGTTTGAAACTATAAAATTATTGACTAGTGGGCTTTAAGTTCTGAATATAACATTCAAGGGGAGTATACAACTATGGGGGAGAAAAAGTTAAGTAAATATGTTGTTTCCTGACTTGGTAAAAAAAATCTATCAGTTTATTTTTCAAGTCACTCGATTGATTTTTTGGTAAGTCTACACTGTATAAGAATTTCAATCAGTTTACTTGAAATACAATCAGAATTTGTTATCACTTGGTTTTGTGTTTTGCAGACTTAATTGGATTATTTTCATCAAACAGGAAAAAATGATTAGAACTCTTGCAGATTTTGTATTTGACGAAGTTAAGAGAAGTTAAGAAATATTAAGAAAAATCATAGTGAAGTCTAAGTAAAGTTGACTTAAAGACAACTCAAGTTCAAGGTGATTTGAAGACTTCGTCTTAGATTTTAGATTTTTGTCTATTTGTATGTGTTAATTAGATCATGCACAAGGTTCATAAATTAGTAATTGATCCAAAAAGTTTTAAGAAGTTATTTTGAAACTGTTTTGAAAAAGTTAAATAAGTAAAATAAAGTTCACAAATTTCAATTGGTTGTTTTATAATTCAATCAATTGAAAAATCATGTCAAATAACACAATCAAAAAACTTTTTAACTTGACAAACACATTATGAATATGTTTTTGTAAGATCAACTTATGAAGGTAGTCTGGCCTAAATTTAAGTTGACAAATACACTATTAAAATATTTTCATAAATCTCATTTAAAAAGACTCTACTTCTTTAGTTAAAAGCAGTTCAATAATATGCCATTTAAATTATATAAGAGAAATATTTACGCTTAACAAATTAGTGTTAATTTTACTTGTTTTTCTCTTGATTTAGACACTTAAATAACATAAATCATCATCTAGAGCTTGTTGACATTTCTAGCTTTTATTTCAAAAGATATTGTTGTTTAATTTCTTATTTGGGACCTAGTTGAAATAGCTTCGCTTGGATTTCCTGTGATTGCTGTTGGAAATGAATGTTTTAAAAGAATTGAATTTCTAGCAAATGGTTCACTTTCTTTTGATAATGAACTAGACTGATTTTTTTTTGATAAAGTTAATTACACAAAGTAAGTTTACAAAATGGTATCACCTAATTATAAAATATCAATTTTAATGATAACTCACATTGAAATATTATTAGAAAAAGTATTATGTATTTCCGTATTTTATTTTATTTTATTAAATTTACACTTTAAATAAACTAGTCTCATTTTTATAATAATACATTTATTAATTTTATACTGAAAAATAGTATATATATATATATATATAATTCATTTATTATTATTTTTATATAATTAATATATGTAATAAATATAACATTAAGACTATGTATATTTTTAAAAATAGATACACTTTTTAAAAATGATACATAGTCAAAATGTTATATTTATTACATATATTATAAGAAAATAATAAATAAATTATTAATTTATATATATATATATATTATTTGAATGTGATAAATTTATATTTAAATCAATTTTATAGGATATTAATATGCATATATTACATTTGATATTTTTCCTTATTAAAATATATTTAATTAAATAAATATTTTCAAGAGTAAAAAAATATTAGAATATTTTTTCTATAAATTGATGTTTAGCTTTGTTAAAATACTACCGGAGAGATCTGACCTTTAGATTCTTAGAAAGAAATTGAGAAAAGAGTTATGGGGAAAGTTGGGGGAAAGTTGGAATAAAATCTATTGGAGTTATAATCACAATCATGATTATATTGAGTTCTACACAAGTTGAATCAGATGGCATTGGTAGATTTTTATACAAAACAAAGTGTGTAATCAAATGTACAAAAGAAGCCATTCCACCACCAAATTGTCTTAAAAATTGTGAATCACATTGTGAGAAATTATCCTCCAATCTTGTTTATAATTGTATTAACGGTTGTCGCTTAATGAAGTCCATTGCCATTAACATAGGTATGTAACTTTTCAAAATATTTACTTATTTAGAACATTTTGTAATTTTATATTTGATTTTTTTTCATGATTCAATTATTGACTTTCTTTTCTTATAATTTCAACCATTCACTTTAATTGTCTCTGAGGTGCTTATGATCTTTTGAACAAGGTGAAGAATACTTGCATGCAAGAATGTAAACAAAAAATATAATTTGTAGCAAGAGAGTTGGAGTGAAAATTTATTAGAAGAAATAATATTCCTACATAATTATGATAAATGAATTTTGATCAATAAATAATATTTTATATCTATTTTAAAAAGAAAAGAAATTCCAATTGCTCTCTTTTTATACTTTTTGTCTTCCTTTTTATTGTTGCAACTAGGATATTAATAAAATATAATAATTTTTTTAAAATATTATCAAATTATATTAAGGAAAATAACTAGAAAACATTCTTAAAAATATGTGTGTGTATATATATATATATATATATATATATTAATTAAGAGATTGAGATGTTATAACACTACAAAAAAAATTATATTTAACTTGGGTTATATTTGGCGTTTTTGGCTGTTTTAACCCTCGCTAAGTGCGTTATCCGTGATTTAGTTTTTTCCTGGAAGTTCCAGTGTCGCTAACGGATTACCGACAGTTTTGAGTAACCCCTTGAATGACAGTTATTTTCCAGCGGTTTTTTTGAAAACTCTTGGAACTGTCAGCGTTTTGAAAACTCTCACTACTGCCACCAGTTTTGAAAACCCATGCTACTGCTAACGGTTTTAAAAACCCATGCTGCTGCCAATGGTTTTGAAAACCCCCACTATTGTTAGCGGTTTTACAAACCCCGTTACTGCCATCTAATTTTTTAGTACACATTAATCTCCAAAAAGTTGAAACGGTTTTGAAAACTCCCACTATTGTCAACGGTTTTATAAACTTCCGTTATCTAATTTTTTAAATGTATTTTTTTAATAAACATTAATCTCAAAAGAATTGAAACGGTTTTGAAAACTCCTGTTGCTATCAGTGGTTTTGAAAACTCCCACTACTGTCAACGTCAACGATTTTACAAACTTCCGTTACTGATATCTAATTTTTTAAGTACATTTTTTTAATAAACATTAATCCCCAAAAAATTGAAACGGTTTTGAAAACCCCTACTACTATCAATAATTTTGAAAACTCTGATTGTTATCAATGGTTTTACAAACTTCTGTTATTGTCATCTAATTTTTTTAAATACATTTTTTTAATAAACATTAATCCCAAAAAATTGAAATGGTTTTGAAAACCCTACTACTATCAATGGTTTTGAAAACTCCTATTACTGTCAACGATTTTACAAATTTATGTTACTGCCATCTAATTTTTTTAAATACATTTTTTCAATACACATTAATCCCCAAAAATTGAAAAAAAATTATAAAAGAAAAATATTTTAAAATGTTTATATTTATAATTAAATGTAATATTCATAAAAGAAACAACACAAAATCTACAACTTCAACACAAAATCTACAACTTCAAAAGAAAATATTAAAGAAAAATTTGTAAAACTAGATAAATAATACAATATCATTTGTAAAACTAGAGAAAATCTAGGTCTGTACAGTCCAAAACTCTCGCCTTACTCCGGGTACTCCTCCTAGGACTAGCTGAAAGCTTGGTTGAGACAACAAAATCTGGAGAAAAATTCAAATATATTATTTTATGGGCTTCTCAACTATAAGATATAGGTTTATAGATGTTAATATCAGTTGTCCTTTGGTGGTGTTCTTTCAGTTCATAGTACAGTTCCAAAAAAATAACACAATTCTGTAATTCTGGTCTAGTTACTGTACTCAAAACCGCTTCCATTTATGTCTGGAGCTAAGATAGTTGCTCCACTTTTTTCCTTTTAATCCAAAATTTTATTTAAGAGCAAAATAGCTGGATTCATGATTCATGTTCAGTCTATCTTGACAATGTTCCTGCCTTTACCTCAGTTTAAGGGAGCAAGGAGAAGGAAAAGAGAATATATAAAAAAAAAGGAGAAAAGAACAAATGTGATAAGTGAGATGATGAGTAAAGAAAAATGTAAGAAATTGTGATGAAAATGAGATGAAAAAGAAAATAACGGTATGTCAATAGTTTTTCATTTTCAAATGTGGTTATTTTAGTGCTTTTTATTTTGTTTCTTTCTCGTCAAATATTAATCTAAACATTGTGTGAACTATTGAGGTCAAAATTTATTTATTTATTTAAAAAATATACTGCAAACAGTTACAAGTTTGGAAAGGGAAGAGAGGATAGATATTTTATATTTAAATAAAGAAATACGAATTAATTGTTTATCTTTTTTAAAATTTACTCCTCAACACATTTTATAATAGGAAAACTTTGTTTTAACAATCACACCTGTTACACCTGACATATAACTAAATGTTAATTGTTGACGTAATATAATTATACATGTAGGTAAGGATAAAATGTGACTTTTCTATTTGAAGGATATTTAGGGTATTTTGTTATGAAAGGGCATAATTGGATTTTAAGTATTTAAATTTAAAATTTGAAATGCGATAGGAGTCTACTGCACCCATTTGCATAAAGAAGATTTCGTGTGACAGTTGTGGTGGCGATCGACGGTAGGAGACCATCGACGGTGGCGAGCGACAACAGCGGCGATGACAACCGCGGTGACAACAACAGGGGTGGCGACAGCAGTGACGAGATTCACTGCTTCCCAACCCTTGATAGAATATGCTGACAGCGTTTAGATAAAACCTCAAACATGTAAACTTTAAAAATAACTCTCAGTGCCATGCTGAAATGTTTTTACATGTCATTTATCTTGGCCATATCAGAACCACATAAAATTATAAAGTGGATGTGTGTCACGTGTGGTTCTCAAAGTATAACTACTTTTTATAATATTGCCTATATTCATAATAAAATATATAAATAAATAGTCAAAATGAAGATTTAAGCTTACTACATAAACTAAGAAATTATAAACAGCGAACAAATATATAGCACATGAAAAATAGAGATAGCTATCAGAATAGTCTTTTTCATCAGAAAAGTGATTCATTTGTTTATAATAATTTATCCTCATTCTTTACTCTTCAGTGGCACCAATACGCTATCCTCACCAATACTCTTCAGTGGCACCAATTCTTATCAGGAACGGGCTTATGTTCTGTTGTAGAGGAAAACACCCCATCCCAGAGCTTCCAAGATTGCATAAGAATATCAGGAGTTCCATGTTCTTCTGCGGAAGTGATTAAATCAAAGTGTAAATGTACATTTAGTATACCTAGAGATATGAAGCCGAAATTTTGTTGTTTTGTGGGAAATGGATTCTAGACAGTCATTGGTACTTGGATCATGGCAATTGAGTAGCATTAAATTCTCTAGCTTTCTTTGTGTACAACTCTCTAGTACTACATCTGGTTAAGACTTTCTTATGGTTTTTAAAAATTACTGACCCAAGAATTAAAACTCCGATCCACCTAAATAGAAAAGTAAATCTTAACTTTGAATTGTACCTCTCATTTAAATGTAAAATCATGTCCAATCAGAGTAACTTTATTAGAAAAGTAGCAAAGCGTATCGGGTACACGAAAGTCTGCAAGCAAAAGAAATTTAATCAGTTACATGATTTTTAGAATTTGAGATTCATCTACCTCAATCTTAAAAGTATTTATAGATAAAGTGATCTTTTATATACATACATATACATAGACCAAGAAATTATTTGATTCAAGATGTGCTATGACATGTGAGCTGGAAAAAAATCCTTTCAATTAACAATTTGATTCCGATTTAATAACAAAGATGTGTATGTTCAATCAATCCTAAATTTCTTAGTAAGTCGTCTATCTCACAAGTTTTATCTTTAGAGCAAATTAATAAACTTAAATATCAGAACACCAAACTAATGAGTTGGCGTATTTACTCATACCACACCAATTTTCTAGTAAACAAACTGATTCACAATTTACTGAAAAAGAAATAATAGGTAGGATATTTAAAATACAGAGCTTAGTAGACAAATAATATATAAGATATTTTTTATGTTACCTTCTGAAAAAATTGCACCAACTTATTTGCAAATGGACTAACTTCACTAACATTATACAAATACAAATAACATTATGTATCATTGTGCCTCACTCAGCTGAGAAAACAAAACAAATACAAGTAAACTAAGCAAGCCAAGAAGTGGTTGGAAAGTGAATACCTTGATATCAATACATTACACAAGTGGACTATCCTTTCAGGAGGGAGAAGGGAAGTTAAAACACCACCAACTGCACTAGACATATTTTTCTTCATCAGCTCCATAGTAACTCCATTTTCATCCATCACCCTACCTGAAAGACTTGGCTTGTACTCCTTACATTTTAGAATATTTTTAATCATCACCATACACTCTAAAGGCAAGAGTCACACTCCCATACAGATATGCCTAAAATTGAAGAACACACTAGGTTTAGTGATACACATCCTGTCCAGAACCAAAAAACAAATTAAGCTATTCCAATAGACCTTAACTACTAGATAGTTGGGACAACCTTTCAAGGGAGAGTGGCGATACTGCCTTCTCAAAAGTTTAATGTATTGAGCCAAAGAGCCTTCAAATACCTACATCCAAGTTTCCAACAACTCACCAATAGAACCTCCTTGCTAACCTTGTAAGAACAAATTAAAACATATCATGAAAAAAAGTTATATATATATATATATATATATATATATATATATATATATATATATATATATATTTATTTTTTTTTTTTTT
>Ga0209700_102650_pt1 | contig 35829 bp, 20 predicted proteins | sample SiratroredBW_FD_187528 | JGI IMG/M metagenome (GOLD analysis project Ga0209700, IMG submission 187528) | Root nodule microbial communities of legume samples collected from California, USA - Siratro red BW (SPAdes) (version 2) | ecosystem: Host-associated > Plants > Roots > Nodule | place: USA...
TTCGGTGTGCAGTTTTCTTTATTGTGCTTTGTTTTTCTCCACGGAAATTTGGGCTCGCTTCCGCTCACATCCAGAAAGTGTGTTTCTAATATACGAGAGGTGTATTCAACTCTGAAACTTCTAACAAAATTATGTACAAATTTCTTACTTTTTTTTTTTTTTATGTGAATGATGTACACATCAATTATGAAGAATACCAAAATGTTCTTGCATAAAAAAATTATGTAAATTTTTGTGTTTTCTTTCTTTCTGGATGTGCCTTTCCCTTGCCCACTGTTTTGGTGTTTGAATGAAGTGGGTGCATGTCAGTAACTTCTGCAGGGAAATTAATGGAGATTCTTAGCTTATGTTTTTCACGTTTCAAGGAAAAAAAAAAAGTCTTTAAATATAAGCAATATGTTTGCACCAAAAGTGCTTATGATTGGTCAATTATAATGAGTTCATTAGAAGACACTTTGTACTTTCAGATTTTGGACACTTGCCTAAAGATATCAATGGTGATAATAAATTTCAATGAGCTCATTTGAAATATAATTGGACACTTTTCTCTGTTATTTAATAAATGTAGTTAAAAAGTTGGTGATGGGAAAACTATCTATTAATGAAAGTTGTTATATATGCATTTAATGTTTGAGACCAAATTCACTTTTCATTATGAATATGTAGTTTTTATGGGTGTAAAATTTTATTATATATTTAATTTAAAAAGTAAAATACTTATGATTAGTTATTAGTATCTTAATCAACTAATTATTCATATAGGGGTTAATATTAAGATTTATCACATACTAATAACAGAATAATATATTAATAAATAAAAATAATAATTTTAGAAATTTTTAGACAACAAGTTTTGAGAATTAAAATAAAATTAACTTTTAAACTAATATAATCACCAAAAATTAGAAACATCAAATATTATTTTTCTATCTTTAATCATGAAAAAAATATTATCACATAAAAAATAATTACTCTTATAATTTGATAATATATACTTATTATGTATTATAAATTTGTAGTAAATTAGACAAAAAAATTTGTAATTAAAAGTTAAAAGATATCAAAGTAATCCAATAATAGAATATTAAAGTTGTAAGAAAATTTTTGAGATACTTACAGGACAATAAAAAAAAATCGTATAATTGCATATAGGAGGTTTGATTACCTTAAAATGATTTAATATTTAGACTCTAATTTTGCTAAATACATGAATATAAGAAAATTTACTCTTGGTTATATATTTATTTTTTTAAAGGAGAATATTTTGGAAAAATACAAAACAACTAGTTGTTGTTGCATCTACTATGAAAGCTAAGTTTTTAGAATGTTTAAAAGCTACCATTCTTGTTAATTGGTTGTAGAACTTAATTTCAGCACTGGAAATTGTATATAGTATTACTAGACTACTGAAAATGTTTTATGGTAACTCTACAATAATTTTTTCTCTAAAAATGATAAGTACTCTAAAGGGAGGAAACATATGAAATTGAAGTAATTAGAAGAAATTTAAAAGTAAATAATATATAAATTTTATGATAATAGACCCTCTAACAAAGAAATTTCTACCTAAATATTCGTTAAGCCTTTTGAAAATATCAATGTTATTGTTAGGAATTATGATAGAGTATTTCATTTATTTTTTAGATAATTTCTACTCAAAACTCATTTATGATATGCTTTTGATTACTTATTCTATATGTTTACATGTATATTTATATTATAATAATATAAAGATGTATCATCTAATACATTATGTTAGACCAATTATAAACTTCTAATTATGTTTATAATATAAAGATATTTAATTTATAGTATATAAAATAGATAAGGTCAATCAATTCAGTAATATACAATTACCATAACTCAAATTAATTCTTATTCTTGCTTATAAAATATTATATTTATTTATTTAGTTTATTATTTTATTTATAATATATACAATATCACATGCATTAGAACATAGAATCATCTAATAATATAAATTATGATGTGTCATGCCAGAGACCCATAACTTATTAATGAAGTGATAAATAAATAAATGGTTAAATAATTAAAGGACTAAATAGTAAATAAGTTAAGTAAAACAATTTTTTTTATTAGAGATGCAATTTTAAAAGTTTTATATTCATTAACATGTGTTGACACAAGTAAAAAGATGAAATCTTATTTTCTCTCTCAAAGAAATTAAAGAACATTCAATATAAATGACAAACTCTAATTTCAAGATCATGTATGGAATTTTCATTTTATGTGATTATTAAAAATATTATAGTGTGCAATCAAATCCCCCCATGTATTTGAGAACAATATTTCAAAAATGATTGCATTTTAAGAATAGATCAACAATGAAAAACAAACTTTACCAAGTTCATACTCCTAAATTTCTCCCACTAAGTCCAAGACAAATGCATTCAAAATAAGATTATCGAGCAGCTACATCTCAGCATGAACATAGCATAAAACAAAAGGTAGCAATACAACATCAACATAACCAGCATCAAACCAAAAGGGTCAGACTCATCCGTGTAAAATCACACAAAAAGTTAGCGTTTCCAACACTTCAGTCAAGACCTGTGTTCTAAGTCCACATTCTACTGTTGAATATACATGTCCAACCAATAAAAGGGACCCACCAACAAATTCTCTGAGAACTGTGATTGGCAATGCTTCTGACCCTAACCTCACGTTCAAGCCAATGCTAATCATGCCATTATAGTCTTCTAATTGATGAGTTTATTCACCTCTCACTGCATGATCATAATCAGTAATTTGGCTCTAGTTTGAATGGTTCAACCGTTCAAGATAACATTTTCAGGTCTATTTGGTCAATTACCCGTTTCATACGGTTGGTATAGAAATTATGGTGTTTGAAAAAATACAGATTATGGTGTTTGCACCACTACAGAGTTTCTCACTCAAACCAACATATATAAATGCCTTTATTGGCCACATGAGTGTTTCCATGCAGAAGCAGTTTTATTAAATGGCCACCCTTTTGTGTCCTTGAATGAAAATTCACTGCTTTGAAGTTGAAGATAAACACAAGGAATCAGTCAGAAAATTCACTGCTTAGGTTACCAATAACCCTCCATTTCATATTATCAAAAGGCTGCTTAGGCATAAAAATACTAGAAAATTATCCCTCCACGCATCAATAATCAAACCCCAGTTGTGTATACTATATACTAAATTAACATAGTCATACATATAAGTACAAACTTAGTAGTTAGCTTTACCCTTTCATACAGCATCATCTACCAGGAAACAGTCACATATGGGAGCCTGTTTCTCTTCTAAAAAACCATCTTCCACAACCAACAATGTCCGTTTGGTTCATCTGAGTGGCTATGTGGAGGATTTTCAGCAGCCAATTTCAGTGAGCCAACTCACTGGAACCTCTCCAAAGCACTTTGTTTGTACCTCAGTTCAGCTTCTTTCCCCTTGCTCAAAACCATTGGATGGAGACACACAACTCCAACCAGGAAATGTGTACTTCATGCTACCATACTCAATCCTTCAAGCTGATGTTTCTCCTGTGGACTTGGCTTCCCTTGCAAAGAGGCTCACTGCAATAGCCAAAACCAGCAAAGGGTCCACACTCAAAGAGGGTCTTTTCTCAAGCCAACATGGATTGAGCAATGCTTGGAGTTCTCCTTCAAGCAGCCCTGCAAGGCTTGGTGTGGTTGAGCGAAGTCCTTGTCGAGTGCAGCCTTGGAAACCTATCTTGGACACCATCAGAGAGAAGTCTTTCAACCGGAGAAGTGAATCAGATTTGCAAAACACAATTGATGTTTGAAAGACCTTGAGTTGAGGTAAAACTAGGAAGGAAGAAAACATGTAGCTGGTTTGATTATCTTTTGACGAGGGAAAAAACTGAAATTTGAGACAAATACTATTGAAATTTCTTGTGTATAATTCTTTGTATTTGTGAATGTTCCTCAAGGCATGATCCAAATGATAAAGCACTTGATATTTCAGTTTGCAGATTTCATGAACAATCTTTGATTACTGAAAATGTGTCCTGCAATTGATATGATAATTTGGTTGTCCAATTGAAGGGAAAGAAAATTTTTTGTTGAGTCAGGTAGCAAAACTAGAATCATAGACATAATTTCTTCATTCTGAGCACCAATAAGGGGTGTGTAATATCAGATAGACTTTTCTTTGTTCTTGTTTTCAGGAAGTTTGGCCAAGTTAATGATGACTTTACCAAAAACTCTCACATGCCTACTTTTATAAAATAGTATTAATAATGCAGTAGTGGGACTAGTGGCTAATATAAACAAAACGGCAAATTACAAGGTTACAAGGAGATCAAGGGACCCACTTTTGAATAGGTAACAACAGTCCCAGATCACTCTTTGCATTGAGACAGAATAAAATGTTTAGGAACACAAGTTTCTCCTTTTCATTAACTTCATGTAGAATCTTCAATGAAGATGAATCAATGCTCTTCTCATTTACTAATCTTTTACTCCCCAAATCCAAGGAAAGGAAAGATTGACAATCTATTTAAAAAGCATTTCAGCAAATTACAAACCCCTTCTACAACTTAGTAAAATAAAAATATTTTAGATCAAAAGTTGTACTCATTAAATACTTCTTAATCTGTCTACTCTAACTTTATTTTGTACCACAACTTTTGTCATGCCAAAGCATTGAACTTTGGAACGGGATACTGGAACCAAATAATTTGTATGTTTTCTTTCTCATCAGTTGCTTCAGGTCAGAGACAGGAGGGTGGTGTGAATCCTGCAAACAAGTAAATACAGAATACTACTCACTGAAAAATATCCATCCATGATGTGTCATGACACAATACATTAGAGGCTTAAGCTTAAAGATTATGAGAATGTAATGATTGATCAAATGTGATAATTTTGTGACCAAATTGCTACAACTGATATGAGTACTGCAAGTGGACTCTGCCCAGGGTTGCATCTGATTAGCATGTCTGAAGTTGGAATATATAGATTCACCATAGCACTGAATAGAGGAGGTAGCTGCATGTAGATTTATTTTTTATGTATGATAAAATTCAAGATTTGGTATGTGTATAAATTATTTTGAACTAATTTTAATAATTTTTTTAAAAATGTATATATAACCTACATTTTTCACATGTAGACTAAACAAATGCTTTGGTCAGTGGTTACTCGTCTCAAAAAGAAGGGAAAAGATTTAGGTTCCAAGTTGAAGTGTTCCATCTTTTGGAAAGAGACGTTATTGATATGAAAAATCATAAAAAAAGTGGGACCATCTAATGGTTATGAAAAAAAAAGAAGTTCCGTTTAAGTAGTATAATTGTTAATTAAATAGAAACACTTTAAATATAATTTTTAAAATAATTATCATAAAAACCAATATTTTATATTATACATGTACAATCCACGGATGAATTCAGTATACAAATTTCTATATTACAAATTTATTCCAGTTAAATTAAAAAAAAAATTATTTTAGAGGAAAAGTATAATAATAATCGTTGAAAACAGAAAAAAAAGGTTTAATCACTTTTAGTCTTTATTATTTGTTTAATTTCTAAAAGGAATGAAGTGATATCCATTATATATTTCTTTAAAAAACTGAAAAAAAAAATAGATTTTTATCTCTTTCATTCGAACAATTCTCTGAAAAAACTTCATTTAAAAACATTTCCTGGATTTCTAATAATGTTACTTTTTAAAATGTATTTCACTGCTTTTGAGTGCTGAACAGTAACAATTATTGTACTGTAATGGGGGCAGCTGGTACAATCTTATGAATAGGTGAACATTCCCACCCTTCTTTGTTGTTAGATACCACAAAATGCTTAGAAATCCATGTTTCTCCTTTTGCCTCTCTTTCTTTCACAAGCTTCCTTTCTCTTTCCTCAACTTCAAGCTTTGCTTCTCTTGCTTTCTCCCAGTCCTTGCTCAATATGGCTTCACTCAGTTCTCCCCAAACATGAGCTGATTCTGTTGGCCACACACTCTGATCAACAATAAAATCTCATGTCACAACACAATTACTTTTTGAACATAAAGTTTGATTCTTTGATGTGTATAGAATGAAGGGTAGAAAAGAGTAGAATTTGAAGTACCTCCGAATCCTTGAGTATAGGAGTTTCTAGACCTGACATAACTTCCTTTGCATCATATATTACTCTTACTTCCTTACTATTTCTATCCTTCAATTTTATAATCCTGCATAACAAAAGGGATAAGAACATGCACTATGGTCACAAAATACTATTCTTGAAAATAACACAGGCATGTAACTAGTGAATAAGTTAACCAATTGTGTTCTCTACTATTATGCACTTTATATACTTATACTGCATACGTTGAAGAACAAGTGAAAGTTATAAGATGTGTTTGGAAGGAAGATAATACCTATCCCAATGACCATCAACTTCATACAAAACTTTTAATGAAGAGTCAAGGATCTTTCCTTTGATCACTCTATGGTTCCCTCCAATTCCTAGAAAGGAACTACTTGATTTGTAGGATAAGTCAGCTACTAGGCCTGTCTCTTGGCACCGGATGGTAACTGTGCCAGACCAATCAGCCGAAGTAACTGGAAAAATTCTGAGTAAAAGGTGAGGGCAATTCATTTCATATGTTTCACCATGATTTAGTAGCTTCAGCTGCCGTATACCACGCACTTTAGCTTCAATTGATGTGCCTGTATGTTCAATTTGCAGCCACAGACATAAAAATATGTAAGTCTTTGCAGTAAGAGGCTACATTTAGAGCACAAAAGTATAAACTGACTTGCTTAGGTCTGTTTGAATAATCTTTTCCCTCAGAAATTAAAATCAAATCATGTTCCTCAACTTATTGATGAGAAATCAAATGAAGAGGCTTTTCTAAAATGTTGAAATTTTAAATTTTGAGAAAGTTTGATTTTTTTGAGAAAGTACTTGTTGAAAAGTTTATTCAATTTGGACCTTACCTTACTTTAACTATCATTTGTGAAGAATTTAAAAAAAAAAAAAATCCAAGAAGTCAAATTGTGCTGCACATTTCTGGTTTCAAAATCAGAAAAATCTTTAAAGGGTTAGATAAACACTGACACTGAGTTCCTAAGAATTTGGTCAAAATGGAAGTTTCGTTGGTACTAGAAATTATCAAATGCAAGGATTGATAAGAAGTGTGTCTAGAACCACTGATTCTTAGATTTCCCCTGTTGACATCTGATTGATATAATATGAAAAATATGTCCTCAGTATTGATTCTTTCTTGACATCTGGTCACAGTTTTATTTAATCAATTAATCAGAATCACAAATTTTTGCAGCAGCAATCACACAAAGTTCGAAACTTTTTGAGCAAACATCTGAAAGTTTATTTTTGAAATGGATAATAGTCTAGAAAAGGGTCAACATAGTGAAATACCATTAAACTTTGGATCAGGTCGCTGGCACCATATCATTTCAATGTTTTCCTTCTCATCTGTTGCGTGGAGAGCTGCTACAGGAGGGTGATGTGAAATCTGCAAACAAGAAGTAAACCAAGAATTTAATTATCTTTGAAACGGATATCAAGAAAAAAGTAACCAAGCCAAAAATCATGTTTCAAGTTTGAATTTGCTAGTCAAAAAGCCACCAATAGAGAGGTCAGGAGAAATAGAACTTGTACAATTTCTTGTATAGCAAACAAAGAAGTATATACAATTGATGGTTGATGTGATGATCAACAGAGAAAAAAAAGAAAACAGATGCAGAATTTGTTTATGAATAACATTACTTCTTAAGAGTTCAGAATGAGGCCATGTTTTAGAATTGTGACCAAACCAAAATAAGCATTTAGCCATAGTATTAGGAAGAGATGTGGAAGCATGTACCTGCTCCAATAACACATTAAGATTTCCCTTTGAAACATGGTGTGTCTCTCCAAGAACTGGATTATAAGGAGCAACCCCGAAAGTCACAGGGCGAGTGGTAGATATGCTCCATGCTACAACAGATATGAACCTCTCAATTGGACTATCTCCATTGTTGCACTTGCTTAGCAAGTCTGAACCTGTGCAATACACTGATTCACCATAGCACTGAAGTTGTGACTTTGGCAAGTTGAATAGTGGTGGAAGCTGCAATCATGGTAAAAGATTTTCATCATTCTCTGTAATATGGTGACTCAAATGACACCAGTTAATAAACTAAGCAAATGTAATTCTTCCTTTGAAATGAATTCAAGTATGTCAAAATACAACTAGTAAAGATAAATTATTTTTAAAAATTTGAAACATAAAAGATAAACAAAATTGAATTAAAATTGGTGAAAATTGAAGTACAATAACTGAATGTAAGTCAAATAATGTACTATTTATCTGAGTTTTTTTTCTACCTGTATTTCTAAAACTGGAAATTAACACCGCAGAACAATCTCTGATTTACGTGCTGATAATAAGAAGAAAAAGCAATTGTGTTTACTTCAAGAAAAATAAAAAAGAAACCGACTTTACATTTTTTTTTTAATAAAAGTCGTGACGTAGTTGCCATGTTGGGACATTATTTGGTCCCAGTGGGTGGCACAGGCTCTTGTAAGCCATAAATGTACATATTGATCCGATAAACTTTAATATCCCAATTTATCAAATTTCCAATTTTGTTCCATCCCTTAGAGATATTATCAAATTATAATGCAAATATCACTTTAAAAAGATGATTTTGCAAGATCGAGTTAAAGTTAAACTAGATTATATCAGAACTTGTCAAAATCCCTCTTCATTTTTATTCTCATTCTCAAGAAAGGATTAAATTTTGGAACTTTTATCAATGGAAAAACATATTAAAAAAAATTATATTAAAGGTAGATTACCAAAACTGTTTTGAATTTGGAAAGTGATAAGACAGTGCAAATATGAGATCAAAGTGGCAATGGAACAAGAAAAAGAGAACTTGAAGAAGAAGAAAAAGACGTGAAAGAAAGTGAAGTACCTGAAAGCGTGTGAGGTCAGAACCGGGGCGTACATTCTTGAATAAACTGAGTATTCGTTGCATAAGATTAGGGGCCTTATACGTGTCTGATTCAGATTCACTTTCTATTGTTAATGGCTTTGTCAGCACAATTTTCCTCTCTTTTTCCTCTTTCATCTTACCCTGCACCATTTCACATTCTTATTTTCCAAAAACGCCAAAAGGGTCACAAATATTGCCATAAACATGTGTTTATGCATTGCACGTTATCATTCTTGAACATTCCCAGTATATGCAAAAGTAAAACCAACGATGACTACAATGCACCCTTGGCCTGCAAATTGCAAATACAGTCCAAATCTAAGTCCACAAAGTTTGACCCCACACCAAATATTCTAAAATTTTCGATTTTGTTTTATGGGAAGGTCTAAACATTGTTCTGCAAACATATCGAACTTGTTTTTTGAGGTTTTGCAATTTGATTTCGTAACTTGCATAATGATAATGATGTTTGATTTGTATCTGCATAAGAAAAAAAGTATTCTTGAGCCAATCAAAACACTCTCAACCAAAGGGTTGAAATTGACAGGTTCCAAGACACTGTGCCCTTGAACTAAGGAGCAATAAATTAAAAACATCAACTTTTGTTTTCCCTCTTGGCATTCACATGCATGCTTGAAGAGAGAATCATTATAGTATTATAAAATAATATTCTTTCCACACAATGAACTGTTATATTAATTTTGTAATAATAAAGATAGATTAAGTAGCTTCCAAGACCAGAAAGAAACTCAGAATGTGTATATGAAATTGCATGCCTCAGAATACCACTCATTTGACCCTTCAAACAATAAAACCACCATCAGAATCTCAAAAGCAGAAACATCAGAGAGATTTTTACCCCTAGATCCTTCACACTTATGCAGAAACTTATTATGCAGAAAAAAAAAACTCATGCAGAAAAGAAAACATATGAAACAAAGGAAGGTAATCCATACAAAAACGTATATATATGATAGAGAAACTTATGCATATTAAATGAAGAGATTAGAGAACATACCAATGTTTATGATGAAGAAGAGAGAGCTTGAGAGAAGAAGAATGTCAAAGGATGTGATGAGAAGTGATTAGATTTGAAGAAATGAGACATGGGATGTTAAAGGAGAGTGTGCCATGCTTTGGTTTTGGTGCTGAAATTAAGAAAACTGATGTTTATAAGAAGAGCCAATAGAACATGCAATGGGTGGGGTGAGGTATATATATGTGTGCAAGGTTGTCTTTTTCTATTTTTATATATAAAATTTTTGTAATATCTATTCATGCATCATCATCTATATATTGTTTGTCTTTACTTTTTTTTTTTTTTTCTTTTTTTGGTTTTTTTTTTTTTTTTATTTTTTTTTTTTTTTTTTTTTTTTTTTTTCCTTTTCTGGGATTTGTCTTTACTTTAAATACTTAATTTATTTTTTATAATTATACATTTTTTTAATGAATTAGTTTAACATATCCCCATAATTATTAATTACACAAGAGTAAAATAATGCTTTTGGAGGGTTTGTTAATGGGATTTATCTTTGCTTTTTTTAACAAAACGGTAACAAAGATAATTTAGAAAATCACTAATGGTATCATATGATTTGCGTCATGGTTTTCTTTTTCTTTTTTTTTCTTTTTTTTTCTTTTACAGTTTTTATATATATATTGTGAGTTGTACCTATACAAAGTGCCATCAAATAAAATAAAATAAAAAATCTTTCTAAAGTTATTTGGTGAATATTTATACATCGAAAGTCAAAAGAATTCCACGCGTTATAGTGTGATATCATAGAATGAACCTTCTAACTTAATAATATTAATAATATTAAGTGGGGAAAGAACTTTGACCCAAGCACATGATTGAATAGTTGAAGTATATTATATGAATTACTTTCTCAGGAAAGTTAATAAAAAAAAGAAATATAATTAGTAATTAAGACTAAGCAAAGAGATATCAGATGCAATTATATTCAAACAAAGCATCTAATTAGTGTTAGGTCCATTCATAAAATTCAACTAAAATTAAATGTAATATTAATGTTCATTTCACTCACGTTGAGAATCTGAATATTAAAATTAAAGTAGTATCACATCTAAATTAGTTCTTTGTATATTATATTAATAGTAACACGTTAACAACACGTCAACAACACTTAGAAGCATTTGTGTACATATTATATTACTTGATAAAGTCCTAATTCATTGGGGAATTTACAACTAAAAGGAATTGTTTTTTTTTTTAATTTTGTTATTTTCTGTTGATATATCTGGTAAAATGGGAGAGAAATTAGAGAGCAGTATAAATTTTATATAATAATATTATTGAGTATGTATAGGACCACGAAATAACAACGCAATTTGTCCGTTGTTTCTAAATTAATTTACTATATCTTGTGCAAGTAAATTGATAGTGATCCATCATTGTTTTAATATAGTTATCCTATCATAAAAACTCGTGCACATAAATACTTCCAACTTTTCCTTATCTTCAACTAAACTTTTTCCTTCTCTTGCAAGTTACTTAAACTTTTAATGAGATGGAAAAAACAATTGTATAGGGAAACAAAGATTTGAAAATTGAAATATCGTCAAAATAAAGATTATTTTAAATGGCTTATTCAGTATGATTTTTTTAACCAATCAATATGATTAAATATTAATATAACATTCAAAATATATTTAATGGTTGAATTAGATTAGTATAAAAGAAACTTTAAGAGGTATGTTAACTTTCCCAATGCTTTGATATAAAAACAATGGTTTTATCAATTTGTTCCAGTAAACAAAGCACTTAAAAGTACTTGTGTTCCGAAAGAACATTTAGACAAGTATTTATAAAAAATAAAAAATAAAATAAAATAACTTTCTTATAAATAAAAGGTATAGCTTAACATCTGATCTTAAAGAAACTAATACAAGATAGTTTATATGAATAAATTAACACAGAAATCAATTTAAAGTAATGAAAAAACTTATTTTATTTTTAAAAAATACCGAAAAAGTTCATCAAAACATTCTTCGTGTATTCTATTATTCCATGCATGATATACATTGTTTTTTTTTCACTCAATTACACTTTTTGTTGTAGTTAATTTGGATGATATATTTTAATTTTTTTAAGATCTAGATTATTTTAATAATAAATTTTAAAGTGAAAAGGAAATTAAATTTATAAATGAAATTTATATGTTTATTATAAAATGTTTATTTATATTTTTTCATATTTTCTTTAAAGACTATCAGGTTTTTTTCCTCAAATTTATTTTTGTTGAAAAACGGATAGATTAAAAAACGTATTCAACCAATAGAAGTTTAGTTTTGATAACTAAAATTAATTTTATTTAAGTTTTAATAATTTTTTTCTATTATTTTGTATATGTTAAGGGGAGATGTCATTGATGTAGGATTGAATTTTCAAAGACTTAACTAAGTTGATAAAGTTGATTAGAAGGTTGTGTAGAGATTTTTATTTTTTATTTTTTTATAAAAACACACAGGTAAGGATAAGTAATAATCTTTAAGCATGATCTGAAGCACTAATAATATTTGTAGAATGGTAATGATATTTTGTTGTTATATTTATAATATCAACCTTGTAAGTAAATCTAAAAAGAAAAAAAAATATTGGAAAGAATTACAATCCAATGAAAAACATTCTTAAATATTTATAAAAGTTAGAAACTTTAAAAAATTAGTTGATTAAATCGTTTATTTTGAAGTTAAATATCAGTTAAATTATGTGTTATTAATCAAGTGAGATTCAAGTGCTATATAATCATTTTACTTTATTACCTTAAGTCACTTAAATAATATATTAATAACTCAAATAATATAGTATATAGTTCCAATAATGACTTACGGTTCAAATAAGAAAAAACTGATATGAGTTTTTTGTTTAACATATTGTGTAAGTATTACGTTGAAGACTTAAATAATATATAGTAACTTACATATTCTTCTAAAGACTTAAATGTAGTGTTAAGAGAGTTGAAAAAAGTGTCTTTAAATTTAATTCTTAAATTTGACGTGAGGCTTTTAAATTATTGTGTTTACTATCTCGGTCAAAAATTACTTTTAGATTCTTAAATCTGAATTGACATTTTCATTAAAAATATTTCGAACTCATTAATGGATTTATCAATCACTATGGAGATGCTCTTATCAAAGTTCTGTCAGAACTTACCAGTGGCTTTAAATCTGAGTGACTTATAGGTAAAAGGAAAAAAAAAAAAAAAAAACCGCTCAACACTTTAATTTTATTACTCTCTTTCTTATGACCTTTAAGTTTGTATTTAGAACATTAAGATGGACCTTCAAAAGAATTGTCCTTTTCTCTTCTGAGGTCCCCCTATACTTAGTGGGGATCTAAAACTTACTTCAGGGATTATGGCTTGTTATGCTTTGGTGGAAGAAAATAGGGACGAAGTTTCTGGTTGGCGTGATAACGAGTAATGAACCAATCCCAAGTTAAATATTTTCTCTTTAAAATTGAACCAAATTGTATAAAAGAAACCAGCAAACCATTAACGAGTATTGTTCCTTTTGGTCTATTTAGATTTGCGAAAGGAAAGTTGAAGACATAAAAAATATGAGAAAGTTAGAAATTCAAAAAACATAATGATTTCAAAAATACAATTCCGAAAATTTAAACTTTCTTTAAAATGAAAGAAATTATTATATGTTATGATAAAATCGATTGTAACGAAACATAATTGTTTATATTTTCGTATATTGATTATATCTTATGATACAATTAATTATGTTGTTAATTTTTTATTAATAATTACATATTTTATTATAATAAAATAAACAATTAATATAATATGATTAAAATAAAAAATAAAATAAAATATTTTATTTTCACTATTTTTTTGGATCTCAAAAATTTCACTTTTTACTTCTTTTTTTCCTGCTTTTCTTCTTTCCACTGCACTACTCCAACCCAATCCAAACAACACATTTTCTAATTATTTTCTTCTGTTGCAACCTGCTATAAGAAATTTAATATTATTGAGAAGAAGAAGCATTGGAATAAATAACAAGATGTTATTTGCAAAACTTTAAATGTGGAATAAAATAAAGCAGGAGTGTCCCCCTTACAGCTGCTTATCTTTACATCTATTCATCACCATATTATATTTTCTGAATAAATCTAAGGCCTTACACACCTTATTTCCACAACTTACAAAGAATATTACACGCATAACTTTTCTTTGCTCAGCAGACTAAAGCTATCTTGAGTATCCATTGGCAAGAACAGGGATCCTCACCTTGTGCCCTCTGCTTCCCTTCATTAACACCTCTCCAAAACTATACGTTCCCGTCACTGACCGAACAGTGAGTGTCACAGTAAACTGACGTGATGCACCTGCTCTAATGGTCATTGCTGGAGGGTTCACGTCAATGGCAACTGCTGGTTGCATCCTCGCTGTCATCGTGTAGGTTTCTTCCTCATCAGCAACATTCGTCACAGTGCGCGTGACAATTTGAGTTCTTACAAGATGGGAAATTGTAATGGATGGAGTGTTCAAATTTGATGGGTGGCCCAGGCTGTTGTTACATGGCGAGTTTGTGTAGTTCTTTATCTCATTAACATCAATGCCAGGTGTTGTGCACAAGAACCCTAGATAATCCTCATACCCTGAAAAATCAATACAAAAATTACGTAAGCAGTTCTTTCTTGTCTTTTTTTCTTGCTGTACATATTGATACTAAAACGGATTACAGGGAGGCATTGTCTTTTGTAAATTTAAAATACGTTCACAAAACTGGAAAGATAACTTTCAGACCTTCCGAAAGATATATTTAAGCACATATTTTAGTAAGAGAAGATTCCAAAAGAAGTCTTGACACTAAAATTTTCCATAAAGGAACAACAATATCTTAGAATAACTATTTTAACCATTTCTTAAATGACTTTTCTTTAATGGTACCGTTTAATTACATGCGATCGGTTGCAATTGCTGTCCTGATCATGGAAACCTTAAAAAACTTGACTTCATTGCCAGAATGGAAGTTTTGGATCGCTTTTAAAAACTTGCTCATGAATTTGCTCATATCGATTTAAGTAATTTGTTATCAAAAAATGTTGCAACTTGGACCCAATGCCCATTTCTTGTCACAGAAATTCCTAAATTTTACTTACCTTAAATTCTCACATACAAGCAAATTCAAGTTTATTGGTCAACTCAGAACACAAACGTGCCAGGAGAGGAGTACATTAGGGAGGGAGGGGTGAACAAACCTGCGTCAAAGACGAGGCCAGGGTCCAAAGCAGCTCTTGGATTAACGTGTCCACTCCCATAATCAAAAGCAGTGGCTCTGACCAGGTTCATAGCTTCTGATTCAGAATATTGCTGTGCTAGAATAAGATTTCCTGCTCTGTCTAGAGTTGTGGATGTTGTCATCAAGGCTGATTTAATGGCAGCAGGACTCCAATGTGGATGTTTTTGCTTTATAAGGGCAGCAATTCCAGCTATATGTGGTGCAGCCATACTAGTCCCAGATATCATGGCAAACCCCTCTCCTGCTCAAGCAAAAAACTGCTTAAATAAATCAATTTCTATAATATATTGATGATATATTTTATTTCATTTTTTTTTTCTCTCTTCCGTACTTAATAGTGCAACAATTCTTCCAAAAATGCTAAGAAATCCTGCCACATGTGTAGGGTCCGAAAGTCTTTCAAAGAAGTAGATCTATAGGCAAATATGAAGACTCTTTTTTCTGGATATTGCAGACTGAACCTATCACCCCAATAAATTTTACAGTATCATATCACAAAATTAAGCATTGTTATAACTTTTAAAATAATTATATGCTGACTTATGATTAGATGATGGTCTAAAACTAATTTTCTAAAAAACAACTAATTGACGTTAATTGAGAAAAAATAATAAGCATTATTTAATTGTATGAACATTTAAAGAATAAACTTTTATCAAACTACTTTTTCTTAAAACTTCGTCTCAAGAATAAAGCAGGGTTATGGGAAATAAAATCTCAAATATCATTAAATTTTTTGATATTTGTTTACACGTAAGACGAGATTTGTTTTATTTATTTTTATATTAGAGATGAAAGGGAGTAATTGTTTAAATAAAGGCAAAAAAAATTCAAAACATCAACATTAAAAGCAACTTAGTCAAACCATTACTTACCAACATAATTTGGGTCATCAGTTCCATTTAGAGACCAAGCAGCCCAAATCAAAGATCCCGGAGCTAATATATCTGGTTTGAGAAGATCTGCCTCTTGGAAGCTAAAGTCCTTTATATTTGGTCCTCTAGCAGAAAATACTGCTACTTGTGGTGCAGATTTATGGAGAATAGGCCTCAAACCGTCCTCAATTTTACCTGTAGCTGTGAAAGTCTTCACCCTTCCAGTCCAGTCTCTTGGTGTGGAGATATTATAATAATCTATCAGTTCCTGAAGATAAGAGTTTACATGTTCCATATAATTATATATAGCACACTTTGTCATAAAAATAATTAGTGATAAAAACATACAAAAAGGATGGAGTAAATAACCGGGTACAAGAAAACATATGGAAACAGTTAGCATTCATCATCCATCTCTACCTATATGTGATTAAAGTACCTTTGATTTGATGGCATCTGTGATAAGAATCCCAGGAATGCCAACAGGGACCGGATAAAATTTTTCTCCAGGAGAAACATTTTCAACACACAGAACAAATCCAACAGCTCCAAGGGCCTTTGCTGTTTCTGAGACCTGTTTTATTGATGCAGAACCATCAACAAAATTGTAAGAATAGCCACAGAGAAGAATATTCCCCTTTATTAAGTTCTTATTAAAAACTTCTGGCCTCTGACAATCAGTGGGGCTGTACTTCGTAACCGAAGAATCTAGAAGCACATCATTTGCAGCAACTAATGTGTATGTTTGGTTTAAACGTGTAGAAGCTGCAAAGGCCAATAGCAACAAAAGTAAATGAATTGTGGACAACCATCAATATGCTTTGGCACATAAGCATGAAGTTTGCAGAACACTGAAATGACTAATTAATTGCTAGAAACAATTCATGAATTTCATTCCCACCTGCACGGCATTTGTACCCCATTTTCTAAAACAAACCTTACGAATTTAAACCCATAATAACGAGCTGGAAAGAATGTATTAAAGACTATGCTGCTATCATTATCTTTTCACATAATAACTTATATCACCAAAATACCTTAGACAACTAGAGATGAATACCATTCAACAATTCTGTTACTTTTTTTGATAAATTAAACATGAATGAGGGAATAACAATACTCATACTGTTTTCTTCAATAACTTTAAACAACTTGATACAATTAAATCTAGTATATGTTTTTCGTCAATTATTGTAAAGAAAAATACATCAGATTATTTGACAAAGGCATTAGGTTTTTCGTCAAAGTGATCCACATCTACACTCAGAACTAATTGATTTTATTTGCAAAAGAAAAGATTATGACTTTTACTATCTTTTCTATTTTCTATTGAGTAAAGCAGTAAAATGAAAAGAGACTACCTGAACAATGTGGTCTTCTTTTTTACTTTTTATTCTTTACTTCACAAATTATAAGTAAGATTTCCATTATAATCATCGAAATTGTATCTCCAAGCATCATTCCATGATTAAGAAAATGCATCTTAAGAAACATAGTAGGAAGTTTGAGAACTCACGTGACAACCCAATTCCAGCTAAGATTTTTCCATTTCCAAGGATCAAATGGTTTTTGTATCTACGATCATCAATTGCAGCTGCTACTGTTGCTATCCATGGACTATATGAAACTAATGACTTGGGAAAAGGACCACCGTTTCCAGCAGCTTGTGCGACAAACACACCAGCTTTCACAGCTCCAAGAAGTGTAGCATCAAAAGGATTCAAAAACGTAGTTTTGGTGTTTGATGGAGGACTATCAGGTCCAACTGATAGGTTAAGTATATCCACCCCATCATGCACAGCCTGTTCACTTTCAAATGTAAATAATTAGACATCTTGAGATAAATGCTTGAAAAGTTAAGTGTATAAGTGATTGTTTAATTTTATGTTGAACTTCAATTTTGAGTTAGACTTTTTCATTCGAAAATAAGAAAACTGAGGAATCATTTCTTCATAAGCAATTTTGAACATTGCCTCAAGATTACTGAAGTAAAACATCAGAGATTTTCGTGCAGAGTCAATGAAATGAAAGGAAATTTCAGTCATCAATTTGTTGCAAGGTCAACAGATCATTTTGAGATAAAACCTCATCATAAACATGCAGCGAACGTGCATACCTGATCAATTGCAGCAACTACATCTGCAACAAATCCTCCAAAAAGTCTATAAAGTGCTTTATACACAGCAATCCTGAAGACAAAAAACATCAATTAGTTCCTGGTTTTAATCAAAAGTTGATCAATTGAGTAGGCGTCGTTCCTCACCTGGCACGGGGAGCCATTCCACTTGCTTTCCCAAATTCATGTCCGTACATCTTCACTGCAATTCCAGTTCTTCCAGCTGCAATAGAGGCTGTATGACTGCCAGATGAAGATGCAAGAAGAATGGGGAATTGTTAAAAGAACAACCGTTATCAAATTGGTATTACCCATTTCCTACGTTTATAAGACACAAATAGTTCTCTTTTATGCAAAGCACAGGACCCCTTATGAGAGCATCAGTAGAATTCCTACTTCCAAGTGAAGAAATCAATAAAAAAGGGAAACAGGGCCTGACCTCCCATGCCCATTTCCATCGAGAGGTGAATCAAAATCAATTGAAGGGTTAAATGCCCCCGCGGCTATTGCAGCTTTAGCAAAATGTTGTGCTCCAATAATTTTCCCATTACAAAAACTTCTTTTAGTGTCAGGATCAACCTCACATTTTCCTCTATATCTCGAAACTGGCCCATATGGTTCCGTGTTATAAGTGGTAAAGCTTGGATGGTGAGGGTAGATTCCAGAGTCCACAAATCCAATCACAATGTCTTCTCCAGCCCTCTCATAGCCGCCTCCTGTTGGCCACACCCCCGTTGGAAGCCCCAAAAATTCTGGGGTATGTGTTGTGAGTCTCTTCACTTTCCAGTCCCTCTCAACAGATTTCACCCCAGGAGCATGTCTAAGAGCTTCTGCCTACTAATATAAGAGATAGATAACACATGCTTAGATGAAGCTCAAAAGCTCAACATATGATTATTAACATAACCACATCATCGTAAAAAAGATAACACAAGACCTGTTCGGGGGAAAGATGAACAGCAAACCCATTGATAAGATGTCGATAGCTATAGAGTTTCTCATACGTCCCACTCTCAAACAGCAATCCCAGAAGCAAGTCATGTCTCTTCTCAAGGTGGCGAGCATAAGAAACCACCGCCTCACTAAAACAAGATTAAAACCTCACAAAAATTAAACAAAAACTCAATATCCAGCCTTTAATCAAAAACGCACTTAGCATTAATTCACGTAAAGGAAAAGCATCGCAAAAACAGAGTGACGCGATGAATAACAAACAAAAAAAGAAATAGCCGAATTCCCAAGTCACCATACAGGAACATCACCACTTTATTATATTTAGAAAAAAATTATATATATTATGTTATCCATTAAACAAATTTTTACAACACTATTTTTTGAAATTTCTAAGCATTAACATCAATAATTTTATTTTGCACTTCCCTCTCGTCTCAACCCATATCTCTTTACCGTATTAAATTCTGTATATAAAAAATAATATCAATACAAATTATCTTAAAAGAATACCTTATCCGACCAACGGTTGACAAAATTTTCCACAATCACGTTCTTTTATGAGAATTTAATTTAAAAGCAAGGTAAAATAACAAATTCAACACGCGATTCCTATACTTAGTAAGAACAAGAATAATAATAATAATACAACACTAAATAATAATAATAATAAAATTAATAAAGTATAGAAGAATATTACGATTAAACATTACACCTCGAGGAATCAAGCTTGTGATCATCATCAGATTCCACCGCAGTGGCTTCAAAGCCATCGACACCACCTCTGTAACTTACAATAGGTTCTCCTTCAACCGTCACTATGTAAATCTCTGCCTCCCCGAATTTCGCAAGGCCTAACAGAATTACCATAAATACACACGCGAACTCGAACCTCATTTCTCACAATGCAGTCACAATCTCAATAAATAAATCACCACAAGCTTTAGATCTGTTCCATGACACAGAAAGAGTCAGAGAAGTAAAACAGCATAACATTAATTAAGGAAAGTGAAATTGGTGAAGAGAGTGAAAACAGAGTAAGCAGCATTGAGAGTGGAAGTTAGTTAACGATAACGAACCTGCGCGTGAGAGAGTGCGATCGGAGAAGAGAAAGGCGCGTGGAGAAGAGGAGGAAGAGAATAAAGGAGCGAAGCGAAAAGTGAAAGCGAAGAAGAAAGAATCGTGCGAGAGAAGAAAAGAGGAAGGTTGAAAAAATGAAGGAATGAATGATTGATTCAGATACACGCCATTCCAACGGTGATCGGAGAATGAGATCTAACGGTCACCGTTGGTTGATGAACATAGTGAAAGAGTGAGTGAGTGAAGTTGCTGTGTGATGAAGGAGCTTGGACACTCCATATATCCAAACTTTTTTTGATGGTGTTTTCATTTTTTTAATATTAATAAATGGGTTAGGTGGTGTTATTAAGCTTTTTAATCTTTATTATTAGTATATAAATAAATAATTAATTAAATAAAAATGTTGGTTTATTTTTCAATTTTTTTACCGTCAAATGAAATGGAATAATGGTTCTTCTTCTTCTTTTTTTCGGTGAAGAAGCGCCAGCGCAAATCTAGTGAAACTATTGTTGCTTACTTTTACTGGTTTCTTTGTCAAAAAAAATACAGAGACTTGTCCTACACTCGTAATTAATTAAAGGATTATGTTAAAAATTATAAAAGAAGTCATTTTTAAAATGTATTTGTATCTCTTTTATCTGTTGTAGGAGATATTGAAAAATAAAAGTAAGAAAATATAGAAAAGTTAGAAGTTATATAGATATAAGAAATAGTTATAAAACCAATTATGACTTAAGTTATATACTATAATATTTTATGTGATAAAATAACATCAAATTATAGGAAATTAAAATTTAAAACGTTATAAGTTATTGTAAATGATTAAATTATATATTTTGTAAAATAATAATTATTAATAAAAATATAAATATAAAACTTGAAAAATTGAAAATAAAAAAAAAACTGAGTTTAAGTTATTTTTTAATCAATTTCAACTCACTCTCACTTATTATTAGTTATTTTTTTATTTAAAAAGATCAATTAGTTATCAATCTAAGTTATCGATTTAGTCCGACTTTTAAAACTATGAATAAAAATATAGGTAAAACACTTAATAATTCTTTTTTTTTAGTTGAAATTAAAATCTTAATTCAATAACAACAAAAATATTTGTTCTTATTATATTGAAAGTTAATTTTTTATTGAAAACAACACTAGAAATACTTAAATTAGTGCAATTGAATTTTGTCAAATATTAACACTGATTAATATAACTTTAATATTAGCTTTTGGAAATAAATAAATTGTTTAATTGCTATAATTACTTAGATTTTTAGAATTTTTTCCAACATGAAATTGACTTTAATAAGAATATGTTCCCAACATGAAATTGACTTTAGTAACACATTATGTATTGTTAATATAAATTTCATGTCAATCTTACTAAATAAAGAGCATATGTTCATGTAATAAACTTTATATAAAAGGAGTAAAAATTTAGTTAAGAAAATGTGTAATAAAAGTGTCTTAATCCTAATTAATTGTTGATTTAATAATAAAGGTAAGGGACAACTTTTGATTATTCTATTGGAACTTGACCTAATTGAGAAGTTATTACCAGTAGTATTATATAAGCAATTTTCCATCTTAGGATTTTGTTGCTCTTTTAAGATTTGACATTACTTTTTACTGTTGTAGTATCTGTTTTGATTAGCTAGCTGAAGTTCAGAAAATTAATAACCAATTCCGTAATTAAAATTTATTTATCAGAAGATGTAGAATTACATTTTCTAATTCTACCTTTTATTCTATATCAGAATATATAAATTTCATACTTTTAAAATGAATTTCAATCTATAAGAATGTATCCCAAAATATATTTTTTTTAATTCAATATTTACCTTTTCTGAATATTCATCTCTTACTCTCTTCATTTAAATATAAGGAAAAATTATACTCACTTCTGAGATCTTACAAAATAATACTCACGCCCATCTAATTTTAAAACAAATATTTATATTTTTTATTTTTAATAAAGTGGTACATGTTGACTACAATTTAAATAAAATAAGATTAAAAATTAAAGTTTCAAACAAAAATTAAAATATTTTTATAGGAAAAAAAAATCTAACGATATCTTTTTTATTTATTAAAAACATAAACGAAAGCTATACTGTACCCATTGGAAAGATATCTTACAAAAATATGGAAATTATACACTTTTGAAGAAACATGTCTATATAAAAGTGAATATGTAATTATATATTATATGATTAAATTTATTAATATGTCATTATATTTACATGTTTTTAATAATATATAATTAAACCCTAAATTGACTTTTGATCTCCATAATTTTACAAATGTGCAATTTTAGTTTTTATAAAATTTTGATTATGGAATTAGTTTTTCAATTTGTCAAAATTAAGCAATTATGGTGAATCATTAATGTATTGCTGATATAAATTATCTTTGAAATAAAATGTATTAAAGGAATTGTCAAACATTACTATCATAGTTAAATAGTAATTGACATTATTATAACTTACATACATTTTAACAGTGGATCAATTTTTTTTTTTAATTTTGAAAAATTAGGTGACTAAATCTGTAATTAAAAATTTACAGAGACCAAAATTATATATTTATAAAATTATATGGACTAAAAGTGATTTTAAACTAATAAATAAAACAAGGTGTGTTACTGCTTTTTCATTAATAATATAAGGAAAATAAGTATTTAATTTTAAATTAAATATAGTATGAATGTTATTTAACCTGATTTTACCTGAGTTTAGGATAATTTTTATATAATTATTATTTTTAACATTAGTTTTCATATCAATGAATAAATCTAATTATCACTTGTTTGAAAGAAAACTTTATTATTAGATTACTTTACAAATTACAAATTATGTAACAATTTGATACTTGATATGATATCTCTGTCCATAAATCTGAAATTAGATATTTATAGTATATATGAAATCCATTATATGTTATAATATTTGGAACTCATTTTAAGTAAAGGTCTCTTTTTTCCGATTAACAACAAATTTTATTTTTGATACAGATTAGATAGTTGTTTAGATTCAAAAACCTTAAGCATTTGCTTTTGTATTTTTTGTTTTTGTGATTATCAAATTTTCTAAAAGTTTATACAAAATAGTATGGTCAAATTTTCAACAGAATCAGAATATCATGTTTTATCTTCAATAATCAATGAAGTAATTTGACTATAAATATTTTGAAATTTCAATTAACACAATTATACTACTTTTTTGTTATGACAAATTTATCATACATTTTATTTCTAATCCCTTTTATCATAAGAGGTCAAAATATATAAATACAGTCATTTCATTCATGAACTTGTTTAAAAAGAATCTTATTCATATCAAATTTAAACATTAAATAATTTATATAGTCACTTCATTTATAAACTTGTTTGAAAGCAATCTCATTCATGTCAAATTTGAACATTAATATATATTAGATATTAGAATAAGATATATTTAGATATTATATATGATTAACTATTTAATTTTAAATATTAAATAATTACTTATTCTATTTTTATGTTAAATTTATTAATATATTTACTATGTATAACTTTTACTTTTCTATAAAGAATACGTCGTCATTCAATAAATTATTTTATGTCTTTGTATCTTGATATGAAATGATTTTGGTCTCTTCTCTTTCTATTTGTATTTGTTTCCATTTTCTTTATTTGCACTATGTTAAAGAGTAAGTTACAAGTTTCACGTGCAGATAAAAATGACCGAGATGAATTATAACGAAAAAAAAAAAACTTACAAACATATTATTTTAAATTTTTAAATTAAAGATAATATTTAATATTTTAATATTTTAATATTTTGTATAATTTTATTAATATCAAATCTCCATTTATTCAATGTTAAATTTTATGTTATGATATGATTGTAGAACCACACTTTAATTGATTTTAATTGATGGCAATTGTAAGTCGTGGTTATTAATAATCACTAATTAAATGGACCGACAAACATGCTTGTTACTTTGACGAGATTGATTTCATAGTATAGACAGGCTCATCAATTAAAGTTATGATAAAACAATGCCAATGTAGAAATGAAAAAAAAAATTGCATATACAGAGAGAATGAGAAATAATGTGTATGGGCAAAATATTATATGCTAAAAGGCAACAATTATCCATTTAGTATAAGAAAGTTTGATATTAATGAACAAGAGTGATGGACAATAAGGTAGTTATCAAAATATAATTATTATAATAGACTGCTATTTTTTAAAATACTTACAAGTTAAGGTTAAAATGAATGAATATCTTTTTTATACATGTGAAATGTTATAAATACTTAATTATACAACTCTTTAATTAATAATTTTGCAGTTGTTAGAAAATAAAGTGCGATTTTATAAGTTTTATGAATTTAAATATTAAATATAATTTTTTTTTAAACCTTATAATTTGTTGTCAATATACCTATAAAATATATATGGAGATAAAAAGTGAAAGTAATTAATCACACAAATAAAAGCCAATATACTTGTTTTTTGAATAATAGAACAATATTTGATTTTTTTTTAAGATTACTTTAATGCCTATTTTTGAATTAAAAAAATAATGTAAAAAGAGATGTTATTTAAAATATCAACATGAATGTACTTTTAATCAATGAAAGGAACAGTGCACATATATGGCCTTTTGGATAAGAAATTAAAAGACCTTATGCAAAGTCATTTTCAGTAATTAAACAGACAAATGCAATTTAATCATATGGTCCATAATATGTTCTAATAATGGGATAAGACAAAGAGAAGCATTTTTGTTTTTTTTTTTTGGCTATTTATTTTGGAATAATGAAATAAGATATGGTTATAGGACGCTTTTTCCTGCACATGTAGGGTAGACCCACCACCCTTGCCTTCATGTTTATGACACCATGTGTTGTATAGGATGCCAATTTATTATTATTTTTTTTCTCTATTTTAATTTCTGATTTTACCAATTTTACTTAAATGATTTTGTGAAACTCTGAAACTTTTTTAATCCTAATATCAGATTATATATAATTAATAGTTACGAAGTATTTATTCAACCTGGTCACTTTTTAAATGAATTTTAAAAAGAAGATGATATTGTACAAAGTAAGAGAATATTAAAGTTTCTAAATTTGAAGTTTTTATTAATTGGTAAATTTGGTTTTTACAAAATTTGAGTTGAGTGAATCACCTTGTAAACATATATTAAATTTAATATAAATTTGTAGAAGTTATAAAGAAATATAGAAATAAAGAAATTATGCTAGAAAGATATGTAAATAATAGAAAAACTTACGAATTGTAATTATTCAAACCCATTACTCGATTTTAGTGTAAATAATAGTATGATTGTAATTTTAAAGCTTAAGTTAATACAGTTATTTTTTATAAGTTATTTAAAATGTGACATCAACTAAAAGTTTTACAGAAATAATTTGATTAAAAAATTAAATGCAAACACTAATTAAAGTTTGTAAATTGAAAAAAAAAAGGTAATTAAAAAGTTAATGCTGAGGTCGAAAATTAAATATAAATTTAAAAATAAAGTACAAATTGAATAAAAAATTTAATTCCTTTTAACAAAGAGATAATCCTAAAAGAAATTGAGAATAACTAGAGTAAGAGAGAATGAAAGCATAGAAAAGAGAGAAAACAAATTGAGTGAGAGACAAAAAAATATTTTTTAATAAATGTTACTTATACTCCAATTTGTACAGCTAAGAGAAAGAAAAAGAGTAATAAATAATGTGATAGAGATATAAAATACTAATAACATATAAATTATCCCGTGAGTCATATCTTTTTCTCTAAATACTGTTTTATGTTGTTTTTTATGCACAAAATAAACTGCTTAATATTTAGTTTTTAATATACAAATATATATATATAAATTAAAAAAAAAAGTTATATCAAAACTGTCTCAACTAATTAAATAACACATAAACACGATGCACACATTCATAAGAAATCTCAATTAAGAATCAAACAAGCACCATCATTTGATCAATTCTTTTAATTAAGATGTATTAACTAGTAATAAAAAGATCAAGAACCTTCAAAGTAAAGTGTTCCATATCCAAAAGAAAATTGAGTATTTCCAACAGCAGTGAGTAGTGACCATGTCACATGCAAGCACTTTCAAATATCTAATCTTTTTAAAAAGAATATTCCTTGATATTTAATGTAACATGCTTTAATTAATTTATATAACTTCAACCCCAACCTTTAATTATATTTAACTCAAAGTACTAATAACTAATTCATGCCTAACTACATTTTCATTTTCTTTTCTTACAAATTTACATGCCTAACTCAAAGTACTTCAAATTAATCCTCTACCATCCACCTCCTCATTCAAACAAAGCATATTAAAGTAAACATTAAAAATAAAAAATAAATCTCCTTTCTGTAAAATCTGTATAGTAAAGAAAACTATTATGAACATGATTAAAATTAGAAGCACTTTTGTTGAGAAATATAAATGGAAAATAAGAAAGGGAAATGTGACACTACCTTTATTGATTGATACATTTGTTGACCTTTTCCTCACTTTAAAGTTTGTGGCCATGTGTGATAGGACATCTTATCCTTCATGAATTTGTTGAATGTGACATGCACTAATTCAATTGTTATGAATGAGGACAATACCATTGTCATATGTGAAAAAAGGGTACTACATCTTTTGGTGTCAATAAAGGTAGATAATTGCACTCTCTTACTACTATTTTCAAGCATTCTTCAGATGTGGTGTTCATCACCATTCAATGAATGAACTATTAAGTTAAATGAACTCTTCTAGTATCTCCATTTTTTTTTTCATTTTGAATTTTATTTTTCCAGTTTCTAAACATAATTCCTAAAGTTGCTGAGACTCTAGAAAAAGATTAAACACAACACAACACATTTTCACATGAATATAAAATCGTTTAACATAAATGGTGGAAAAAAATAAGGACACAAAAAAAAACTTTATATTAATTCATCTTTAATTATTGAATTCTGTTAAGTACCTTTAAAAAAACTAAGTTCGTATAATCAAAATTTAATTATAAGCTAAATACACAAATTACTCTTAACTATCATGAATAAATAAATCATTCATAATTATTTTTTAAAATTATTTCTATAATTTTAAATAATTTTTTTCTATCACTTCTACTCACAAACAAAAACAAGATTTAAAACTAAAATAAGTAAATAGAAAAATATTCAATGAGATTTTCTTGCAAGATGTTTACAGACATAACAATCTTCTCACTTTTATAAAACAAAATATACATATATATATATATATATATATATATATATATATATATATATATATATATATATATATAAAATAGAAAAATATAAATAACAATTATAGTATTTGTATATTCTTTTATGTTGATCTTTGTCTTGTATTTATAGTTGTTTAGAATTTAATTTCCAATGTAGAGCATTCCAATGTCTTCATTAGAATTCTAATAATTCAAATTTTTTAAAGTTTGATATACAACATTATTAAATTTAATTTGGACACACATGCCTGATTCTTCTTATACAATGTACTTATCATAAATGAAAATAATATGTGGACAAAACATAATATAAATGAAAACAACTTTTGTGAAATAAAAATAATACAAATGGAAACAATATGTGCAAAACATAACCTCGTTTTAGAAAAAAGAAACTCATTTTAGAAATTTTGTTCTGAAAACTACTATTTATGTTTTGGAAAGTTCATTCGAAGATACATTTCATGTGTTTTGAAAAAGTTATTATAGAGTTCATTCTAAAAGATTCGTTCTAAAAGATATATATATATATATATATTAGAAAGTGTTCTAAACATTTTATTGCATAAAGTTGGAATGTATTTCATATGTTTTGAAATTTTGTTATGCAAATCATGTTTTAAAAGCTCTATTCTAAAAATTATGTTCTGAAAATTTTAAAAAGCTTGTTCTAAATATTTTCGAAACAAATAATCTGAATGTGACCTCTATAAAGGATAAGATACCATTTATGAAGGTGCTGTTAGAAGTTATGGGGTTGTAAGAAGAAAAGGCCTAATTATATGAAGCCGATTACTTTTTTGTTAAGCCCTGTGTGAAAGTACACGCTTTAGATAAAAGGAAAATGTTATTTCAAATAACTATTTAATTTATGTAAATATTTTGAAATTTTATTTTAATCTCTAAGATTTGTTGGGTTCAAATCATACCTATAATTTAAGTGATTCTTGATTCTAATCATTAAATGATTTGTTAGCTGTAAATTCGAATTAATGACGATCCTAACTTATTAGTATCAACCTAAATAAGTTTATGATCTTTATGAATAAAACAAAATTTGATTTCAGGCCCAAGAAATATTTTTGATTTGTTTTAATCCATATTCTTTTAAAAGTGAATGATTATACATGCTATTAAACATTGTTTGTTCTTGGTCACATCTAATTGTTGAGACTTCATTGCTTGTTATTAAACAAAGACGTTATGGATTAAGGATCCAAACAGCCCTTTTTGTTCTCATATAAATTGAGGTTTGGATTTACAACTCTTTTAACCAAAAAGCCCTCCAAACAGTTTGTTCAACAGCAGTACAGAAATAGATTCTATTTTTATCAAAATAATTAGAGTATGGTAATTTCAAAATTGCTTCTTAAATACTAAAACGGCAAACAGGGTTCAGATGTATGCAGATACAAATAATAACAAATGCCCTATCAAAAGGGGTGTTGGATAAAAATGTTTCACATCACAGACTGGCTCATAACTTGATTTGTCACAGTGAATGACCTAAACAGGGACTCGAGTGATGCATCTACCTTTTCCTCTTCTTTTGCCTTAACTCAGGAAAGTTAAGAGGCACAGGAAGCGTAGCACAATAACTGTTCGAAGTGTTTTTCTGGCGCGTAAATTTGCAACCCAATTGCTCATACACTCGTCTCACGGCCATAATATTCATGCTCAGATCCTTTGCTATATCTATGCAGTCAGTTAGGAAGTCATCAGCGAAAAGCGTAAGCACCAACACATAACATACGAGAAGAGAAATCTTTTCAGGGGGTAGCCTTCTTAATTCAGAAACCGCAAACATATTTGTAAATTTATGTCGCAGGATGTTGGGGATTCTATGGCCCTTTGCAGAGAACACATCAAAGGAATGCTGATCTTTGAACTTTATCAGATGATTGATGTATGAGAATATGCACGAAAGCTTCCTCTTTTCTGACTCATCCTGTAAACATAAACAATAGATCACCGATATTTTAGTTGGAAGAAAAGACAAAAATCAAAAATTGAAGAGTATTTGGATAAAAAAAGGATTTAGTACTGAAATAACAGACATCTCATCAAACATTTGTAAAAGAAAATAAAAAGGTAAAAATAAATGAGCTTCTCTCATACGTTAAAATCAACTTGTGTACCTAAACTATTTAGACTCTTATCTTCTCAAAAAATTCAAGTGCGTAACTTGACTTTAATTTATGGAAGTTCACTTCATTTTACCTACCTATTTCTTCTCCTGAAAGTGTTGACAAGTTAATCCAAACTAGCCTTAGTATATACACATTCAGGTCCCCCATCAAAGAATTCTAGAACGTTGATGAAAATTAAATTCTTCAATTATTGATATAGGAAAAATCTAAGTATTTGTCACGGTCCCAAGATGTAGCCACTTGTAGTTACGGCTGAAAATTTTCTTTCTAAAACCCAAGAGTTTTGATGATAAATAACCGAACGCTGAAGTTGTTGCTTTTTATTAATATTTCTTTTGTGTGTACACAGCTTTAGGGTAAGGGTTTTAGGTAAGTGCCTTGCATCTTTTTGTATGCTATACATCACTAAAAAACACAATAGCGTAGGTTGAATACACTGTTCTATCCATCTAATTTGTTCAAGTCAAGCAAAAGGGTTATATTTGTATCAATACCTTAATTTTCCTCAATTTCTCTATCCTGTTGCGAACAAATGTTGGATAAGAACTGAAGTCCGCTTCTTCTTCCTGATGCAAATTATTATAAATGTCTTCAAGATAATCCCATTCTCCTTTAAGAATGATTTTGTCCAATACATATGCCTCCTGAGGTGTAGTTGCAGAGGTATCATATGGTGGTATATTGCGAGAAACATGAGATTCTGTACTTTCAAGAGCGCTTTTGTTTACAGAAACACTTTTCATTTTAACATCCAGATTCCTTTGAGTATCAGGATCTTCATCTTGTTTGAGAGCTAGCCTCTTTTTAGCCTGCAAAATGATACAGATGCCAAGATTAGTTAAAAATAATTGCAATGTCAGCTAAATATAGTTGAGTATAAACTTAATATAAGACATGCTTCACATATTATCCCAAAGCTGACAACCAAAGACTAATTTGTCCATGGAGCAATAAAAAAAAAACTAATGGAAGACACTTAAATGCATGCTTTTTGCGGATGATGTAGGTTATGATTGAGGAAGCAAAAGAGGTTAACTCTAAGCTTGAGCTTTGGAGACACAGTTTGAAATCAAAGGATTTTTGCTTAGTATGTGCATTGCAATTTTAGGAACAAATGAGAGAAAAATAATTTGGATGAGGTAAAATTTGGAGAAGCGATATTACAAGTTTCTAAGTACTGAGATCACTATAACAAAATTGAGAGAAATTAACTAAGATGTCACACATGGCATACAAGCTGAGTGATTAAAATGACAGAAAAGTGGTTAAGGCCGTTTAGTCATGTTTAAAGGAGGCCACTAAGGGCGCCAATGAGGGGTTAGATTGCAGAAATCTTTGACAAATGAGAAGGAGTAGAACAACTTTCGAAGAAATTATTAAAAGGAATCTCAACGTGAATAATCTCTCTGGAAATTCAGTTTTTCACCAAGCCCAATGATGTGGTATGATTCGTGTAGTTGACCTCACTTAGTGAGATAAAACATACCACTTGTTGTATCCTCGGCTATTAATACAACCATAGCTAAATAAATTTTATTAATACATGATTCCTGTATTTTCAACTCTAATCTCTCTGACAGCATAAAATAGTAATGTTCACTTTTCAGTGTTCTTTCTACCACAATCTACACCTGTACCCAAAATGCAGCAACCAGTGAAGTTTAAGAAAATAAATAAATTCATTACAGCTTTGCTCCCCTACCAATTTCCCACCTTCCCTTCTGAGCATACCCAAAGCACATGGAGCAAACAAATTAACAGATTTTACTATGTTAACAAACACTTAGACCCTTTCACATCTATTACCACTCAAACTAACAGTATCTAGCCACTGCAAATCTGTAAACATCCACACATTAGTATCAACTTTTCACTGCGAATACAGCTTTACTAGTTGATATTAGCATACCTAGGAAAAAGGGTTAAATGAGTAAAAAAAAACATACCTTCTCTATATCCTTCTTTGTTCCCCATATAGCAGTAGTCTCCGCAAACTTCTGCTGTGGAGTCATCTCTTCCAATGTTGAGCTCGCAGGCTCATTGTCAGCCGCATCCACACCTTTAACCTTTGGCTCCAATCTGAATATCTGAACAGCATCCACTAATTAACACAACACACACTGACTTATTCAACAGCAAGACAAATGAAAGTGTTATTCCCCTTCACATTATACCTTGTTACCAGCAATGGGAACAATCTTCAGGGTCCCAGCTTCCTTGTCAAGGACTCCAAGCGCGAACATGGACCGGTGTCCAGCCGCAGCCTCGCCGGAAAAACTGGTTCCAACAAATTCCACCGATGACCCAGGAGGGCGAACCACAAGCTGCATCCTTTTGGACATGTTCCTGTGCCTGTAAAGTTGAAAATCAGAGGGACCGGAACCATTGGCACGATTCTTAACCGGATCAAAGCCCGAAGGAAAATAACCAACAATAGGAGGTGTTTTATTGGGGTGCTCATGGACAACCTCCACCTCCACCTCAACCTCAATTCGATCAGGTTCAGGGGCAACATCTCTTTGCTTCTTTTCCTTCTTTTTCTTCTCCTTTTTGGGAGTTTTGGATTTTGGTGCCTCAGTGTCCGAATCCATCACACTGTATCAGGTAAAATTTCTCAGAATTCGCTGCAAAGAATAAATAGAAATGTCTGCAATCGTTCTTCACACACACAAGTCGTAGGCACAGTGCAATTCACAGATTTTGAAATCAAAAAGGGTCTTTCGTTATGCAAAACCTAAATAAAATACAGAAATTAATAGAAAGGAAGACGAGGGTATCAGAAATTATGAAACCATAAAGCCAATGAGAAAATCAAAGAAAGAAGTGTTCAGGAAAATGCACCGTTAAGATGAGTTCACCCCGATGCGACCGCGTTTGATACTGAATGGAGAAAACCCTAAACCCCAACTGAACCCCAGAGTTATATCAAATAGAACACCCAATGCCTTTTAACCATATTATTATCATATATTATATATTATATTATTATTATAATATATTTTAAACCTTAAGGGATTTTCTTATTGGACGCTAATTTTTTTAGATGTGATTATTTGAAGATAGATTTCTCAAATATTAAAACCTACAATTATAGTAGGAAATTATATGTTATTTTAAAATATTTAACATAAATTAGTATTGCAATAGAGACAATTGTCTTCCTTTTGAAATGAAAAATGAAAAATCTTATTTGGAACAATAGAATATAAATTCGATGTCCAAGAGATTAATTTAGTAAATAAAAATATTTTAATATTTTTTTATCTTATCAAACCTTATGATTTATAATTTATTACATTATATAAGGAAATTTACTAAAGTAAACTCTTTTATTCAGTGAAATGCATTTTAAAAAGTTTCATGTGGAAAATATTTTAAAATATAAATAAGGTTCGGAATATATGTTACAAACCAATTCTTTCTGTAAGATGATATATTTTGAAAGAGCTATTAATGAACTATTGTTTAACTTATTTTTGTGACATATCTTAGGTGATTTTAATTATATACATAGCTTTTTTAGGGTTTAACATTGCTTTTCTTTTTTGGCAAAAATATGAGGTGTAGAAAGTAACCGATGAATTGATCCATGCGTCGTGATATTTCGAAGACAGATTCTTTTTGCACCTCCATAGGATCTTCCTCCACCTCCATAATTTTGAATATTACAATATTAATCATAAGAAAAAGACCAAATTATGAAGTCATTTTTAGCTGCACCGCATCGTTTCCATGTACACTTTTCTCCGGTGATTAAAAGACCAAATTATCTTTTTATTGTCGCCTCTCCCTTTCTGTAGTCGTTTTCTTCTCATTACTTTGTTGTTATCTATGTTATGTTATGGAGACATTTAACTAGAGAGACATTTAAAACTTAAAAAAGTAAAATAAAAATAAAAATAGAGTACATTATTATTTTTTTCTAAATGTATATTAGTTATGGAATATTCCTAAGGGAATTGTTTCTCTTGTCAAAAGAGGCTTCAAAATTTAATTACTTAAATTTGTATCAATAATATGTTAAAGATAAATTGAATTAATTAATGATCTTATTTTTTAAGATTAAAATTTATAATTATTTTATGGAAAAAGTTTAATACACAAATTTTCAATAAAAAAACTTAAAAGGGATTATATAAAAAGTTATAATTTATATTATTTTAAATTTTTGAAAAAGAAATTGCCTTATTTCCATATTTTCGATGATACACCGTATCCATGCATTACATCCAACGAGAACCTAATATTTCTTATCTTTTCATAAAACTTTTTTCTTAACCTTTTTGAAGTATGCAGATAATTGTTCTGTATTTTGTTCGTACTTTCTAAAGGTTAATATGGCTATTTAATTATAATTAGAAAGTTATTTTAAATTACTTTTTAGTATTTATTAAAAATAATTATATATACTATTACTGTAACTTGGTGTGGTAATAAATTATGAAGTACTTCATAATTTAGATTTAATCTTATTATTTATTTAACTTGGTCCGAAATAGTTTCAAGTTTTTTTATTATAAATATATATTGGAGAAGGATTTTAGGCAATTTCCTCTTTCACATCTTTTCCCATTTTTTTATTAAGTTTCCCAGATTTTTTAGCCAGTTGTTATTATTATATTTTTGTTATTCTAAATTATTATTTTATGTTTTAAAAAACTTGCACATCACATAAATAAATATTTTTAATGAACACATAAATAAGCCCTTAAAAACCATACAAATTCACAGATTATCTAGAGTTGACGTTTCTGATGATCTTTTAAAGTTTTTTAAAGAGAAAAAAAAAGTGATTAAATTGATTCCAAATGTAAAACACTTTTTTCATGGCTTCATTTAATCAAGATAAAACTTATGAAAATGTTGATTAACATGGTGATTGATGGATTTGAAGCATTGATAACAAAACCCTAATCCCTCACACAATTATCAGAATATGAAAACCACTTTGCTGCAATCTTAGGTTTTATATCTGATATCTGAAGTCTACAGAGACACTGATATTGACCAATAATTGAAATATTTTGATCAAATTGCCACCATATAAGGACATAATTTAATTAATAGATGATTATGACTTGATTAATAAGGTTATGTATGTTATGTATGCCCATATATGTCATCATATACGTAATCTTTTTCTTCTTTTCTTCCCTTAAACCCTAACCCTAGCTATTCTTCTTTTTCTACCACCCTCTCTCTTCAACCTCTTTCACAAAACCATTATGGAAAAACAATGTTCCTCGTCCTCTCTGCAAAAATCACTGTTTCCTTCATGCACAAACCTGACTCAACACCATGATGTTTTCTCAATGCAAGCTGTAAATTTCATAATGTGAAGAAAAATTACTACTAAATTTAGTTTTTAAAAATTATTCTCCACTTTATGGTAATTTTTAGTTTTAAAAATTAGTTTTTCCATTATGTTAATGATGCTGACAACAATAACACAGTAAATAATGATAATAGAAATGATAGAGATAATATTATGAAAGTTAGTAAAGTTTTGATAGTTAATCTAGGAAATTATAACACCATTGTCCAGAATCTTCTTTTAATAACTTAAAAAAAAATAGTCTTTGACTGTAATAGAGAAGCACCTCAACTCACACTCAAGATTAGGTTCAGTATTTGATTCAATCATAAACAAGAATTGAAATTTTGTTTACTTGTGAATAAATAATCTTGGTAGGTCATTATCATGAGTGGCTGAAGACAACTAAAACACTCATAGGAATAAAAAATATGTGCATTAGGGAAGAAGGCATATACAAATGGGCAAGTGAATTATTCACACATAATATATGCAAATGATTTGGCAAACACCAAACCAAAGCATAACATATTATTTTTGGATGGAAGCACCGACTTTTAAAATGCAGCATACAAATTTAACATTATCTATGAGCAATGCAACAACCCTAATCCTTTGCTTCCTTCTAAATTATAATATCAGTGACTATGAAAGAGTGGTTTAAATTCTTAATAAATTAACGCATCTTGAGTATGTTTTTTTAATATGATTTAATAGTTCCAATTATAAAGACTGATCTCTTTATAATCTAGGTGATTAGACAACCACATAATTTTTTATGATGATCGTTTTCTATCTTCTATAAATCAACATTCAAAGTCAAACTAAATACTACAGTAAGTATATATATA
>Ga0209700_102651_pt1 | contig 35824 bp, 19 predicted proteins | sample SiratroredBW_FD_187528 | JGI IMG/M metagenome (GOLD analysis project Ga0209700, IMG submission 187528) | Root nodule microbial communities of legume samples collected from California, USA - Siratro red BW (SPAdes) (version 2) | ecosystem: Host-associated > Plants > Roots > Nodule | place: USA...
CTGCAGTATACTGATACTGTGCGATTGGGGTTAATATTTGTTAATTGTTTGAACCTCTGCAGATTGCATTCTAAGTTTCTCTAAAGAATTTGTATTCTCACATTGAAAAGCAAGTTTGCGAAAAGTATTTGAAAAGGGTTCAATTCACCCCCCCCTCTTGAACTTAGGCCAAATACTTACTTTAACATATAGGTTTTATGTATTATATATATACAAGTTTTCTAGAAAAAATAATAGCACCCATTAGTGGGTTGTTGGTCCTAGAATAAAGAATTCATGAATATAGGAAGGACACAAATTGGAAGGGAACCTATACTGTCCATGTAGCCTGGAAGGATTCATTGTAGTACTAGTGCAATAGAATATACATAATCCAGAGTGGTTGGAGATGACCACAAGAGAGATGGACAACAAAGAAAATCCTAATGGCAGGGGTTCCACATCCACAATACTAAGGACCAATTATGTAATACCATCTTGTTACAAGGCTGTTCTAGTGGCGCATGGGACAAAAAAAGCAAGAATAAATATTTCTTTAAAGGTGCAGTAACAACAAGACACAACACAAGAACAAATTGCATTGAAAAGATTGACATGAAATTTACGAGTTACATGAATATTATTCACGATGAGAGTTAATGATAAATCTACTCCTATAGTTAGATCAGATCAGGGGTGGCTCAAGGCCCAAGCAGGTAAAACAACTGCTTTAGGCCTCAAGGCTTCAAAAAAAATTTAATACGCTTTAGGCCTTAAGGCTTCAAAAAAATTTAATACTCATATATTATTATAAAATAAAAATATTTAATTTTAAAATTATACTAACAAAATTTTAATTAAAAACTTAAATATTTTAACTGACATTAAGTTTACATTGGTTCTATAAATATTAGTTAATGACTTTAAATTTATATTGGTATTATAAATACTATTTAATGAATAATATTCTTGAAACTTTCTTATAATAAATTAATAATATTTAAAAAAACATTGAACAATCAAGGAATCTTAGGTATCAAAATTTTGTAATTTATCTCTTCCCTATATTCCAACCAATTGATATCATCTCTTTATATGTCCTATCATTGTCTGACTCTTCCACTTCTCTCCTTCTCTCTTCACTTATCTCCTTTCTTCCTCTGTCACTTTGTTCATTTCATAATATTATTTGAACTTGTTTTCAATTTCAAATTTCTTTCATTTCATATTTCATCATTTAAACTTGGAGACTTTGAGTAGTAGACTGATTAAAGAAGAGTTTGTGTTCATTTTGCTCATTTTGAGTGCATCAATATTAGGTAAAAATAATATGAGATTGATCAATTAATCCTAATTTTTTTTATTTTTCATTGTTTAATTAATCTTAAAATAATTTGTGTAGACTGAAGGAAGAGAATTTAGAAGTTACAAATTATATTTAAAGACATATTAAAGGACAAGATCGAAAGATAATATCATAATAGGAGACTTGAGACTCTCTTCTATCAAGTTTATTGTGTTGACAATCAGGTTTTATCTTTTTAACTTAGACTTATTTTATATATTTATAACTTATATTCAGTATGATATTTATTATAATTTTTAATTTTATATAAAAATATACAGATATGGTGATTAGCAAATTTGAATCAGGTTATTCAAAACTTCAAAACAAAAAGACTTGAACTTTTTGTTGAATCACAAAAAGAGACTATAGAGGAATTTATAAAAATAAACAAAAAAATAAATTAGAAAATACAAGTGAGTCTTCTTTGAATGAAAAACATAATAATATAAATTTAGGTGAAGATAACAATATAAATATAGGTAAAGGCAAAGATTAAACGAATTAACTTTATTATCTATTGAAAAATATTTTTAAATAAAAATAATTATGATAATTTAATAGATAATTTTGCATCACAAAAAAATTGAAAAATAAATTTTAAATAAAAATATCATAATTTTAATTATTTTATTAATTTAAAAAAGACCTCATCTTTTTATTTACTTTAGGCCTCCTAAAGCCTTAAACCACTACTGCATTCAGCATATGAGAACACTACCATTGATATTTTATATTTCTTCCATAACCATGCTTCAAGTCAAGCCCGAAACCAAAACATGTTCTAACTTTTGGTGGCATTTTGAAGGAATGTGATGGATCGATTTTGTTAGCCGACCCAACAACTTTAAAGGGCGAACAAGGTACCTTACCCAACGTGAATTCTCTAAAGGGTTTCGAAGTCATAGAGAGCATAAAAGCTGAACTAGAGCGTAGTGCCTTGGTGTTGTCTCTTGCGCTGACATCTTAGCATTTGCTGCAAGGGATTCTGTTGTTACTGTAAGTAAATACTTTTATTAGAAGAAAGTTCAATAAATACATATATGAGATGAGAAAGTGATGAATGAGAAATAATGGTCAGCTTGGTAGACTTGGATGGCCTGTTGGGTTGGGCAGAAGGTACTCGACCACTGCAAGTTTAAGTGGAGCTAACTCTGATTTACCTTCTCCCTTTCTGAATCTTGACGGTCTTATCGCTGTTTTCCAATTCTGAATCTTGACGGTCTTATCGCTGTTTTCCAATTCTGAATCTTGATGGTCTTATCGCTGTTTTCCAAAAGATGCATTTCACAGTAAATGAAATGGTGGCTTTATCAGGTAGGTAGATACACATTACTGCATGCAACTTACCAACTTTCCTACGTGCACAATGCATTGGAAGGTTTCTGTTATATAATAAAAGCTTAAATATTAAGTATTACTTCATTTTTATTATAGCAATTTTTTTTAATTTCATTAAACTATTTGTTTTAATTAATTTGGTAGTTAGTTTTTTTTGTTAATAATTGATGATTTGATAGATGTATTATTAAAAATATGGTTGTACATTTTTTATTGTAAAAAATAATATGATTGTACATGTAACATATCAAAATTATAAAAAATAATTAAATGCATATGTATTTCCTTTAGAAAATAAATAATATAAACAACCGCATAGATCTCAACTATGATGAAATCAAGTATGTCCAAGTAAAATTAAGAAATAAAATAAATTTGACTATTTATATTGTAACTGAATACTGCTTTACTTTTATACAATTTTTCACAATAATTATTGAAAAAGTAAGTTAAAAAAATATTTCTTTTTCTGCATATTATTACTATAAATTCATACCATTAAATATTAAAAGTCAGTTTAGATTTTCTTAAATTAAAAAAAAACAATATTACATTGTGAATGGACTGCAATTAAATTCTTGTAAAGACTATTATGAGAATTGGTTGAAGATGTTGTAGTATCATGAAAAACATTGATTGAATAAACACTACTTCTTTATCATTACTCTTCCTGTCTTACCATATTATTTATTTTTCTTTCTTCTTCCAAGATTCACAACATCATGAAGATTTGCTTTCATATATATATATATATATATATATATATATATGTTAAACTAGTTAAACTTGTTCATGATGACAACGTGCTCACACAATAGGCAGTGGCAGATGTGTACTCTTCCGATCAAGGATTTATAAGAGACCAATATAGATTCCACTTATGCAAACGAAATGAAAGCTAATTGCCAAAGGTGCTTAGCTCCTTGTCTCCCATAGATATCACCACTAAAGACTTGTCGCCCATAGATATCACCACTAAAGACCTTTTTGACAGTGCTTACTACACAAATTTAATTAACAAAAAGGGTCTTTTCCACTCTGATCAACAACTCTTCAATGGCGGTTCTACGGACATCCAGGTCAAACAAAACTTACAGCATTTTTCCATTACTCTTTAAATTCAATTTTGCTAACGCCATGGTCAAGATGAGCAACCTTAGCCCACTCACTGGCACGCAGGGTGAGATCAGAAAAGTGTGCAGCAGAGTGAATTGAGTTCAATTCTTTGATTTAAACTACATATGTGGTAATGCATAATGTGAAAGGATTTGCTGCTGAAATCTTGCATTCATTTGTTTGTTGTAGTTTCTTTTATGTGTCAATGTTGGACACCTTGCGTTTCTATTTGTTGGTAATTTGTCGTTCTTAAGTACGGATTGTTTCACGAAATATTTTTGTATGACATATGATTTTTGTATAATGTAATTTTTTGTTTTCATTTTCATTCTAAAACAATGAGTATATTTCATTATAGAAAAAACACATTCCACGACATGATACCACTGCGGTTAAGAGGGAACTGTATTGAAACCGCAATTTTGTAATTAAGTGGAACCATACTATCGTGATTTTGGCTGAAACCGCGGTGGTAGGTGGATACGACCTCGGTTCCTCCTTACAACCGCGGTCGTATCGCTAGAAATTTTTTAAAAATTAAATGATGCAAGAGATACTACTGCGGTTGGGGCCAGAATCACGGTGGTAGGTGGATACGAACGCAGTTCCTCCTTACAACCGCAGTCGTATCCCCTGTTTTAGAAGCCCACACTCATTTTTTCCTTTACGCTTTCGTCTTCCCTCTCTCTTGCGCAGCGCTCTCGCCGTCATCTCTCGCCCTCATCCCTCGCCGTCGTCACCCAAACTATGGTTGAAGCTCTCTCTCGTGTTGTCGTCCATACTCTTACTTTGCCACGGTTTGCATTTCCGTTTTACTCTTCCTTTTCGTTTTCCTTTGGTTCTCGTTGAATTTTTCATCCGCGTTGCATTTCCATTTTACTCTTCACATATTCGTTGTTGTTGGGTTTATGTTTTAGGCGTTTATCCTTGCATTGGTTCTTGGCGTTCGTTTTGAGTCTTGGTTGTTTTCTTCTTGCATTGGTGTAGTCTCTGGTTCCTTACATTTTCATGGTAGGTTCTGTTTTTACTCTTCATTTTTACTTGGTGTACTGTGATTTTGGTCTCACTGGTTCCATTTTTTTGGTTTGGTAGATTGCGGTTTGGTTCATTTGCATTTTGTGCATTTCAACATCTTCCTGCACTTTACCTTTGTCTACAAGAGGTATCTTTTTTTTATTTATTTATGAAATGCTTGAACTATTTTAGTTTGTGTATCTTGATCAAAACGTGTTGGGATTGAGTCCGGGGATGTTCGATCCCCAACATTTTTTGTTTTCTCTAATATTTATGTTCAAGATGACGTGTTGGTATTGAATCTGGGGATGTTCGATCCCCGACATTTTATGTTTTCTATAATATTTATGTTCTGATGACATGTTGGTATTAAGTTCTGGGATGTTCGATCCCCGCCACTTTATGTTTTCTCTAATATTTATGTTTCCAGGTCATGGCTGATTCTTCAAAGAAGACTAGAGAAGCTACACGCTTGAGAGCTATTACCATTATTCGTCTTGGTGGTGTCAGAGTCCCAGTTGATATAGATCCTCAGACCGATAGGGCTTCAGGTCCTAACCAGGCCCAGTTTGCCAGTTATTGTGGCGTCTTAGCACGATCAAAAGTATCTATTTTGGTAGAAAACTGGGATCATGTGACTGAAGAAGAAAAAGATCTGATTTGGAAGGATCTTTGTATAAGTAACAAATTTATAGGTTATAATAATTACACGATGAATTCTTTTGTTCATTGCTTAATGACTTATTTATTTGATTTTGTATACAAGCTTTAAGTTTGAAACCTCCAGCTTCATTAGGAAGAAGATTATGTCATCCATTGGCGCAAAATAGTGACAATTCAAGGCCACCTTGACCACTACATACATCTATGGAAAAGTCTCCTTGTGAAAAATATGGAATTGATGAAGAGACTTGGACACAATTTGTCCAAATTAGAAAGGATCCTTTTTGGCAGGTTTGTTTTTTTTAATCAAAACTTAATTAAATAATACCAATGTGACAATGGATGAAATAATATTGAAATGAGAAATAACTACTTAGAGTATAACTTGTAGTGTATGTATAGTATAATGTATGACTTATATAATATTTGTGTAACTTGTAGTGTAAAACTTAGTGTTTGTGGAACTTGTAGTGTATGTATAGTATAATGTATGACTTAGTATAACTTGTAGTGTAAATGTATGACTTGTAGTGTTTGTGTAATGTATAATTTTGAATAATCTGCCTGGATTTTGAAATATTTGAGCAGCAACTATTTGCTACTACATTTTAAACAAAAAATTGCATGTACCATCACAGTTAAAATAAAAATCGCACTGATAGGGGACATACCACCGCGGTTATTTGGTTAATAACCACGACAATAGTATCATTTTAACATAATCTGTTGAGATGTTATCATTTTAACAATGTTGATGTTTGGATGTATAATCTGATTGAATGACCATTTATATTATTATCAGATATAACTATTTTTGTTTTTATCTTTTACATATTTATTTTTCTTTCTTTTCCTTATAATTTCTAAAGAGATATTTAATTAAAATTAACTAAAAGAATCATTTTAATCTTTTAAATTTCTATTAATATAAAGTTGATTCAAATTATTTAAAGTAATGCACTTAAATGATAATATACGTTAATTTAAAATATTATAATGATAACAAGAAATAAACTGTAGCCCTATTTTACATTTGCTTACGTGACACTGTATTACATCTTAAGAACCATTTAACTATAGCATAACTCATAATTTTTATTATTATTTTTCTCTATTTTTTAAAACAGTTATATTATTACTTTTTTTTTATAAATTACGTATATACTGCTTCAAAATATACCATTATGTAATTTGTAATAATGAAAATCATTATAATATTAGAAAACAAAAAGAGTATATAAAATGTAATTTAACAAGGAATCCAGAACTATAATTATAATTTAATATAATATTTGCTAAATTTGAAAGGAAAAAAATACATTATCAGAATGTATCTCACAACATCGTAATTTTAAAGTACATAGGTCTTTTAGGTCAATTTTTTCGTTAAGAAATTAGTACATTTTAAAAAATTACGAGAAAAATAAGTTATGTTTTATAGTATAATTCTTCTACTTTTTATAATGTTGTCTTTTACAATACAATATTTTAATTTTGTTTCAAACATAAAAGAGGGAAATCTTAGGACACTTTCTTTTACTATGTTATCTAAACGTAATTTTTTTTATTAAAACTCGTATTTTAAAAACACCATTTATTTATATTTCAATTTTTAAATTTTAGCCATTTTATAGAATTTAGAAATTTAGAAATAAATAAAATTAACTGGATAATAAGATTGGGAAGGGCAGTGTCACTTAATCTTATGTTATTTTCTGATCTTTTCAGTTGTTAGTTGTAATTCGCTCATCGAATTTAAGGATTTGTTGGAGGGTTATTGTATCATCATCCCTCTATCGGGTGTGGGCTATCTTTGGTTTTTCATTCTTTATGAAAATCATGTTTTTAAAAAAGTTTTAGTGTATGATTTTTCAATATGAAGGTAGAAAAGTTTTACTTAATCTATAGTGAACGCTAATTTGTTTTAGCTGCTGAGGTTTGAGGTTTTTGGATCACTCTTAGTTAATCCAAATCTCAGTTATTTTTTTACTTTATCGATCTTGTATTTATAATTTTTCGTCTCCAAGGCCAAAATCCAAGCCCATTATTGTTTTACCAACCCATTATTATTTTACCCAACCCCTAATATTAATCGCCATGCATGATTCTGTTGGTGTACTATACACACCTCCTCCAGACCCAATATGCACCCTATCCAGACCCAAAATGAAGGTGGTGTAGGTTGTATTTTGACTTTCAAAATCTGAAATCCAGAAAATCATTGGAATGCATAATTCCAAGGACTTTTACTTGAAAGTTAACCCTCGAGATTATTACCCAAATATTTGGACATAGGATTTTGACTTTTAAATTAGACCAATTTGAAATAGGAAAATTTATTCCCAAATATGAAAGTCGAAAACTTATTTCAGAAACGATTTTTGTTTCAAACTTATTTCGAATTGTACAATTTAAAAGTTATTTTGAATTCAAAAGAACTTTCAAATTATAAAATCCAAAATACTTTAGAAAATCGCTTCAAGAAAAGTTCGCGACTCGCCCCTTCCCTTCCATCAACAACACATACGTTGACAAGTGACATAAGTGGATAATGACAACACAAATGTAAAAGAAAAATGTTAGTTTGACACCACTATTTACTTATACTCCTATTTGACACTATATTTTATTAATGAAATATTATAAATGAATAAAATAATAATATATATTAGTATTAAATGGTGTCAAAGATGAATAATGGTGTCAAAATATCACCATCCAATGTAAAATGAAGGTGGAGGGTGAAATGGAAATGTACAGTGAAATGAGAGTATTAAAAACATTTCACATTAAGGACAATTTCGTCCATGCAAGAGGTTGTTCTCCGGCTTTTTCTCTTGTTAATTAGATTATGCTTTGGCCTTTTTATCTTAAGCAACCCAACAACTTCACTTTTGCTTTTTGGTTCTTTTGGTCGCTAGAAATGGTCTTTCATAGGTGTTGCAAGATGTAAAGGGTTAGCGTAAACAGTATATTTTCTACCGTTGATTAAAATCTGTTAAAATTATAAGATTTATTAAATAGGAAATTAAATTTATAAAATCTATTTTAAGAACATCAAGTTTATGTTTAAAAGAATGCATTAAAATAATTTTGTAATTTAATTGAGTCTCCGTTTTAGTTTATGGAATCATATGTTTTGACGTTGGCAACATACAAAATTTGAGACTTATTTTTGTTTTTCCTTTTTGAAATATCCAAACAAAATTTGAGACTTATGTCCTTTTATCTCTATTTTTTCCAGTTTTATTTAAAAGAAAAAAACTAGTTTCATGATACCACTAGTAGAAAAATATTGTTTAACGTCAGCGTATAAAGACGGTTAAAATAGAAATTGAGGTTATAAAAAATACAGTGACATTTTTGTAAATAAATAAACATACATCACGTCAATTGGAAACAAATTGATGTTACGGTATCTACACCACATCGGTTAACAAAAAAGCCATCTTAGAAAAGACAGTAAAAATAAGAATTCAAAATTTTAAAAATTTCATATGGCGGTTGATATATCACGTCGATTTTTTCACTATAACCGACGTGATGTATAGAAACATGACGTCAGGTTAGGAGTTCAACCGTCTTGACATGAAGGCCTGATAATTTGGTAAAAAATTGGATAAATTACGGTTGAACATAATGTCGGTTATGGGTTGAGAACCGATGTCATGCTTTCTCTGAAATTAAATTTGAGGATTATAGGGGGGTATATCACGTCAGTTATGAGCTTATAACCGATGTGACATGGGCTGTTTTAACCCACCCCATGCGTTTTCACTTTACTTTTCTTTTCCCTCATCTAGATGCACATTCTTTGTTCACTATTCTGGCATCTGTTTGTTGCATTTCGAGCTCTTTAGGTTCTCCATTCATCTCCATTTCACCTTTTGTCCTTCATTTTTGTTGATAGCTTCGTTTGAACAGTGTCATTTTTGTTTCAAGCTCCGTTCAAGGTACCATTTCATTTCAATGTTTTAGTTGTTCCATTCATGCATTTCTAACTCCTTTCTCCTCCATGTTCATTTGCTTTCACTGATTGTTGTATTTTATTGTCTTTTTATTTGCGTTTTCTACTTTTGGTAGTGTTTGGCCCCATTTTTGTCTGTTAGTCTTCTTTGTGTTTGACGTCACCACTACTCTACAAGAGATATGTTTTATCATCTTTGAAATGGAAGAACAATATGATTGGAATGGTTATCTGTATGATTTGAATGTTTGTCTGGATTTGAATGTTTTTTGTGTATGTTTGATATATATGTTGCGCATATGGTACTGAGTCCGGAAATGTTCGATCCCCGACAATATTTTTATTTTATTTGAGCATTATTGTGTGATTGGAATGTTGTAAAATTGAAATGCTTAAATGGTCTTTGTGTATAGTTTGATATAAGAAACGTGTTTGGGTATTGAGTCCGGGGATGTTCGATCCCCAACAATTTCTATTTAGTTTTGCTCATTGAGTAATGTGTATGAAAATCTTTCATTATACGTAGTGATGGATCGAAGTTGGATAAATGTAAGTCGAATAGTGATGTGTATGAGAAAGGTGTTAAATTTTTTTTAGAATTTGCTAAACAAAATGGAGCAACAATAAATGGAAGATATTACTATTCGTGTGTGAATTGTGTGAATGGAAAAAGACTAGATATTCAGTTGATACGAGAACATGTTCTTTGTGATGGTTTCTTGAATAATTATACAATGTGGACTTCGCATAGTGAAGTTCTAGACTTACCATATGTATCTGAGCAAGATTAGTGTGAAAATTCTACACTATATTCTGAAGATTGCATGAAAGACATGATTCTTGATATTGGAGAAGAGAGTTTCCACCAAGCCCATGTGTTTGATTCTTTGAAAGATGATTCACTAACAGAATGGTATTTCGATTGTTCAAGTTTTTCACATTTGTCAACAGCATTACGGTTATTTAATATGAAGGCAAGAAATGGGTGGAATGATATAAACTTTACTGAATTACTTGAATTTTTGCATGAAATACTTGCTCAAGGTAATACATCGTCGACCAGTCACAATAGGCCAAGAAGATATTCTGTCCAATGGGTTTGGAGTACCAAAAAATACATGCTTGTCCAAATGATTGTATACTGTATAGAAAAATTCAAAGGATTGCATAAGTGTCCCAGATGCGGGGTATCAATATACAAGTAAAGGAAGATGACAAGGATGAAGATGACATGAAAAAGGGTCCTTCTACCAAGGTATTGTGGTATCTTCTAATTATACCACGTTTAAGACATTTTTTTTCCAATGTTAACGATGCAAAGAACTTGACATGGCATGTAAATGTAAGAAAATGTGATGGGTTGTCATGACGTGTTGCCGATTCACCACTAATAAGCGTTAATTAGTAGTTGATTTGATGCAAACGTGGTGCTGATTTTACCATTAATTCGGTTTAAATTTGGATTTTTATGTTTGTTATTATTCATTTTTCTATTTAATGCATTTTATTGTGAAAAGAGCGATTTTTGTTGAGAATCATGTTAAAACTGAAGAGTGAGGAAACTGAAGCGCTGAATCAGAGGGAAAGAGCAGAGAAAGGGCATAAGTGACTTTTTGCTTAAGCAAAGGGGACGGTCTAGGCTAAAACTCACTTAAAGACTTTTCATAAAGAAGCCCTAATTGGAAGGTAGAGCGTGAGTTACGAAATAACGGCCGCAATTTGACCTAATACAAGGAGCGAAAGCTATAAAAGGTTAAAGCTAGGTCACATGAGGGGATCATCACTTATCACTCATGAGGAGATTCTTGGAGTGCCGTTCTTGGTCAAGATCCTTTCTTTTTCTTTTCTCTTGTCTTTCATGGCTACCATGCGTAGCTAACCTCTCTTATTCTTGGGATTGGATGTAATTTCTCAACTTTGAATGCACTCTTAACGTTGTGATATCATTAATTTCAATTACCTTTGTTTTACGTTTTACTCATGTTTTGCTCTATCTTAGATTTCTTATTGTGACAGGAAAGCACTTTTCGAAATTGGAACTAAACGTTTACCGCATTGCATGTATAAGTTCAGGGATGAATTATAGTGCAGTGACTGCTTAAAGCAACAACTCTTAATGTTAATTAATCTATTCTAGTAATTGGGGACAGAGCTAGGTATTTTAATTTAAGAATTTCAATGTTAGAGGAATTAGGTTGAATGATTTTTATTTGCACAGATTGGTAATTGGAAAAGATGATATTAATATATGATGAAGAGTGTATGAGAAGGAGAGTGTTACAATTCAATCCCAAGGCCTTTGTTCATATTGATTTCATAAATTTTTACAATAATTGCTTTGCGAGTACATTCATTAATCACTCAAATTCAAATCCATCTTTATTACATGTTTCTATTCATAATACATTGATACTTATTCAATCTTCAATTATAAATTCCGTTCCCTATGGAGACAATACTCTACTTATTTTCTGTATTACTTGAGGACACAATACACTTGCTGAAACGTCTAACAACCACAATGGAAGAAAATCGACTCATTATATCTTGAGTTTGGGAGTGATCCAAGAAACCTCAGACTTGGTCTTGCAACTATGGGAATGAATCCATACGGTAATTTTAGTAGCAAACATAGTTCATGACCTATTTTGCTAATTGTTTATAATTTGTCGTATTGGTTGTACATGAAGAGAAAATATATGGTGTTTTCTATGATGATATCAGGACCAAGGAAATCGGAAAATGACATAGATGTTTATTCAAGTCCTTTGATAGATGATTTGAGATTGTTATAGAATGATGGCATTGAGGTTTTTTATGCTTACGAAAAGGTCAATTTCAATTTGAGGCATTATTATTTTGCACAATTAATGACTTTTCAGCATATGGAAATCTAAGTGGTTATAGTGTTAAAGGGCATCGTGATTTCCCAATATGTGAAGAGAACACAAGTTATCATTAGCTAAAATATGGGAGGAAGACATGTTACATTAGCCATCGAAATTTTTGAAATGTAATCACCCTTATCGCAGGTTGACAAAATCTTTTAATGGTTGTTAGAAAGACAGAACCGCACCTCCACCCTTAACTAGTGACGAAGTGTATAACCGAGTGAGCCACGACGAAGTCACTTATGGGAAAACTGTCAAGCATAGTGGTGTGAAAAACATATGAAAGAAGAAATTGATATTCTTTGAACATCCATATTGGTCGAAGTTAGATGTTAGACATTGTATAGATGTAATGCATGCGAAAAATAATGTTTGTGATAGTATAATTGAGACATTGCTAAATATTAAAGGAAAGACAAAGGATAGAATTACTTCTCTTAAGGATCTATTTGAGATGGGTGTTCGATTTAAGTGACAGTCCCAACCTCATGGTAAACAAATGTACTTGCCACCAGCATGTCATACTTTGTCAAAATCAGAAAGGATTAGTTTCTATGGGTGTTTGCGAGGAGTTAATGTACCAGAAGGATAATCGTCAAATATCAAAAGCCTCGTCTAAATGAAAGATTTGAAACTTATTGGCTTAAAATCTCATGATTGTCATGTTTTGATGCAAGACCTTCTATCAATGGCTATTCGTGAAATTCTACCAAAAAGTGTTAGACAAGTCATCACTCATCTTTGCCTATTCTTCAATGCTATTTGTAGGAAAGTAATTGATCCTACTAGATTGGATGACTTAGAAAATGAAGCTATCATTATCTTGTGTCTACTAGAGATGTATTTTCCTCCTTCATTTTTTGATATCATGGTCCATTTAATTATTCATCTGGTGAGAGAAATTAGAATATGTGGTCCTGTGTTTTTACGATAGATGTCCCCAATTGAGAGATGCATGAAGATATTCAAAGGATATGTGAAGTATCCATATCGACCAGAAGCATCTATTGTTGAGAGATATATTACAGAGGAAGAAATTGAGTTTTGTACCACGTAAAGGTCAGAAGTTGATGCCATAGGCGTACCGAGGTCAAGGTATGAAGGAAGGCAAGAAGGCAAAGGCATACGAGGTGTGAGGATAGTTCGAAAAGATCAACAACAGGTACTCCGAGTACACTTATATATTTTGAACAATACTGATGATGCTCTTCCTTACATAGATGAACACAAAATGTTGTTAAAGATAATAAACTGACATGCAAATGAGAAGTGGTTATTAAATGAACATAACAAAATGTTTTTGAAATGGTTTAAACAAAAAGTTCTTCAAAATGATTGTGATGTAGATGATTTGAAATGGTTAGCACGAGGACTTAACTTTGACATCATAACATGGTCTGGGTATGATATTAACTTCTCTTTTTACATAAACACTGAAGATCAAAAAATTGAAATGCAAAATAGTGGTGTCACCCTTGAGATAGAGTCAATTCACTTTGCTAGTTCAAAAGATAACAATCCTGTGATGGCAACAATAAGTTACTTTGGAGTAATTGAAGAATCTAGGAAGTTGACTATGTCAAATTTAGAGTTCCAGTATTTAAGTGTAAATGGTTGATAGGAGTGCATGTTGATGATTTGGGTTTTACCTTGGTTGATCTTGCAAGGATAGGTTCTAAGGAAGATCCTTTCATCATGGCTTACCAGGCAAAACAAGTTTTTTATGTCAGAGATTCTTCTAATGAAAGGTCGTCAGTTGTTATACAAGGGAGAACTAAATACGATGTTGATAACCATGACGACTCAATAGTCCAACATGTTGACAACTCATTTTCAAGACACTTACCTCCTATCAACGAGGAAAATGATGTTGATGAAGTACATGCTACACAGGGTGATCACAATGAAGGAATATGGAAAAACATTGTAACACTATCAGAATAAAAAAAAAGTAATGTTTAATTATTAGTTGTTTTTATATTGGATTTGAGCATTGATTGTACTTAATTAATTTTGTAAGTTTTAATCTTATGTTTGTGTTCTTTTTAGGTCATGGCTGATTCACAAAGGAAGAGTAGAGAACATACACGGTTGAGAGGTATTCCTGCTAGTCGACTTGGTGGTTCCAAGGTCCTAGTAGACATAGACTGGTACGGCTTCAGGCCCTAATTGTGCCTAGATTTCTAGGTATTTAGGTGTTTTGGCACGTACGAAGGTGTCTATTTTGCTTCTGACTTGGGATCATCTTACTAATGCTTAAAAACATATGATTTGACAGGATCTTACTGTAAGTCATTCATTTTAAGCTTATTGTAAGTCATTAATGATGATAATTATGTGTCATGTTTAATGATTTCTTTATTTTATTTTTCAGAAAAACTTTGAGTTTGAAACATCTCCATTAATTAGAAAGAAAATTATGTCATCAATTGCTATTAAATGGAGAAATTTCAAGACAAACTTGACTAGTTGTTACATCTTTGGTCAACATAAGGGAAATTCCCCTTGTGAGAAGTATTCCATTGATGAAGAGACTTTGACACAATTTGTCCAATCTAGAGAGCATCCCTCTTGTCAGGTTTGTTTTATCCATCATAATTTCATTAAATAATATGATTTGGCAACAAAGTTTTTTATTTATTGTGTAGTAGAAGAAGAACAGCCTAAGACATTCAGCACAAGAATGTCACCCCCCACCGGTTGTCTCGGGGAGCGGGGTATGATTTATTAGAAAAGAATATAATGGAGTACAAATTAAAAAGATTAAAAGAAACATCATCTTCAGATGATGTCATTTATCCTCCATCCCCTCATAGTTGACATGAGAAATGGAAGTTGGCTAGGACTAAACCTGAAGGGCACATGACATCACCACAGGTACTTGAGATTGCCCAGCGCATTGTAAGTTAATAAAAATGTACTCATCATATCTAATGTCTTATTATTATACAATGTTGACATATTGTATTATTTTTTACAGGATTCTATGGTGGATTAGAGCTTCTAGGGCAGTTTTGTCATTCAAGGAAGACAAGATATATTGACTACTGCTCTGGGCATCGAGGAACACCCCGATCGTGCACAGACTGCTGGATATGGTGTGGGGTTGAGACAATATTTTGGTTCTGCTCTACATTCTAGCTCATCTCACAATTAAGATATAATGGATAAGATATCTCGACTTAAAGATGAATTAACGTCTCAAATAGAAGAAAAATTTACGTCTCAAGTAGAAAAAAAAGTACGCGATAAATTAAAAGATGAGTTTAGACATGAATTAAGAAGAGAATTTGAGGAGAAGTGGGAATCTATGGGCATATCACAACAACACACTCCTCTACAGGAAGGTGTAGTACTACCTACACGTGGGAGAGTTAGCACAAAGGGGAGTTGTGCTGCTGAAGACGAGGAGGAAGACACCAACACTGATACCTCATATCGGTGTAAATTATATGTAGGATATCCTCCTTGATTGGTGGCGATTGGGAGTGTTTGTCGGATCTTCAACGCTCCATACAGTTCCATTTGGAGATTATTTTTATCGGGTAGTTGACAAAGAAGTTAGACAGACAGATGTCGAGGTGTCAGTGCCCACATTAGAGGTTAGACTTGTGGGAGAGACACCTGGTACATTTATTGTGTGGCCTACCATCTCCTACAGGCCATTTCTAAAAGGCCTCAAGTACTGTGATTTGTTTTAATCTTATTTAAATTCACAATTAACACTAGTAGAAAAAACACATTTAACCGCGATTCTACAAGGCTTACAATCGCGGCTCTGAAACTGCGATAGATCTAACCGCGGTAAAAAGTACCACTACATCATTTTTGGCTTTAGACAACAACCTAAAAGTGTTGCCTTGAGCCAAAAAAACTGCTGCCTAAACCTTAGGCAACACTTTGGCAACGATTTTACAGTTGTGGGGTATGCGTCCGTTGCCGTAGACTATAGGGAACAGTTTTTTCTCTAAGGCAACACTTTTCAAACAAATTGTTGACAACACTTTTACTGAATCAGCGTTTTTTGAAATGTTGCCTATTTTTAGACAATGTTTTACCAAATGTGGTTTATTGTTTAGGCCACACTTATTTACTTGTTGTATGTTATTTAGACCAGCTTAGCTATTGTTTATCGTTTAGGCGACGCTTATCTATATATTGTCTATTATTTAGACCACGTTCATTTACCTGTGTTTATTGTTTAAACCATATCTAACATATGAAAAATAATCATAATTAACAATATTCAACTTGCAATATAAGATATTTATTAATTTAATTAAGATTTGAATCTTATCGGGGATACATAAAACATAACAAAGTCATAAGACAATTTTCTTAAATAGTTTTGCACAAAAAAAAGCCATCGTTGTCTTTATTTTATTGACTTAAAGTTAATGTAGAAACCTATTTTAAAACAATTAATAAACTCCACTATAACATACTTAGAAGAGTACTGAACTATGGAAGAACCGAAGAAGTATGAGGCATTCTCAATATAATTGAATAGAGAAAATTGCATGAAGACTGTATAATTGAATCCTCGAGCAAGTACTGATATTTATTCCACTCACAAATTATTTTATGAAAAGCATCCTATTGCAATGGCCATCAAATATGTTTTCCAGTTTTGGACATTGTGGATCATCTTCATCAGGTACCAAGGGTTTCAATTCTCTCCCTAGCTTAGCATGACAAGATTGAGATATCAATGAATCAACCATGATTTCCTGATGCATATCATGGTGAGATTCATTAGGTAAACCATCCCTACCAATAGCAACATCCTGCCACGATTGAAACACGAATAATATTATTAGGAAAAATGTGAAAAATGTGTTAAAAGCTACTTCTCCTAATCTAAGTTCACCAAAATCATTGTTGAGTATACAAAATGGTAAGCATCAATTCAAATACAGTTAGAACTAGAAAACTATGACAGGCTAATTCAGATACCAAACCTTTAAATCAGTCTGCAATGCAGAAGAAACTTTCCATGCCTTTTGCACTTCATTGAAGAGTAAAACACACTAATCATTTGCATCTTTAAGCGCCTTGCCTAATAAAAAATATGGCAAATACAATACATGGTATAAGTAGAAAATTTATAACCATTAACTCCCTAGTTTGCACTTAACATCATTCAATCCCATACAATCTTATCAGATGTAATATGTAGTAATGACTATAAAAATCGTCTAACAAAAATTATCATTGATGAGTAAAAAGATCGAAAGGAGAAATGAGAAGGAACTTACAACATCTCTCCACTTTTTAATTGTGTCTCGGTTTCCCAGGCTTAATATAGAATTTCGAGCTCTAGCAGAGAAATTGAGAGACGACAATGTCTTAGATAAATTTGAAACATTCGGACACACATTCACAATCAGCAGAGTTTTTAAACTCCCACCTACACATATTAAATAGCACTAACTGTAAAAAATTAGATCTCGTGCATGAAATTTATCAAAAAGAACTGGTCCAAATCAGGATGAATCATTAAAAATGTATAAAATTACATGAGGAATCAATTTACAAAACAAAAAGAGTGAAAAAGCAAGAATGCTTATACTTAGAAATGAAGGTAAATCCTTTCCTGTACAGAAAATGCAGGTAATTTTAAATGTTGCTTCATTTACCAGTGTCTTTGTCTATCCATCATAGGATAAGGTATCCTTTGATGGAATAAAAGATAATGTAGCAAAGCCACCCTGACCCTCAACAAAAGAAAAATAGGCAATGAATACAGGACAATAATATTTTCTTGAAAACTTCATGGAGAAGCCACTTTTATACCTAATGGCAAGGACCTAAATTTTTTATAATATGTTGAAAGAAGCTCCATGGTCATTATCACCTTAAAATTAGCTTTTGAATCTACGCTCTCTTTCTAAAATTGAAGGAGGACATTTTTTATTGGCTGATGTACTATTTCCTTCTATATTTAATAAAATGTTTTATTTGTGAGGAAGAGAAATAAGATTTGTTTCTCTTTCAAAAATGGGCAATTAAAGAAAGGGTATGTCTAAAATTTCTGTAAAAGAACCAAATTAATCCAAAGACTAAGACAAGGGTCCTTTTAAGCACTGATACATAGACTAATTTGAATAAGCATTTAATAATAAAAATAAAAGAAAACAGTTATAACAACAAAAGAATGCACATGCAGCAATATACTTCTGAATAAGCAACAAGACTATCAGAATATCAAATGAAGACAACATCAGACAACAGCTTCATGATTACCTAGACAGTAGCATAATGATGTGACTATTGTGACAAGATAGGTTACGGCAGCTCATATCACTTTGATTCCATGTTAAAGTTAGAAGGAGAGACTGAGAGACAGAACAGAACCTCTTTGGAGAGAATTAGAGGAGTGAAAAGCTTTTTATTCTTTTAGAACGTAGTTCTAAGGTTGACCATGTCATCGAGATATAAAGATTCTAGATACATTTAATGGAGACTATTCTCTAGAATAACAATAATTGATGCCTTCTAAACAATAATACACAAACAAAAAATTTAGTGACGCGATTATGGCCACAGACTTCTAATAATGAAAACACCACAACGAAGTTGCAAAAGTCCAATGGCATTTTAATAAGCAGAAACAATGTTGTTAATAGTACATCAATGTTACATCAGATGTAACAACTCTAAAACCATATAGATACCAGGATAACAAGATCAACCCTCAAAGATAATAAGAGTGAAGAAAAAAATTAATACCAAGTGAATCTGCAAGCAGTTTTGTTAGCACTGAATTTTCATATGGTATTATATCCTTCTTTGATGTTAAAGAAGACATGACATCTCCCAACTTGCATATTCATTTTAAAAACGCAACAAATCATAAATTTAAATTTTTCACCGCACCACATTCTTTCAACTAAACTTGCACAAAAATAAAATCTATATATAAAACAAGAAAATAGCCAGCACATATTAGGAGTTACGAAGAATCAAACTACATTTCATTTTTGTAGATACAAAGAAGTGTTATCTAAGCATGCTTCAATACAGTACACAAATCAGGACCAGGTTCAAGTACTATTGTTGTTCCTCTATCTTTCTTGCCAAGCAAGTTTAATAATAAATCGTGAATATGTTGTATTGGAGCTTTAAAATCCATTTCATCATTGATAGGGGACTTAAGGAAATAAGTAAATGTAACATAAAAATATAGCCCTTAAATGTAAGTATAGTAATACCATACATGAAATGCAAACCCATACCTACTATTAGGAGATTAATATCGAAACATTTTCCCTAAGTAGAAGCAAAACTAAAACTGGTTCCGCACCATATCGCACAAAACTCGTCCACACCCGCACCCCGCCGCACCTGCACCACTCACAATACTGAAAATAGATTGGAAATAGTTTGTTAGCGTTTTGTTGTTGTAGAACACAGAGAAAAGAAACTCTTAATATAGAAAAGGGTGAAGATCGAAAATGAAGTGGGATAAATTGATTTCTAGGGATTGGACTTGAGTATGGGAGGTGAAGGGGAAAAACTTGGAATAATCAAAGAACCATACCCTTAGTCCAAAGGGAGACGACGCATGTGAACCCATATGGAACACTCGTATTTTCGTACGAGGCAAATACAAAAGCTAGAAGAGAAGAGTGTTTTTGAGTGGGTGTTTAGAGCGGGAAAGATGGTTTGTATTCTTTTTTTGGGAAAATTTCTTGTACGAGGCAAGAAGAGAATGAGTTTAGTGGGTGTTGAGGGTTTGTGAAATTTTTTGAGAAAGTAAGTTTGGGAATCTTTTAAGTGATAAAAAAACTTTCCAACCTCAACTTTAAAATTATATAAAGGTATCTTGTTTAAAATAACCACATTTTGAAAATCGTGGTTTACTATATCCATGATTTTGTACATGTTGTCTAAACTGAATAGGCAATGTTTTTCATCTCGTTTCCATCTTTGGATTAAAGCTTATTTTTAAGGCTACGAGAAAAAACTGTTGCTTATTCCTATTTTAGACAACGCTATTTTGGCTGTTGCAATATAAGTGTTGCCTCAAGCCAAAAATGGTGTCGTGTACTGAAGTTATCACCACTGTTGTATAACCGCGATGGAAAATATAACATACTATCGTGGTTGTAGTAAAAATCGCGGTGGTATGAGGCATACCACCGCGGTTGTTTGTTAACAACCGCGGTGGTAAATTCAATTTTTTTTTTAAAAAATAGCCTGATGGTGCTATAGTGTTGGTGCTGGTGTTGCAACTAGTGGTGCTACTGCTGGTGTGTTGGGGCTGGTGGTGTGTTGTTGCTAGTGCTTCCTCCGTATAAATAAAACGCATTCGTCCATTAACCCTATTTCCTCCTCCACCATCGACCTGCACCTTCTCGCGCTCCGCCTCCGCGACACCTTCCCACGCGTTGCCTCACTCACCGTCTATGCGCGAGGATCCACTCTCTTGTTTCTTCATCACTTTTTGTTGTTTCTCGTCGTGATTTCTTCCTTTTACCTTTGATAGTTTTGGAAACAATCAGAACCCAATCATAATCTAATTATAAAACCCATAAGCAGATTCCAAATAAAATCCAAACAAAAGTGGAAAAGATGAAGAAGCAAGAAAAAGAGGGTGGCGAGGTCGCCGGCGAAAGGGGAAAACCTCCTTGATTGCGTTCCTCAGCATCACCACCTCCCTCACCTCTACCTCAGTAAGTGCCACCATAACATCTCCTCCAAGACCCAAGCTCTATCCAAACACCATCATCGTCCAAGGTGCCACCTCTGATTGTATTTTACACCTTATTGGATTGCTCTTTTAACCCTAAATTAATTTTGAGTGAATAAAATTCTAAAGCTATTTGATTTTGAATATTGGGAAAGGTCACATATCATCGCAGTTCTGCCTCCAATCGCGATGGTATGTCCCTGTAGAAAAATTCAAAATTCCAATTTTGTGCCTACCACTACGGTTTTGGGAACAACCTCGATGATATCTCCCTTTTTTTAATTTTGTGTGCCTTACCACCGCGGTTCTAGCAGCAACCACAGTGGTATTGTTGCACTTAATTTAAAAAATGCCACCATGCTTCTTTTCAATGTGGTTCCCTGTTAACTGCGGTGATATCCTGCTGTGAAATGTCATTTTTCTACTAGTGTAATGTTATTTGAATTGAAACATTTTGCTTATATCTTACAGGACCGTGGGAGTAAAGAGAAATCATCAGCTGATGATTTTAAGTCCTAGGTGTTCACCACTTGAGTCAGAAGTAAATCCACTTCAGGAGTTGACTCGTAGAATGTACGAGTTATTTAATAATCTTGTTCAAATTCCTTGGGATGCATCCATCTTTGGGGTGGACAGTGTCCCATTGTATATATCTATGCAAGATATCTTGGAACTCATTCACGGTACCCAGATGTTAAACATTAATATAATTAAGTTATGGATGATGTAACTATACCTTTCTACATGTTATAAAATTTGACTTATTTCATCAACTACTATTACTAAAATTGATTTTAACAATGCAGGTACATAAATAATTTAGTTTATAGCACAAGGAATCCTGATATTTATGGATTCCTTGAGCCACAAAGTTTACAGAGGTCTGAAAATAAAAAGATTGACACTCAAACATATATTCAAAGATGGATTTCAAAATCTAGAAAGAGAATTTACTTTGCCCCTATTATCCATGTGTAAGTTTCAAATCCTTATATTTTCATCTTAAGTAATGTTGAGAATATTAGATTAATAGATTTGTTATTTTAGGTCCCATTGGCAGCTCATGCTTGTGTGTCTCGCGGACAACCCAGTTGTTTGGTTCTATTTGTTGCTTCGGAAGGCAACGAACTATATGAAACAAATAATACAAAGGAATTATTTAATTAACTTTAAGTAATATATATTACTCTTTTTTTGTATAATATGCAATTTACTAAACAACTTGGATTTTAGTGAAATGAATGTGTTTAATGTTCTTGGAGGAAGATATACATCCATATCTCAAAACCACCATTGAATATATCTTAAGGTATTTAATTCTAAATTTAATTCTAAAGTAAGTTTATTAAAATTACCATTCAATTATTTGATGATTCACCTTTAATGAAAGTGCAATAAGCAACAAGGAGGCTGGAAATGTGGATATTACATCATGCATTGGATGAGAACCATAGCACAAGCTGGTATCATTGATTCTTGGGAGTAGGCAATGTCTTAAGTTTGTACGTAAGTCAAATGTTTTTCAATTTTCATTGATTCATAACACATGTTGTAAATTTATTTCAGGCTAAATACCCAGAGCCATTAGATAAGCAAACAAAAGAAGATCTTCAAAAGGAATGGGCAATATATTTTCTCGAACATAGAAGTAGTTTGTAGATTAGTTTAGGTTAGAAGTGTATATTACATTGTATTTATGTATATCAGTGTAAATATTTAATTATATGTATTGTATTGCAATTGTAATATGAGAGTTGAATTCTGAAATGTACTGGTTGGATTCTGAATTCATTATGCAGGGGGCTAATAAATAATACATTATGTATATTTAAAAAAAACACATACACCATGTTGGTTATGACCAAAACCGACATGGTAAAGGATGCACCACGTTGGTTTTGACCATAATTGACGTGGTGTTCCATGTAAAAACAATTAGTAGAGGCATCACCACATCGGTTACTTGGAACCAATTGACGTGGTCAGCCATTACACCACGTCGGTTTTGTCACTAATCGACGTGGTGTTCCATGTTACAATTATAATGTCAAACAAACACCACGTCGATTTTGACCAAATAACCGGTGGTGTTGCATCTTCAACACCCCATGAACTACTTTTCAAATGGGTCTTTGATGTCAGTGTCTGATTTAAACCTATGTAGTAGTTAATTATATATCGTCAGTTGATTAACCGATGTGACGTTTGAAAACTTTCAGTGTCACCTTGGTCAACATCGATGCGGAAGCCGAGGTTAAGGAACTCTCAGAACCGACTTTGAAGACTGTTTTTCAACTAGTATCTATAAGATTGGATAAGAAGCACTTTGAAGTATTTGCAATGAAATTGCATGATGCTTCGAATTCCATAAAAAATTATAACAAGGTTTGTGCAGTGATTAAGAATATGGTTTCGTTAATTTGTTTAAGAAAACTAAATTTAATTGTCCAATTTCAACCCCTAATAAAAAGAAGAAATCAACTGTACTTCACTAAGTGCTGAGTTATTTCAACATCAAACTTTCTTTATTCAATTTATAAAAGCTTCACATAAAAACCATAGGAAGTGTCTAAAGTTCACACTGGGATAAACGGAGATTACTATCCTCCTTTTATTCTCTTTACGAACATATAGATGACGCATGGTTTCTCTTTGTCAATTCGTTCTCCCCTTCAAACGATGCTGCAAAACAAATATCAATCCACAATTATTACCTTTTTGTACTGGCCAACAAGAACCTCAAAATCTATGTAGGTTCTAGATTCTTTTAAAATTTAAAGTGTAATATTGCTCAATTGTCAAATGACCAAGCAAGTAAGAAAGGCTTAGAGAGCGATAACTAGAGTCAACTAAGATAGCTTTAAGCCCCCAAAATAGAAAGAGAGACACATAATGCGCAAATAGCTTGAATTTAAATAACAAGTTGAATCTTCTTACAGTTAGGTGTCATGAAAGGAAGGAATAATACTCGGTATTTATCAGAAACCGCCTTTGGTGCGTTTAATGTTGTCCCAAAATTTATGTATTCGTAGCATAACAAAATAAAAACCCTTTGATCAAATAGAAAAATATGAACCATTTGATGAAAGAAAAGTATCAACATTCACCCAATTCAAGTAGTATGAAAAGAAAAAGGAAAGGATCCTTATTTCTCTTTCACTCTTACAGTAACTTGCTACATATTTTATTCAACCAAATGAATTGATATCTCATTAAGTTTAGAGTTAAGAAACAAGTTTAAGCCTCTGTAATAAATCTCGCAATTTAATATAATTTATTCATACGGCTTAAAGTCAGAATTTAGGCTTAAGAAGAGGATCTAGGCTTTAAAGTGAGGATCTTATTTAGTGGGTATGAAATCATTAATATAATTATCTCTATAATTATCTACACATCAACAGAGAGATATATCTGTTACAGTATATAATTATCTTCACATCAAGAAAGAGATATACCTGTCACAGTTGGTGGAGGTGCTGATCTTGTAGGGCATGTTTACCTCACACTTTCCAGGGAGAGCCTCAGCATTATTGGGATTGAGTCCACTAATTGCCCCAGCAAAAACCTTCAAGCAATTACAAATATAACGGCCACTAAGAGTGTCCCCTGCTGCAGCATCCTTCAGGATCCTCACCGCGCTGCAGCATCGTACGGGAACAGGCCCACCGTACTGAAGGAATATTGCGCACGGTGCAAGCATAGCCTCAACTCGCCTACATTTGATTCCCTCGACGGTTTGTGCAGCCACCACCACCATGCACAGCACAACCACGTATGCAAACTTAACACTGGCCATTCTCAAAGGGAAGTTGAAACGATTCTGCAGGTGAAATGATTCCTGGTTAGTAATTAGTGAGATCATATGCCATAGACTGCACCGAATGCAATTTTCTACTAGCTTTGATTCAATGAATTGAATTTTCTTTTATCTTTTTATATATCATAAAAATGTGCTCGTCTTGCTTTGTATTTGCTAGGATTGTCCATGCAAACACGTCTAATCAAATAAATTTAAATTGGATTCGTTTTATTTGTAGTTGGATAGAAAATTCGGTCCAATCCAAAAGGATTTCATCTCCTATAAAATGTATTTACTTTTCAGTAAGTTAATTATTTATTGAATTTAATTTATTTAAGTTTATAACTATAATTTTTTTAGTTTTACATCTAATAATTTTATAACATATTTTAAAAAGTTAAAAAAAGACGTTCGGTGATTACAAATTTTTATAAAGAATTTCTTTTCAAAATATATGACTTAAACCTAAATGAGGGATGCATTAAGATGGATTGGATTTTAAAAAATGCAAAAGTTCAATCAGAAATTCTTTTATTGTATACTCAAACCTTACTCAATTTTATTCAAATACATCCTACTTTTATTTTTTATTTATCTTGTAAATAACATTTTATTAAGAAGAACGTTTATTTTGGGGTGAAAAATTGAGAAAAAGGAGTCTATATTTATTCATATGTATTGCAATAGCATCTTATATATATTAAATCATTTTTATAAGCTTTTATATATATATATTTATTAATTTTTTATGTGAAATTGGTATTTGTGATTTAGAAACTACGTATGGGTATTTACTATCTTTGAAGGAACTGGACCGCACCCATTTACTATTTTCAAATGAATTGGGACAGCACCAAATAAACTTTTGAAATCGAAAACGAATGAATATTCACTTCTAATATTTTCTTTTTATCCATATGCATGTGAGAGGAAAGATTATGATAGTGTCACTCATAGTTAAATTAATTAACTGTAGAAGTACTAGTTATAAGGAGTAATTATTTTCTTTTTCTAAAGAATTGAAAAGAAAAAGTATGAGTAACTTGCACTTGAATTTGTGATATGCATCACAATGACATCTATATTAATTACCAAATGTTATTAAGGACAGGTTTAGGGTCATATTTATTCTTATAAATGTAAGATTTGAGTCCTAGAAAACTTTTATTTAAAATTCTGGATTATAAGAATAAAAAAATATTTCTTTTATATTAAAAGTGGTTTTTATTTTAAAGAACTATAAAAAATAAATATTTTAAAGTTAAATTGTAAATAAAATGAAGTTTTATAAGAGTCTTATATTGGAACAAAAGTAAATATGAGATCTTAATAATGATGTGATATCATAGAATTAATAAAAACAATAAGTTAAAAATATAAAAATAAAAATTATAAAATTTAAATAATACAAGTCAATACGTCTTATCAAATCTTTAAATGGATTGGTTCTCTCGCATATTAAATTGTTTTACCTTCAAATATTTTGAAACTTCATAATAGGTACCAACTTTGATAACTTTCTTCATGTGATAGAATTTGATATACCACACAGTACAAAAAAAACTTTATATACGATGTGTTTCCTATAAGAATTGGAGATAGAAATATTAAACAAGTTCACAAAAAGGATATACCTCCGATAAAAGTATTCTGGAGTTAACAATAATAAAGCGATGCAACTTGAAAATTAAAAAGTAATATGTGAGAAAGGTATCTCCATCTCTTTACAATAGTGAATTTCAAGAATAGAATTCATAAAAGGAGAAGAATAATATAATATCCCTACTTTTAAATAACAATATTAATTATTTTATTCTTATTTTAAAATAAGAGTTAGAAAGTCTTACTTTTTAATTCCTAGGATTAAATTCTTATTTTAAAAATATTTTGTATTATATATATATGTATTAAAGTTTTTTTATTATATATATATATATATATATATATATATATATATATATATATATATTAATATTTTTTTATTATATATATATATATATATATATATATATATATATATATATATATATAATATGAACATTCGAGAACAAATCAAGTAACTTTTAAGAAATATTATGATTAATTAAAATGAAAATAACAAATAATAAAAAATATCAAATAAAAAATTATTAGATTTGTTTAAAAAAATTAAAAAATTAAGAAAATATTAAAATAAAATAAAAAAATATTATCTAGAATATCAAAAGAAAAAAAATTAAAATAATTTTTCCTATATATATATATATATATATATATATATATATATATATATATATGTGTGTGTGTGTGTGTGAGAGGAGTGGAGTAGACAGACAAAGAGAAAGTGGGAGAGATAGAAAGAGCAAAGATGTGTCATAACAGCTTAATATGATAGTGACTCGGTGCTGATGGGGTATTTTTTAATCGTTTTTATTTATTTTGAACTATATATTATATTTTTCTATATATTTTATTTATTTTATCTCTTTTTATGTACTGGTCCTATTTATTATTTACTTTGTTTAGAGTTACATGCCTGGTCCTATTTTTTTCATTTAATTTATCTCCAGCTGTATACTAATCTTATTTATGTCATTTAATTTATCACTAGTTATTTAGTGATTCTATTTATGTCATTTAATCCATCTCTAGTTACACATTGTTTATATTTATTTATTTCATTTAATTTATCTTCAGTTATATATTAGTCCTATTTATTTTTATTTATTTTATCTCCAATTAGGCACTGGTCCTATTTATTTTATTTTATTTATCTCTAGTTGCGCATTGATCCTGTTTATTTGATCTCCAGTTACGTATTGGTCTTATTTATTTTATTTTATTTATCTTTAATTACACATTGGTCTTGTTTATTTTATCAACAGTTACGTAATAGTTCTATTTATTTTATTTTATTTATTTAAAGTTACACACTGATTTTGTTTCTTTTATTTATTTATCCAAAACCTACTTAGTATTGCCAATGTTAGGTACTCGGTATATATCTCTTTTATTGGGAGATTGAGAGAATGGTCGAGATAAATAATTATGATTATACTAATATTTTTTATGAGAAATACTCAAACTACCTAATCACTTCTTAAGTAACTTTTGATGTTTAGTGTGGATCATCAAAAATGGAATGTGGATCCATATGTATGATAAAGTGAGATTAATTCTTGAGCTTGTAGGTCAAGTCATAGGCCCCCATTTGCAGGTCAAGTAAGTCCCTTTGTTTATATTATTTGTTAAGTTTATTAAGATTAATATTTAAGGCTTACATCACTTCTTTCATGTTTCTCTTTCATGTGTACTTGTCGTATGAGTAGAAGCCAAACCTGCTCCTTAAGTGATGTTCAGGAAAAATTTCGTGAGATTTCTTTGGAATGTTGACTCTTGGAGTACCTGGATTTAATATCTTTAGAATATAAAAAAATATATAGATAATCCCCTATTTTGATGTAGAACTCTTATTATTGTGTAAAACTCATATTTATAATATATTATGAATTGTAAGGATATAAATTATGGACATACATTTATATCTATGAGATCATATTATGATTAAATAATAAATATTTATACAGTAGTTGGGGTTGTTATACCTTTTGTTTATGGTATCACATAGTAACGTTTGATTATACTTGTTGCTTCCTTCGTTTGCTTTGATTAACTCTAGCACGGGTCACCCTCTTCATAGTTTTCCAATGATTCTACTGCCTTGTTACCCTGCCCTTGACCATGTAATAGGTACTCTAATCCTTCCATCTTCGAGCACCCAAATTTTGATCTCCTTTTCTCAAAAGATTCCACAAACGAACTACTCTTTGAGATAAGGAGATCATTAATTCCACAAGTACGTGACCCATTGTCTGCATTATCCTTGTCTTCCTCTAGAATCACTTGATACACAACACCATTACTCCATTTTCATCCATATATGGCTTTCTATCTCACGTATTCTAGCCTTTCCCAAAGTGTAGTAGCTTCATCTACTAACACCAATGTACCTATAGGTGTCACTATTTCTAAAAACATTGCTCATTCCATAACTGCAATGGCAACCCCTATACTAATTTATTCCCCACATATTTTGTAGTTGACCAAGGGACAATAGACTCAGAAATGTTTTCAAGACATTCTTTATTATCTTGAATAATTTTACCCACATCTTCCCCTACTTAGATTGTAATTAGAACTGTATTGTCCCTCACATACCACACCCTTGGTTTTCCCGTACCAGCATTGATCATCTCATCCCCTATTGCTTTCAAGTTTGCTTACTATGCCATTGTTCCTATATATCTCTCATTTAGCCACTCTAGGTTGGTTCCTTTTAACTAAAATTCCATGCCATTTCACGCCTTTTTCACTATTTTCCTTTAGTAGCTTAGCTGAAGCAGTTTATGCATATGTTAACTAAAGTATTTTCTTCCTCTAATAAGGTTTAATCAACGTTTTCTTACATAATTTTTCACTGGAGTCCTCCCACTAGTAGCGCTCTAATCTTGGTTTATGCTAAATCTTGACTTATTAGCATGTAGTTTAGTAGCTTCAATCCGGATTATGTCCAATTCTTTGGCTGAGTGTCTAACATTCTTTACATCATAAAATGTTACGAACCCATACCTACTTCCTATCTATCCACTTTCCTAGAGATAAAGACTTCATTCATTCTTCCCCATTTGTGCTATATCTTTCACATGTCATGTTTCAAAATTGTTGGGAAAGTTAGAGAATAAACAGGTTGTGATGTTTCTTTCCAATCCACAACAATAGGTTTCTATAACTTGATGTTAACAATACAAAGAATTATGATGAGTTGAATTCAAGAATAGAGTTCTAACAAAAGTTGACATTAAAGACTATATTTGTCGCAACTGTGATCACGACGGGACAATAACAAATTTTTAATTTTAAATATATTTAAATTTAGATTGGAGTCGCCACCATAGTTTATTATGAAAAACCATAGAAAAATAAAAAATAAAAATGTCTACGAACTAAATTCAAGATTCGGGAGTCAGTTACATGTGGGGAAGGTATTGGTAATCTACAACGCTTATCCTAAAACGATACCTCACTACAAGAAAAAAGCTATTTAGAGCCTAAATTTTAGCTACCAAATGAAATGGTTGCTAATTATGACCAAAATAGCTACGAAATTAGATTTTGGTTGTTAAATAACTACAAATTTATAAGAGGGTATACCATATTGTTTTATAAAATTTTGGTACATGTGCATTTTGTTTTGTTATTTGAGGGTATACCATATTGTGTTGGATTTAATCTGACAATTTTCATATTGTATACTAGGAGATCAATGTGAAAAGCTACCTATATTATGTGAAAATAAGGAATGAGATTTTTTAATGCATGGTAATTAGGTACAAAAGAATGTTTAAACAAGACAAGGCGAACATTTCAAACCAAAGTAAGATGTACATTCATAATATAAATTGATTTACCTTAGCATTTGCAAAATGGATCAAAGTTGGATAAATTTATAATATAAAGTAGGTGGACAAAGTTGGCATAATATACCACTTGAAATTTTTTTGTAACAAAGTACATGAACTAGTTTTATGAAGAGTATGTGAACAAAGTTAAATGAATTTTGGAATTGGACAAAATGAATCAATATAATATCAATGGAAGATTTTGTGTCCCTATATTAAGTACTATATAAGTGAGTGAGTATAAACAATAGACATAATATGTGAACATCTTATCAGTGATAGTTTGTTGAAGAATTATATCACATGTAGATGACCTGGTCAAGTGATTGATATTTTAGAAGTCTTTCACACTAAGGAGAAGGATGCTAATATGGAACAAAGTTTTCACCAAATACATTCTCTTATATATAATATATTGAAGAGTGATTCAAAGACACCTTTATATCACAGGTTCACAAGTTTCACACTTAAGACTAGTGAATTTGAAGGAAAAATATAGATGGAGTGCTAAAGGTTTATTGAATTATTACAATTTTTGTATATGTTGTAAAATGATAATACCTTGTTAGACCATATGTATCAGATAAAAAAGATACCTCGTTCGATGAGTTTAGAATAAAAAAAAAAACACATGTTTGTCGTAATAATACATACTATAAGAAAAAAGTTTGAATGTTTACACAAGTGTCCATGTTGTAGGGTATCACATTACAGAGTGAAAGTTGAGGATGATGTTCATAAAAATGAAACAAAGGGCCCTCTTACAAAGGTTTTATGGTATCTTCCAATAATTCAAGGTTTAAGTGACTATTTGCTAATGAATATAATGCAAAAACAAAACCTTATGTGACATGTATATGGAAGAAAAACTGATGGACAATTTCATTATCTAATTGATTCTCCTTAATGGAAACAAATTGACTTTTTTTTAAAAATTTTGAGAGGGAGGCAAGAAACCTTAAGCTTAGACAATGTTGCATATGGAATCAATCCTTTTGGTAACATAATCATAGTTCACCGCTAGTTTTGTTGGTCATTTACCATCTTCCACATTAATAGTACACGAAGTGTAATTATTTCATGTTATCTTTGATGATTTTAGCTCTAAGATAGCCATAAAATAATATAGATATTTATCTAAGTCCCTTGATATATGACTTAGGGTTTTTATGGAAGGAAATTATATTTAATACACTTTCAAGCTACAATAATGTTGTTTGTATTATAAATGACTTCCCAACATGTGGAAACTTAAGCAAGTACGATGTTAAGGTCATTGTGCTAAAAGAAAAGTTAGCTATAGAAAAGAGGTTTGAATACAGTTTGAAATGCTTCTTTGTAAAGATTTTCAAAACTCGTCCAATTTGGACACCTGAAGGGGGTATTCTAATTATTTTATTAACATGTTTACAAAAAACTATCTTAAAACATTTTAATGGACGATTAAGAGAGGCAATAGAAAAGTAATGAAAGAAGACAATGAATACTTTAGTTTTATACTGGTTCACTATAAATTTAGGTCATGTCCATTTCTCCAATGCAAACTATAAAAATGTTTCACTAAATAAATAAATGTTTAAATGTTTATAAATATTCTCTATCACTTCTAACTTACAAGTGTACACAAAGCCTATACACAATTCATTGTCCTTGATGTTAAAGCTTTTCAGAATATGTGTTTGACTTTTGACAAACACTTAATTGTTACACTCCTTTTGTTGATGTTAATAATTTAGTGTCTAACTATTTGTCTTAACAATATTGACACACTATTATTTAAATTAAAGGTGATTTTTAATTGATAAAATTTTGATAATTTTAAATAATAATAGTTATAAATATAACCAACATTTTATATAATATATTCAATGTCACGTAATATGGCACTTTAAATTTAACCTTTAATTCATATTTTGTGACAGTATAAGAAACCGACATACATGTATATAATTATTGTCGTTGTAAATCACATTATATATAATAAAAACTATCACTATTAACACATTTTTTTTAACGAATTATTCCAAAATATAAATCATATTTTGAACACTCCTACTTTCTATGTTAGCTGCTTCATAGTTGATATAAAATACATAAACACATTCAACATCAATTATAGTCCATGTTAATTCACAACAGATATTTTCATATCGATTAAATAACTGTATATTAGAGGCACTTAACCATTGTGGTGGCTCAAAAAGCTCGGGTCCGGATAGTTTTAACTTCAATTTCATTAGTGCATTATTTAGTTTCTATGAATCAGGATATATTCCTATGGGTTGTAACACTTCTTTCATTTCTTTGATCCCTAAATGCAAAAATTCATCTGTGTTAGGAGATTATATACCTATTTCATTAGTAGGTTGTGTTTACAAGTTGATATCGAAAATCTTGGCCAATAGACTTATAAGAGTGTTGGAAAATGTGATAGATAAAAACCAGTCAACTTCCTTAGTGGGAGGAGATTGTTGGATAGTGTGTTGATTGTTAATGAAATGGTAGAGTTTGTTAGAAAGGTAGGATTGAAAGGTGTGAATGTAAAGGTGGATTACGAGAAAGCATATGATTTAGTGGAGTGGGATTTCCTTGAGTATATGATGTCGAGATTAGGATTTGATGTGAAGTGGATCAAATCCTTCGGTGTCGATACTGATTAATGCTTGCCCTACCAAGGAGTTTAGCCCACCGAGCGGGCTTAGACAAGGCGATCCTCTTGCCCCATTTTTGTTTCTATTGTGGCAGAAGGTCTAGCAAGATTGGTCAGAGAAGCTTTCAAAATTGGAGTCTTAGAGGAGGTTAGAGTGGGATGACTATTAATAGGGGTAAATTTGCTGCAATTCGCAGATGATACATTGTTCTTCTGCCAACCAAGATTTTAGTGCATTTTAGCTATTAAAGCCATTTTGCATAACTTTGAGTTAGCATCAAATCTAAGGGTTAATTTCTATAAAAGTCAAATTAGTGCTATAGGGATCTCTGATATGGATTTGAATATCTTTTCAAATTGCCTTAATTGTGGGAGAATGCCACTTCCGTTTAAGTATCTTGGAGTTAGAATTTGGGCGAACCATAGAAAGGTGGAATTTTGGAGACCAATTATTCACAAGTTACAATCTAGGCTTTCAAATTGGAAGGGGAGGTTATTATCTATTGTAGGGAGAATTTGTTTGACTAAGTCAGATATTACTGCATTGGCGTTGTATTCCTCATGATAAAAGGGCCTGGTCTCGAAAGAGATGCAACATTAAGAGCTATTCGTAGAAGTGGTATACTATTAAATTTTATACGAGATGTAACTCCTATGCCACATAATGGATGTAGGTGTCCTAAAAAAAAAGACGGGTATAAAACTAAAAATAAACATGAAAAATATTTCAAGAGAAAAAAACAAGTTAAAAGTTTGATCAAAATAATATATTAATATGGTTCAAGAGAAATTCAGAGTCTCTACTCAGACACTACAATGGAAATGTGTTGAATCAAGAATAGACAGTAAGCGTCTTTATTATGGACGCTTTATTCTGTCCCCACTTATGAAAGGTCAAGCCGATACAATAGGCATTGCAATTCGAAGAATTTTACTCGGAGAAATAGAGGGAACATGTATCACACGTGTAAAATCAGAGAAGATACCACATGAATATTCTACCATAATAGGTATTGAAGAATCAGTACATGAAATTTTCATGAATTTGAAAGAAATTGTATTGAAAAGTAATATGTATGGAACACAAGACACATCAATTTCTTTCAAAGGTCCTGGATATATAACCGCTCAAGACATCTTTTTACCACCCTCGGTGGAAATCGTTGATAATAGACAACATATAGCCAACGTAACAGAACTTGTTCATTTGTGTATTGAATTAAAAATGGAGAGGAATCATGGTATCGTATAAAAACACTAAAAAACTTTCAAGACGGAAGTTATGATATAGATGCTAGATTCATGCCTGTTCGAAATGTAAATTATAGTATTCATTCTTATGTCAATGGCAATGAAAAACAAGAGATACTTTTTCTCGAGATATGGACAAACGGAAGTTTAACTCCTAAGGAAGCCCTTTATGAAGCCTCCCAAAATTTGATTGAGTTATTTATTCCCTTTTTACATGCAAAAGAAGATAACTTGAATTTAGAAAAAAATCAACACAAAGTTAGTTTGTCCCTTTTTACTTTTCATGATATATTGGTTAAGGATAAACTAAGGAAAAATAAATAAAAAAATAGCATTGAAATCTATTTTTATTGACCAATTAGAATTACCTCCTAGGATCTATAATTGTCTCAAAAGATCCAATATTCACACATTATTAGAACTTTTGAGTCACAGTCAAGAAGACCTTCTGAAATTTGAACATTTTCGCGTAGAAGATGGAAAATCTATATTGGACATTTTAAAAATACAAAAGTATTTTGCATAAAATTAAAATTGATTGACATAAGATTTTTCCAAATTTATTTTTTTCTAAACTGAAAATATGTAATTTAAATATTTAGAACAAATCCAAATGTTCAAAATATATCTAAAATGGAATAGTTGTATCTAGGGATTAGTTGGTTCACAAATAATTCTCCCTAGATATACAATGCAGATGTCATGATATTTTATTTAAAAATGAATTAAAAATTAAACCAATCTTCTAAGTTTAAAAAAGACCTAACGTTAGGGATTTCTCAATAGGTAATGTTGCTCGAATACCTAACCAAAGGGCAAGTACAGTACCAATCAAAAAGATGGTGGTTGCTACTGGACGGCAAAATGGATTTTGGAATTTATTAACATTCTCCAATAAGGGTACTGTTAATAATCCCGTAGGTACCGAAACCATTAAAAGAACGCCCAATAACTTATTGGGCACTGTACGAAGTATTTGGAATATGGGAAAAAAATACCATTCAGGTAGTATTTCCAAAGGAGTTGCAAAAGGATCCACGGGTTCCCCAATCATGGATGGTTTAGAACCGCTAAGCCTACATTACAGGCAATAGTACCTAGAATGACTACTGGAAAAATATATAAAAGATTGTTGGGCCATGCGGGTTCTCCATAATAATTATGACCCATTCCCTTAGCCAATTTAGCTCTTAATACAGGATCATTCAAGTCAAGTTTTTTGTTATTTGGATAGGTGAATTCTTATAGATCCATCCTCCGAAAGAACCGGATATGATAATTTTTTATCATCCGGCTCGAGCACTAATCAAAGCTTTCAATTGTATCTATAGAAAAAAATAAAAAAAAAATGTATGTGTTATCCACACATATATAAAGACTCTAAATAAAAAAATAAACTCGATTTTCTTTTTCAAAAGTTACAATTTTTTTATTGAAAAAAAAAATGAGTTTTAAGTAAACTTTAGTAAACGCCCAATACCCAAGTAGACTTTTCAAGTTGAAAATGCTTTCTGGGTGATCTCAAACTTTACAATTGTTATCCTGTCCAAAAAAAAAAATCTTGATACTTTTTATGTACAAAGAATTTACTTGTTACTAATATAACCTAACTCACGTTGTTCTTTAGATCTACTTTGTTCACTCCAATAGTATCAGAAATCGAATCAATGCATAG
>Ga0209700_102652_pt1 | contig 35821 bp, 20 predicted proteins | sample SiratroredBW_FD_187528 | JGI IMG/M metagenome (GOLD analysis project Ga0209700, IMG submission 187528) | Root nodule microbial communities of legume samples collected from California, USA - Siratro red BW (SPAdes) (version 2) | ecosystem: Host-associated > Plants > Roots > Nodule | place: USA...
ATACACACACACACACACACACACACATATATATATATATATATATATATATATATATATATATATATATATATATATAATCTGGATTTTTTCCCCAAGAAACCCATTTGCCAAGAAAATTACAAAAACAAAATCATTTTAAAATTATTTACAGAAACAAACTGTTTCACGTTGGTTTTACATAGAAGAATTCCTGTTAATAAATATAACAAATTATTTAGATGTTTATAAATTTTGTGCATGAAATCGTAAATAGTGTCTAAAATTTGAAAAAAAAAAATCATAAAAAGTTAGTTATGCTGGTCACTTGTTAGCCTTTTCTATAATTGTTCTTAGAATTGATTTTATTTCACCTCTAATTATTATTCTTTATAGTATTTATTTCAATGAATCAAGTGGCACTATTTATATGTATAGTACTTAAAAGTTGAAAAAAATAAGAATTTAATTAATTAAATGCTGTTATACAATAAAAAAAATATAAAATATAACATTTATTCTATGGCTTAAGTTTGACCCCTAAAGTTTTTCGGACATTACCAAGTCCATGGTAGTTGAAGCAAAATTTTAATCATATTGTTCCTAATGACCATAATTCTTATATTTTTAAAAACTAGTTAATTAAAATTTAATTGTAAATATGTTATTAATTTTATGAAATAAAATATAATTTTAATTTATTAAACTTTATTAAGAAATTAGATTAAAATCTAGTTACTTGGTAATTAAATTTTGACATGTCTCCGTAAATTTCAAATGGTTGTATTTGTGTAATTCTTTTGGGAAATGATGTGGGTAAAAAATTAAAGTAGGTTGTGCAAGAAAAAAAATCATTTTAAGACTTAATTTTCTCTATTTCCCATAAACTTAAAAAAATGTATGTATAGTTCTTGATAAAAAATTATTATTGTTTTAGATTTTACAATTTCACCATCATTTGTCAAAGAATGAGTTATTAGTAATGAAAAAAATTATTTAAAAAATCTTCTAAAATTTTGCCTCTGTTGTCAAAGGCAGGCTCCCACCACCACCTGTTCCACATCAGAAGACCATGGCCCAATCCGTACAAATTGGTCTGCCTCCGCGCCTTTCTTGCTTTTTTTCTTTTTTGTTTTCCATCAACAAAATCCGTAACCACGATACAATCTCTTTCTTTTTTTCGTTCCTCCTAATTCATAATCACATATTCATATAGCAGCTTAAAAATATTCCCTGGAAAGAAAACCACTGTTTATATACCCAGTAAGAAAAACATAATTATTTTTATAATGGCGATTTGTCTCTTAATTACCGGGAATCATGGTGTGACAAAGCTTCCATTTTTTTCCCTTCCCGTCATAGAAGAAAGCAACAGAAGATATAAATAAAAAGGAAACTGAGTGAGAGAAACTAGTGGAGGTGAGCTAGGAAGTGGTCCTAGACAGTGACGAAGCAAGGGATGCTCTCGAAGAAGTGTTGATTGAACATTGAATGCGATGATCGTTACTAACTAGGCAATGAAACTGGTTGAAGTGGTGAATAATTGCACCAACACCACGCACACGCTTCCAACATTCATCCTTGCATTTCAACTTAATGGGTCCAGCCACCACAGTACATTCTCTAATACACCTGACACGACACCTCATCCTTCCTTAAACACAGCCCCATTAGCTATTTATCAATCACTTATTACTGAAAAGTTTCTTTATTTCCGATGTGGTATCTGTAGGGATGGATAAGAAGAAATTATGTGATATTAACAGACATTTAAAAATGGAGAGTTAATTTATTGTGTGTGTGTCCATGTTTCTCTATCAGAGACTTTTTCTGTGATGAATTGAAAGAAGGAGAAAGTGGTGATGTGTGTGAGTGTGAAAGGTGGATAAGTGGAAACCGTGTAAACTGCTCCTTCACAGAACACAGCACACACGCACACACACACTTCCTTCCAACTCCATGCTCCCTTCACGTGGCTTTGGGCCCTCCGTACACTTTCTTTAATGCTATATCACCTAGCAGTGCCGCCCACGTGACTCGCACCCTCTTCACCTGTCCCTTTCATTCCCCTCTAATCTTTTTTTTTTTCTCATTTTAGATATTTAAAGGTCAACCTACACTAATTTCCAATTTTATTATTTATTATTTATTATCATTATAATAATTCTCTTTTCTCCTAATATTTTAGTTATTTGCCACGTTTCACTGTATGGAAAAAAAAGAGGAGAATATAGGAGGGCATAAAACAGTGGTGTTGGCATGGTTAGAGATTGAAGAAATTATTAGTTTGATGAGTTTGCAGTGGAATACGTGAGTTGTGTTGCAGGCCTTTTATAAAGTGGGAGGAGAAGGAAGGTGTGATGACAGAGGTGGTACTCTGGCTCTACCAAACTCACGCTCAAGAGGATGATGACCTAAGACCACCGTGAAGCCACATAGCCTTTTTTTTGTTGTACAAAGGCTTCCTAGAAATAAAAATCTTTTCATGCTCTTTCATATATTTTAAAACATTAAATACTCTTTTTTAATTTCTTATTTATCTATTTTTTTCTATTTATCTCATTATTTTTTTAAATTTTTTATTTAATTCTATTTTTGTTTAGAATTAACCAATTTGGTACTTATATTCCATTTATATTTGTTGGTGCTAGATAGGAAGTAGAAAAGGAAAGAAAATGAATACAAAATGAGATTGTTAAGTAGATGGTGAAAAGTTGCTAAAAGATGTGGTTTAAAAAATAATATATAAAATATTTTTTTTAAATAAATTGATGTAAAAATAGTTTAATTATAACTAAAATAAATTTTAAATTAAGATAAAAAAATACTATCAAATTTCAATCAATAAAAAAAATATTTCAAAATAATAATGTATTAAATAAATTAATTTCTAAAGTATAAATTTTAATTAATTATTATGCTTTATTCATTGTTACAATATTTTTATTTGAAATTTTTATTGTATTATAATAAAAATATAACTTTTTTTATTTAGTATAATGTATTATCTTTTTAAAGTAATTGATTATATCTATAGATATTAATACACTATTTATAATATAATTGATTATATTTTGTGAATATAATGGATTAGTTTCGGATCCTTCAACTCTTTTTGATATTTTTGTAGAAAGTTTGAATGAAATTCTTGTTCTATTTTTATATATTTTTTTATTTTTTTTATTTTTTAACTTTTTTTTCTTTGTTTATACTATATAATAATGAGATGGATATCTAATTGACAGAAGTCGCGAAGATAAATTAATGTGTAACATATTTTCAGGAAATACAATAATACAATACATGGTAATATCAAAAACACTTTAAAGGTAACATATTTAGTATTTTGACATTTTCTCCACCACATATATGAGATACTAACAAATTTCATGAAAATTTCACATTACATGATGATCATAGATAGATGCAATAATATAAAAGAAAGTAAAAGTATTTAACTTTGAGTTTGATTTTGAACTTGACATAAATTATGTTGTATGGTGAGATAGAAGAAGGTGATGACGATATTAAAAATCCACAATGACAAAAAAATATATTAATTATTTTTAAACAAAATTAGAATCAAATTATAAAAAGTTTAAAAATAATTTTATTAAAATAAAAATAAACAAAATAAAAACGAAAAAGTGATTTAACATTTTAAAGCTAAATATCAATGAATAATACGTATTTCTAATTATTAAACATTATTTAATATCTTAAGAATTAAGAAATCAAATCAAACATGCATGAGAAAGAGTTTCTTCTCAATTTAGCAATAAGATATGTAGAATTTTCTTATATCAAGGCCTTCAATTCAACACAAGTCCAATTTGATTAGATTTTTCAAATGTTTATAAGAGATTGTAAAACAAATAAATAACTCTTATGTTAAATAACTTTCTTAAAAACACTCCTCCTATAATACTTTTTTCAAAATTGAATTATGTGAATAAATTTAATCCATTTTATCTCTATATGGTTTCTCCTATGTTTCTTTACAGAATTTTTTCTAGTTTTTTTTTTTTGAAAAATTTAAAATGTAAAATTCCGGTTCTTATAAAAAATTAATTACATATTTAGTTGTTTAATTTAGTTAAAAGCTTTGACATTGTCTTTTGTCAAAAATATGCTTAAACTTTTGTTAGTAATCAAAGTATATATATACTATGCTGAACCCAAATTATTTAATTTTGGAAATTAACATTTTTACATTAACAAAACAAAAGTAGATACAAACCCTTTTATATAATTAAAGACATAAGTGGCAGGTACGGAGACAACATTAACCATTTCTTGTGTAAGTGGTGTTTAATTTCAAGTGTTTTGGACCCGTCATGCCAAATTGATTGTAAGATTCGTCTGGCTCATCAAAGTCCTTTCATAATGCATAAAAAAAACATGTTAGACATTTTGATGGTTACAAATAGAACGTATTAACAGCTCAATAATAAGTAACACTATAGTTGAATAAATATTATTAAAATAAATTCATATTATTTTACAAATAAACTTTAATCCTACCTCTACCAATAAGACAAAGTTTATACATACTAAAAGGAATTAAAAATCACAGTTCACTAAATCAGATTTAAATATAAAATTTCAATTTAATAATATTAAGTCATAAAATGATTTTACAAATTTTATTTTATTGAAGAATTTATAGAATTTGGGTATTAAATTTATAATGCTGTTAATATATTTCAGTAAACAAATTTATAAGATTGAAGTTTTAATGTTATATTTCTATTTAAAGTAAAGAAATTAGAGCATCTTATTCTCCGCTTTCGAAGTTCACCTGGCTCTGTTATTTACTATCATTTCATCGTATATTGAGCTGCGCAGCATTTATTGTACCATCAGAGTTTGTCTCTGATATATATATATATATATATTAAAATATTGTTTAACTTCCCATGACTAATAGACACCAACCTGCACCGTATTTCTTTACTACCATTCAATTCAACGAGGAGTCAACACAGTCATAACTGATTGACCATGACATCATTTTGACATCGTGCTTTCTTTTCTTGGCTTCACATTTTTTTTAATATCCTTTTAGTTTTCATTTTTCATCAATATGTGTAATTTTAATTTTTATGAAAATATATATGTACTTTAATATACTTTTAGTCTGTTGTATATTTCTATCGATGTGTGGTCTTTATAAAAAAAGTATATTTGTTATGAACCCATATTTCCAAAGCTTAAATTGTTACATGGGAGTGATAGTAATATGTTTGTCTCTTAAAAAAATATATTTGCATGATCTTCTGTCATTTTTATTATTAATTTAATGACTTAAGAATTTATGTTATTTTAACGATGAAGTTCATTGAAATAAATACTTATTTTCATAAATTATAAAAATTTATTAAAATAAGTTAAAAAAGTTAGGAGATTTATAAACGTATAAAAATAATCCAAATGTTTTTTAATAAATTATATAGAGGCATTATACAGCAGCAGGAGTTATTAAAATGTGAAGGGGCCCGAATAGTGGGTAGTGTTGTGGTAATGACCCGTTAGGGTCCGGTTTTGCCTTTTTAAGCCATTGAGACACGTTTTTTTTGGCATTTGAGGAGGAAATGTGGTTGTCAAACAAAAGCCATCATAATGTGTTTTCGAAGTTATGGTAATGCAATTGCCCATTGAGATCGATCATAAAAAATATTATTATTATATATAAAAGTTATGATTACTATAGGTCTTTGAAACCAATCAAAAAATATAATAGTTTGACAATTTTTTTCTAAATGTAGTAGCTCAATTTTTGTGTTTGAAATTTTGGAATTGAATCAAATCAAAAAAAGTATTTAAATATTATTATATTATTTATTATTTTATTTATATATTAAAATTGTGACAAAGTAACAACTTAATATGTTTAATACATGAATGAGATAAAGAAAACTATTTTGTTACATTATTTATTAATTTTGAGTGAGAGAGAAAAAAATTATGCTAAAATAAAATAAGATATGACTAAGGGGAAATAATCCAACAATAATAGATTTAACGTTTTCTTTTCTGAATTTGGTAAAATATTGTACACATGTATGCAAGAGAGTTTTTTTAGACTTGTGAAAGATAAATCACAAAATTATTTAGTATTTATATATAAAATAATCACATTTATTCTTTATTTTTCTTGTAGAATGGTAGACACCCTTCTCGGCTTTATATTTTATTTTACTTGTTTTGCTAATAAAAAAACTAATAATATGTGTAAATAAGTTATTTAATTTTATGCAATGTTGAGAAGAACACATTTCTAAGTATAGTGGAAGAGAAAATAAAATTATACATCATGATACAATATTAGAAAGTCGTCTTAAGAAAACAAGATTAACTACATGCGTTGATAACAAACTATAAAAAAAAAAAAATCGATTCCAACCAACCAATAAAATTGAGTTTAATTTAGTTCGATTTTTTTTTATGTTCAAATTGAACCAAACTAAATCATATATAATTTTTGTGTTTTATTTGGATTATTTGAAAAAAAAATCAAACTACAATATAAACGTTCCCTAAATAATTATTTAATTAATTAGGCTGTTGGATTGAATAAGAATAAAATTTAAACTAAAATTTTAAAATACCACTTTAGTTTTGTAAAATATTTGTTTCATATATTTAATTTGTAATAGTGTTTTTATCCTGTTCACCTTTGTCAAGTTATTTAGTACGTACACTAACATAAAAAAAATACTTTGAGCAAAGACACAAAAATGGGATTAAAGTGTAAGAAGTAATAAGAAAATATTTTTTTATATTATCACTGTAAGAAAATTTATATTATTGATTAGTTGGTAATTATCTACGATATTATTTAAAAAATAATTATTATAGTTTTCATTTATATAGTAATATATTAGACGACTTTAAAAATATACAACGCTAATATATATTCCAATTAAATTCCTATATTTAGCCTAAAACTAACACAATGGCTCAAGATTGGTCCTCCTCTTTCTATCACCTTCTGTACTTTTATTTAGTTTTTTGTTTCTAAATTTCAATTAATCTAAAATCTTTGTTGAAACTTCAACGTATTTACAAAACATAAAGCAAATTCGTATTTTATCAATTCACTTCGTAAATACTAAGTACTCTTATTTAACTATTCCAATTCCTAACATCTCTAATTGTTATTATTTTGATTAAATCTTAATATTTGTTCTTATTATTAACAATTTTGATTTCTCTATATTTTCCATGATTTTATTCCTTTATAAAATCTTTAATTTCGGTCAAAATTGTAATATTTATTTTATTTTTTTATTATGATTCAATAGAACCTTAAACTAATACATTTATTTAAAATATAAAATCAATATTTGAACCAAAACTGTAATTTTTTAAAATCGAAAGAGTAAAGTTGAGAAAAAAATGGAGGAGAAAAACCAATAATTAAACAAAAATTGTAATATAGACTATTATTTTTGTTGTTGACTTAGATTTTTTTTTTTTTGTCATTTAATTATTTTACCATAGTTATTTAATACAACTTAGAAAATATTTACTTTTCCATTCATTTTGTACCTTGAAAATGGGCATTAGATTATATACAAATGCATTCGTAAATTTTAACCAGATATTTTTAATGGGTTAATTGTAAATTTAGTTTTTGAAATTTAATTCGACGAAAAAAAAATTAACCATTACATTTGACCTAAACCCAGCCCAAATATTTTTTTTTTGCAAGACTGCACAATAAGGCCGAAAAATAACTTAAACAATTTTTGAGTGCTTCTTCCTGAACCTTAATATTCTGACGATTTCTTCCTCCACCTCCCCTTAATATTCTGACGATTTCTTCCTCCACCTCCGTACCCTCTTCCTACACCTCTATACTTATTGTTAAAAAATAACTATGTTCTTAACTAAAGATAAAAATATCTTCCACTCCCTTCATTTTTATATCCTCATAATTAAACCTTCAAACAAGCTGTAAGTAAGTAATTTTGGATATTTATTAACAATTAGTAAGTGGTATCATTAGTTAGAGTAGTTGATTTGGTGTATTGGAAACTGTCGATGATAAATGGAGAGTTTTCTCGATCTGACAGCATGACAACCGGATGAGCTTCATCCAGTTCTCATTTTATTTCAGAAATGACAATCGGATGACAATCTCATCCGGTTCATATGTGTTTTGCACGTTCACTCTTTCTTATTGGGTTTTATTTCAAATTCAATTAAAATAAAACTAAATTAGTCTCTTGTTTTGAACGTTCATTCTTTCTGATTAGGTTTGATTTCAAAGACTATCCATATCTATAACATAGCATTCCAACAACTCATAAAAAAAAAAAAATCCAAGTTGTGAACCGGATGTCACCCTGCCCGGTTCTCAAAACGTTTTATGAACCGGATGGGGTGACGTCCGGTTCACAACTTACACACTGGATGACACCCTCTCTAGTTCATTCGATTCTCATTTTTTTTTTTAATTTGAGAACCGGACAACCAGCCATCCGATTCTCATAAAATGGGAAAAAAGAAGATTGAAGAGGCTCTTTAATAAAAGAGGAACAACTTAGTAATTTTTACAAGATTATCTTTAAAATTAAAATTTGTTATGGAGGTGTAGGAAGAAGGTAGAGAGGTGGAGGAAGAATTAGTCTAATATTCTCGTGCTAGACCTAAATTACCACTATTATTGAAATGATGAATTTATCCTTAAAATTAATTTTGTGACCGAAAAGTTCTACACTAAAAAAATGAAAATGTTGTGAACTTGGTTTTTGGATTGCACAATCAGAAGTTACTAAAAATATCAAAATCACTATCGAATTATACAATTTGAAAAAAGACATTCTCAATAACAAATTCGATTTCGGATTAAGAGTACAATCTGGTAGATGCATTACCATCCGGATTATAGAATCCGAAAACTAAATAAAATTACCTAGACTTTTCTAGATCATATAACCTGTAAAACAAAAGAAATTGAAAACTTCCTTCTTCACAAAATAGAAACCGCCAAACACAACCTTCTTTTCCCTACAATCACAACAACACCGCCGTCGATTCAACTCTACCACCTCCCTTCAACCACTGCGTCCACCGGCCCTAATCAAACTGAATCCAACGACCTCCGGAAAAGTTTCAGCACCCAAGCTCAAATACTTCAAAACTTATTCAGAGTACATTAAGGAAATTTTTGTCTTTTCATCAAGATTACTTTTGGAAATATGAAAAGTATAGAGATGAAGCACGTGATTACGGAGGTTATGGAGGTGCAGGAAGAAGCACACCAATTTCTGCTATTTTGTACCTGTCTTTATACAAAAAGTGTTTGGAAATAAGTAGTAAAATTGAGCAAATTTTGGACTAATGAGAAATTGGATTTGTATAACTTTATTATAATAGAAAAGAAAGAAGATAAAAAATAAATTCTATTTTTTATATATATAGAAAATGTTATAAAATTTTGCATTGAAAGTTTTTTTGTTATTTTACCATTTTATATAAGAGTAATATTCATGTTAGACTTTTGGTCTATTTTCCTTTAATTGTATTTCGGTCTGCACTTTTCTTCAATTATTTTATTAAGCCAACGTTTCCATACAAAAATAAAGGCCCAGAAGGAAAAAGCCTATGTAACTTTTGGAGGCAATGAAACGTAAATGTAAATTTTCGAGAATAATGATTCCTTTACATATCTTTCGCCTTTACCAAGTAAAACTAGTTCAACTTTTTGCTAAATTACATAACTAAATTTAAGTCTTTAATAAATTAATTTAATTATTATAGCACGAGTTATTAAATTTTTTGCGCCTGATAATTTTTTAAAATATTTTTAATATGCAACTACACAACTTATCAATTAAAACCTTACAATTAACAAATTCTTTTGATGATCCTAAATTATTAATTTGTATGTACACTTATTTTTTTTTTATTATTTATAGTAATATAAAATTATCATAATAAATCTGTGTATTCATATTTATTTATATTATACAGTATATAAATTAATTAGAGTCCACAAGGAAAAATACATATATATATTTCTAAAAGAGAATATTTAATGTTAGTTTAGAATGATTCACTTTAAATAAGAGAGAAAAAAAAAAAAACTTGAATTGATAGCATAATGCAGCATGCAGGAAATATAGGTAAAGAACATAGGTGCAACATGCAGCAGCAATAATAAACAAGATGCAGATATGTATAAATGAGGAAGCTACTTCATTCATCGTGTAAGCACAGTAAGGAAAATATCTTCAATATGCCTACAAAGTGAGTCTAAATCTCATATTGGGTAGGAATGAAAAAGTTGAACAATATATAAGAAAGATGACCTACAAGGTTTATATGATTTGACTCAATTCTCATTTTGGTAAGATCTCCCTAAAGTTTTCTTTCTGATTCTCCCAACAAGTAGTATAAGAGCTGATGGTTTGAGACTTGAGTTAGTGTGTCCCGTTAAAGTATGTGAACGGCAGTACAAGTAAGGAGTCGTTATTGTTAGGTATTCAAGTGTTATTGTTAGATATTCAAGTGTGAGTCTAAGTCTCACATTGAATAAAATTGAGCAATATATAGAAGATTCACAAACTCAATATCATAATTTTAAGGCTCCTGTATCGTTAGGTTATATCATTAGACATTTTTGTAATTTTGATGTTTGTTCTAGGTTCGTGTATGTGGTCACAGTGAAATTATAGAAAAATAATCATTAGAAGTAGTGAAATTAAAATGCAACCGACGTTTTATTAATCATTATAACATGGTACACAACCTAAGAAATTCAAAGAAACCCCAAACAAAAAAACTCAAACTTAAAACTTCATTTTCTCAACATCATCGTGAATCATAATTGAAACGGGTACACTAACAATGACTTAATTCGACTCTTTGTTATATCATTTTGTCGTCCAAATCCATCTCCATGTTGATATATGTAATGACCACTCCGAGCAAGGTTAATGGCAACTTGAACCAAAGATTTAGGGAATATAGAATCCCTAACTAGGTATTTATTCAACTTTTTCCATTCTTTGTCAATCAAAGTTTTGAAGTATTGACGGACATTTTCTTCTGGAAGACCTGTTTCGCGCATATAGCTTACAATTGAATTTGAGGTTTCACCCCTCTCTATCTCGTCCTGTCCATAACAACATTTTAGGCATGAAGTTTGATCCATATGAATTAGTTAATAAGGTTACCAAACAAAGTTAAGATTACCGTGGATGTTCCCAAATCATCGGTAAGTCTTAAAATGGTGGATGAAGAGCTCAACAAGTCATAGTGATCAGTTAAAGAATGAAGCACTTGTTCTGTGATGTCTTTGCTGACCAAGAAGTAGGAATAAGTAAGAATAACCCCTCCTCCGATTGAGATTCTTGCATTTTCTAGGAACTCATTGAATGGTGGAATAATTTTGCTGTGAAACCATTTTGCTTCTTTGAGGTGTGACTTGCACAAATCAGACCACTGTGGAGTTATCAAAGAAATATTTTAGTTTTAGTGAAACTGAATATACATAGGACAGAAAGAACTAATTGTGTTGTATTACATACAGATTTTTTGAGGTAAGGAAGAGAGTTTATGCCCCGTTCTTTAAAGATGTCATAAGTCATTCCATTAACAGTGTTATAGATGGCTAGGAAGCACAATACCATGTAGTCTGGAAGAGTGTTTATGGAATTCACGTTCCATCTTGTGTCCATGCACATGTAATATATATACACTTATATAAGACATTTTTAAATTTTTTCAAAGAACAAAGTAAATGAACTTCATCTCGTATTAGTTGAACAAACCTTTCAATAGCATCTGCGAAGAGCTCCAATTCATCTAAAGTACCATAAATGTCATATACATCATCCAGGATTGTGATTAACATCCCCACCTTAGTGAGTTCTTTGTGACTGATAGGTTCAGGAATAATTGCTAACGACCAAACATATATTTCTACTAATCTGTCTCGAGTAAATTTTAGTTTCCTTGAAACCCCAATATCCCACCACCACCTAACAACACATTAAAAACATAAACATAATTTAAGACAATAATTGCATAGGAAAAATAAAGTGAACTTGAGAGAACTCAGTCATTTTATTTGAATTCTTCATGATTTTTCAGAAATAATATTTGGATAATTGTTATGCATTTTGATGATATTGTTTAATCAAAATAAAAATTGGCTTCAATAATATCACAAAAAAATTAATGCCCTAAATTTTAATATAAGTTAGCAAGACGAAAACTCCACCAATTCTAAAAGTACCAAAAGATATGCAACTGAATTTTATTCTTGTGAAAACTCTGTTTTACTTACTCATACTCGTTAAAAAGGTTTTTTTTTTTTTTTTTAAAAACCGTTATTAAAATTACATTTTACCTATTATAACATTTTTTTTTTCAAGAAAAGAACTGTTTAGTAATTATCTTAAAAGTAACGACTTTATCACGTATGATTTTTTGCACATAATTTCTTTTAACAAGTGTATACTTTTTCTTTTATTCTTGTATCTTTCTCTTTACCTTGATAGTTCTTTTAATTCGTTGTGATATGATGACTGCTCCATGTTGAAATCCAGCTTTGCAAGTTGTAACAGTAAGAGATTATGCGGTTTTGTCTTATCATATCTGTTGATATATTCTCCTGCCACTAGTTTGTAACAACTTCGATGATAGGGAAGCCCCTCCAATACATGCTTAACTTTTTCTGTCATTTTCGCATCCATTAATCCTTCTTTCATTAGATTCATCAGATGCGTTCTTGAAAATTCATTTGCCTCCCAAAGACTTTCTCCTTCCAAGCTCAAGTATGATGCTTCGTACAAACTTAACATTCCTTGTACATCGTTGCTAATTTCACCCTTAAATTTTCCTTCTTCATCTTTGAAACTCAGAAAAATATCTGCATGCATCTCAAATAATTGTCTGAACGAGAGTAGCAATTGAAAAGATTTCATACTATGCCATAATACTATGGTAAAAGTATAATTTTGTATTTAAAAATATTCATAATAACATGATAAATATAAAAAGGATTCAGTGATTAAGGTTAAAATTGTATATACCTTGGGAGACATGAAAGCCATGCCGTCTGAGAATTCCAAAAAGAAGAGCGGTTTCATGCAGACTTTTTCTGGTTCGGTCTTTGAAGTTTTCAGTTGAAACAATTCTGAGAAGGGTTTTGTTTATCTCCTTCTCGAACTTTAAGGACAGTCCCAACCGTTCAATATCATGAATCAATTCAAGTAAGCTTAGTGATTCCATGTCTGTTCCACTCATCTGAACTCGTACTTTCTCCTCTAACTTTGCTGCTCTTTCTTGCAGTGTTTCTATCTGCGTTTATAGCGTGCATGACAAAAAAACATTGATAGTGAAAACAACAATTCCAACAGAATAGTCTTCACACGAAAGAAATTGAAGGAAAACAAAGATTACCGCAAGCTTGTTTCCCAGGGACTGAATAAATTCATGTGTAAAAGAAGTAGGTGGGAACTTAGGTGGAGTTCTAAATGGGGTATGCTGTTTGTCGGCATCACCAACGAGTTGGCTTGAAGATTTAGAAGGAGTTTGTGTGGTAGACATGCAATAGGGGAGACTCCATCCATTACTTGACATGCTATGCTGTGTTCACTCTAAAGCTTACACCATGTGTATAGTGTGAAACATGTGATGCTCACCAATGCATGCCTTCCCTTCTATACAGACAACCCTAAGTAGAAGGACAAAGTGGTGATGTGAGTAAAATCACTTTTAGAAAACCTTTTTCTTGAAATGCAAAAATATTTTCAAAAAATGTTTCTGAAAATCAATTTTATATTTAAAAAACATTTTTTAAAAGTCACTTTTACATTTAAAAAACATTTTCTATAAGCTATTTTTACATTCCGAAAAATGTTACCTTTCAATCGTATATATACATATTCAAATCAAAACAATCAAACTCAATTTTTTCGACAAGTATCAAAACCCTCAACCATCGATACAATTAACACTTACCTCTACACACCCAAACAAACAAATCTGTGCTGTGAAGAAAAAATGTAGGGATGCAGGAAGCAATTGCGAGGAAGCAATTGCGAGGAAGGAGTGATGGCAGAGGTGGTACTCTGGTTCTACCAAACTCACGACGAAGAGGATGACCCAAGACCACCATGAAGCCACATAGGCTTTTTGTTCTACAAAGGCTTCATATAAATAAAAATATTTTCATGCTCTTTTATATATTTTAAAACATTAAATACTCTACAATTTTTTATTTATTTAATTTTTCCATTTAATCTCATTATTTTAAAAAAAATATTTAATTTTACTTTTGTTTAAAATTAGTCAATGTTTTTTTTAATGGTTAAAAATAAATTAAATTAAAAAGCGGCATTTTAGGATTGCTCAAACCTTTATACAGTGTCTATACGTGACAGGAATAGGTAAAGTGTGAAAGTTAACACCTAGCAATACACTATAAACTCGACCAAGTAGTACAATAAGATTATACTATGATTAAACAATAATGTAGACACAAAATTGTGCACTAACAAATTCCATTGATATTATGTTGGTACTGGATTGAAATTAGAAAAGGAAAGCATATGAGTAAAAATGAGATTGTTACATAGATAAGACGTGGTTTAAAAAATAATATATAAAATAAATTTTTAAAAATAATTTGATGTAAAAATAGATTAAGTTATAACTAAAATAAATTTCAAATTAAAATAAAAAAATCAATAATAAAAAAATATATTTCAAAATAATAACACATTAACTAAATTAATTTCTAAAGTATAAATTTTAAATTAATTATTATACTTTATTTATTATTATAATATTTTTATTTTGATTATTTATTATATTATAATAACAAATATAAATTGTTTATTTAGTATAATGTATTATCTTTTCAAAGTAATTGATTGTATGTATAAATATTAATAAAATATTTACAATATAATTGATTATATTTTATGAATATAATGGATTCTTTTCGGATTCTTTTGTTTTTTTTTTATATTTTTAAGAAAGTTAGAGATGGAAATTTTGTCCTACTTTTTTATATTTTATTAATCATTTTTCAATGTTCTTTAATTTTTCTTATCTCTTTCGTTTCCTTTGTTGGTGTTATAAGATATGTTGATGGAAGTGGTAGTGATGAATGTTTAACACTTTCAAGAAATACAACAGTACAACTTATAATGATATCAAAGTGACATAAAAAGTACTTTAAAGATAACATATTTAGTATTTTGATATATCTTCCCATGCATGTATGAGGTAGTAACAACTTTTATGGAGGTGACTGATATGACAAAATTAAAAACTTTAAAAGTAATTTATCAAAAATAAAAAAATAAAGAACAAAAAACTTTAAGAAAAAGTTATTTAACCATTTTAAAACTAAAAATCAATGAATAATACATACTTCTTATAACTTATTTCTACTTATTGAAAAATATTCAATATTCTAATAATTAAATTTTGAAATAAAATCAACATGCATTTTATTATTAATGTTGTAGAATTTCTTCTCAATTTAGCAATAAGATACGTAGAATTTCCTTCTTATGTATTAAGACCTTCAATTCAACAAAAGTCCAATTTGGTTAGATTTTTCAAATGTTTATAAGAGATTTAAAACAAATAAATAACTTTTATGGTTAGATAACTTTCTTAAAAACATTCCTCATATAATAACTTTTTCAAAATTGAATTATGAGAAGAAATTTAATCCATTTTATCTATATGGTTTCTTCTATGTTTCTTTAGAGAATTTTATCTAGGTTTAAATACTTTTTTTAAAAAAAAATGTAAAATTCCGGTTCTTATAAAAAAATTAATTACATATTTTACTGTTTAATTTAATTAAAAGCTTTAACATTGTTTTTTGTGAAAAATATGCTTAGACTTTCGTTAGTAATCAAATTATATACTATGCTGAACCCAAATTATTTAATTTTGGAAATTTTACAGGGAACATTTCTCCATTAACAAAACAAAAATAGATTTAAACCTTTTTATATAATAAAAGACAAAGGTGGCACGTACGGAGACAACATTAACCATTTATTATTTAAGTGGTGTTTAATTTCAAGTGTTTTGGACCCCTCATGCCTAAGTGATTGTAAGCTCATGTCAAAGTCCTCATATAGTGCATAAAAAAACATGTTAGAGATTTTTAACTATAGTTCAACAAATATTATTAAAATAGATTGATATTATTTTACAGATAAACTTTAAGATAAAGTTTATACATAATAAAAAGAATTAAAAATGACAGTTCACTAAATCAGATTTAAATATAAAATTTCAATTTAATAAATATTAAGTCATAATATGATTTTACAACTTTTATTTTATTGAAGAATTTATAAAATTTTGGTATTAAAATTTATAATACTGTTAGTATATTTCGGTAAACAAATTTATAATATTCAAGTTTTAATCAACAGAGTTGTCGCTGATATATATATATATGTATATATATATATATATATATATATATATATATATATATATATATATATATATATATATATATATATATTATTTTAAGATATTGCTTAACTTCTTATCACCTGCACCATATTTTAAGTCACAATTTTTTTTTGTTAACTTCTTTTTAAAAAAAAAATGTATACTTTTAGTTTCCATTTTTTATGAATAAGTGTAATTTTACTTTTTATGAAAATATTTATGTACTTAAATATACTTTTAGTCTATTGTATGTCTTTATCAATGTGTGGGTTTTATAAAAAGTATATTTGTTATGAACCTATATTTCCAAATCTTAAATTGTTAGATGGGAGTGATAGTAATATGTTGGTCTCTTTAAAAAATATATTTACCTGATCTTCTATCATTTTTATTATTTAACGGAATTTAATGACTTAAGAATTTATGTTATTTTAAGGATGAAGTTCATTGAAATAAATACTTATCTTCATAAATTATAAAAAATATTAAAATAAGTTTAAAAAGTGATGAGATTTAAAATGCCTTTTCAATTATATAGAGCATTATACACCACGAGTTATTAAAATGTGAGGGACCCGAATAATCCGTGGTTGTGGTAATGACCCGTCAAACATAGGGTCCACTTTTGCCTTTTTAAGCAATTGAGACATCGAGACATGTTCTTTTTTGACATTTGCTTAGGAAATGTGGTTGTAAAACAAAGGCCATTATAATTTGTTTTGGAAGTTACGGTAATGCTCAATTCGATTTGCCCATTGAAATCGACTCAATCATAAAAATATTATTATTATTATTATTATTATACATAAAATGATTACTGTAGGTCTTTGAAACCGATAAAAAGATATAATAGGTTGACATTTTTTTTCTAAATCTTGTAGTTTAATTTTTGTGTTTGAAATTCAAAATAAATTATTTAAATATTATTATATTATTTATTATTTTATTTATATATTAAAATTGTATATATAAAAAAAATTAATGTAAAAAAAGCTATTTCGTTACATTATTTATCAATCTTGAATGAGAGAGAAAAAATGATTCTAAAATAAAATAAGATACGACTAAGAATAGATTTAATGTTTTCTTTTTTATATTTGGTAAAATATTATACACATGTATGCAAGGATTTTAGACTTGTGAAAGATAAATCACAAGGTTATTTAGTATTTATATATAAAATAATCACATTTATTTTTTATTTTCCAGGTAGAATGATAGACACCTTTCTCGGCTTTATAAATTACTTTAGTTATTTTTCTAATAAAAAACTAATAATATGTGTAAATAAATTGTTTAATTTTATAGAATGTTGAAAATAACACATTTCTAAGTATAATGGAAGAGAAAATGAAATTATACATCATGATGATGTAATATTAGAATGTCATCTTAAGAATATAAGATTAACTACATGTATTGATAACAAATTACTCAAAACAATCGGTTCAAACCAACCAATAAATTTGAGTTTGTTTTAGTTGTGTTAAAATTGAACCAAACTAAATCATACATAATTTTTGTGTTTTATTTCAAAAAATAAAATAAAATCAAACAACACTATAAACATCCCTTAATGGTTATTTAATTAGTTAGGTTGTTGAATTGAATTAGAATGAAATTTAAACTTAAATTTTAAAATAGCATTTTACTTTTTGTAAAATTTTTATTTCATAAATTTAATTTGTAATAGTGTTTTAATCCTTTTCACTTTTGTAAAATTGATTTGTGAAATATTATTTTGTAATGGTTTTGTTTATATTTTCTCTGACTTCTCCATGAAAAAAGATTAATTATACTTCTAATACTATGATTATTGCTCGCTCCACAATTTTTTAAGGATCACAAAAGTGATCCACCTTCAATTGACCACCAACTTAGCATTATGGATTATCAATTTTAACCTATTATACTACATTGGAGCCTGTTCCTTCCAAACACAAGAGAAAAATAACTATTATAGTTTTCATTTATATAGTAATATATTAGACGAGTTTAAAAATATACAACGCTAATATATACTCCAATTAAATTCCTATAATTAACTAAAACAAACACGATGGCTCAAGATTGGTCCTCCTCTTTCTATCACCTTCTGTACTTTTATTTAGTTTTTTTTTTCTACTTTTTAATTAATCTCAACTGTTTGTTGAAACGCCAACGTGCTTACGAATTCAAACATAAAGCACTTTCGTTTTTATCAATTCACTTCGTAAATACTAAGTACTCTTATTTAACTATCCCAATTCCTAATATCTCTTATTGTTATTATTTTGATTAAATCTAAATATTTGTTCTCAGTTCGTTCTTGATTAACAATTTTGATTTCTATATTTTTTTCCCATGATTTTTATTCTTTTATAAAATTTGTAATTTTGGTCAAAATTGTAATAGTTATTTTATTTTATTTATTCTGATTCAATAGAACCTTAAACTTAATACATTCATTTAAAATATAAAATCTATATTTGAACCAACATTGTATTTTTTAAAAATCGAAAGAGTAAAGTTGAGAAAAAAATGGAGGAGAAAAAAGAATTAAACAAAAAAGTGTAATTTAGACTATTATTTTTGTTGTTCACTTAGACTTTTTTTTGTCATTTAATTATTTTACCATAGTTATTTAGTACAACTTAGAAAATATTTACTTTTCCATTCATTTTGTACCTTGAAAATGGGCATTAGATTATCTAAAAATGCATTCGTAAATTTTAGCCAGATATATATTTTAATGGGTTAATTGTGAATTTAGTTTATGAAATTTAACTCGAGGAAAAAACATTGACCATTTCATTTGACCTAAACCCAACCCAAACATTTGTTTTGCAAAACTACACAATAAGCCCGAAAAATAATCGAACAATTTTTGCTTTTCTGTACCTGTCCTTATGCAAAAAGTATTTGGGAAGTAAAAGTAAAATTGAGCAAATTTTGGACGAATGAGAAATTGGATTTGTATAACTTTATTATAATAGAAAAAAATATAAAAAATAAATTATACTTTTTATATATATAGAAATTTTATAAAATTTCAGATTGAATTTTTCTTCTGTTATTTTACCCTCTTTATATAGGAGTAATATTCATTTTAGATTTTTTTGTCTATTTTTCTTTAATTGTATTTCGGTCTGCACTTTTCTTCAATTATTTTTATTGGGCTAACGAATACATAACAAAAGGCCCAGAAGGAAAACGCCCGTGTAACATTTGGGCCGAATGAAACGTGAATGTCAAGTACTTTAGCAAACATAAGTTCATTTGCCTTTTTCGCAACATTCTGTTATTATTTTTTTTCCTAAATTTTTAAAATTGTTTGGGACAAAATATAACGTTGAGGGAGGCATTATTCTGTTGTAATAAACATGCTATAATTAAAAATAGAAGTTTTAACACAAGAAAATAGAACTAATTTTAATGATTGGTGGAATTAAAAATAATAATTAATTAGTTTAATGATTTGGGATAACTCTATTATCTTGGAACAAAGTTCGAAATTTATTTATTTTCTTAGAATGAAAAATGAGAAGGGGGACAATGTCAGTTTTCAATTTGTTTTACGGTTTAGATTAGAAATTAATTTACACGTAAAGATTTTTATAATATCAAACTATAATAAATGTTTTTATGCAAAACAAAATTAAATTTATTATTATAAGTGGTAAAATTTATCACACATGTAGATTTATACTTAATGAAGATACAATTAAATTCTCAACTTTTACAATAACAAAGAATATAATTATATTTACATTTTCACCAAAATATAAATTTCTATAATTATTAACAAAAATATTTCTGTTTTTTTTTTTAAATTCTATTTAACGTCAATGTAGGATTATGTTTACTAAAGATGCCAAGATTTCTCTTACAAATACCATTTGTTTCTTATATATATATATATCAGACGAATTTTTTAAATTTGAGTAAGCGTCTTAATATTTAATGGTTATAATTGTACACTATTTATAAAATGATTATTGTAAGATGCTTTTGTACTGGCACATTGTTTTCACCAATAATAGGAACTATTTATTTATTTAAAATGGTAATAATGTTAATTTATTTTAACAAAATTTATAACATATTAGTATTGGTAAATATTTAGATAAATGAATCCTAGTTCAAAATTGGTAAGATGCAGAAAATTTCATTGGTGTTGTTTTCGCTGGAAAGTAAGATTCTCCATTTGTGTTGAACATTGAATCTCGCTTTTCAATTATGTTTTTCTGGCAAGGTTTCTCGTGATCTTCTTTTTCTGGTGATACATACAAGCTTCTTCAAGTGAGTCAGTCAGTGATTGCTTCCACCATTGTTGGGGTCACGGGTTTTCAATAGAACGTCTTCAAGTGAGTCATTGCTTCCACTCTTGTTGTGTCTTTCTTTTCTCGATCGTATTAGGGTTTGCAGAGCCTTCATAGCGCATGATTTCTCTCATTACTATTATTACTATTATTATTGTTATTATTATTACTGATACGATTGTTATTATGCAGGGAGATATATGTGTGTGAGGGAACATGATGGTGGGTGATCATCAAAAGCATAGAATCCTGATGGTGTCAGATTTTTTCTATCCCAACTTTGGTGGTGTGGAGAATCACATATATTACCTCTCACAGTGTTTGCTCAAGCTAGGCCACAAGGTTGTAGGGTAGATGTAAACTAGGGATATAGATTCAGTGTACTCTGAATTTTTTGTGATAAGATTGGGTGGCTCAAATCTCAAATGCGTGTTTCAATTCTGATTTATCCAAATAAAATATGAACCGTCTTACATTGCTAATTACTAATCAAGTGAACACGATTGTAAACTTTGACTGTAGACAATCCAACAGTTTAATGCCTGTTTGTTTTAGATTTTGGTAGAATTGATTTTGAATTGTTGATTTAGACGTGTGCTCAAATTAAGCTCATCTTGTGCACTGGGATGTGTGCCATATATTTATTTGCTTGCAAAACAAGTGGACACTTGAGTTAACAAATTAGTTAGGTTTAGTGGCACTTGGATTTAGTTGCACATGAGATGGGTTTCTATTATATATGTGGATGGGAGGTTTATGCTGTAAATGCAAAATATGGGGAATGAGAGTAATTTAGTCTTTTTTTCTTACTTATGCTGAGGGTTAAAATGGCTATTCAGGTGGTGGTTGCAACTCATGCTTATGGAAATCGGTCTGGGGTCAGATATATGACTGGTGGTCTGAAAGTCTACTATGTTCCTTGGAGGCCGTTTGTTATGCAGAATACATTACCAACATTCTATGGATTACTACCAATTATTAGAACTATTCTTATCCGAGAAAGGATTACAGTGTTGCATGGACACCAAGCCTTTTCAACATTTTGTCATGAAGCTCTTATGCATGCAAGAACCATGGGATACAAGGTTGTGTTTACAGATCATTCACTATATGGTTTTGCTGATGTTGGAAGTATCCACATGAACAAGGTGTTACAGTTTACCTTGGCGGATGTGAGTCAGGCCATTTGTGTTTCCCATACAAGCAAGGAAAACACAGTGCTGCGGTCAGGTTTGCCACCTGAGAAGGTTTTTGTCGTACCTAATGCTGTGGACACTGCCATTTTCAAGCCTGCAGTGAATCGTCCAAGCGGACCAGAAATTGTTATTGTTGTTATCAGCAGATTGGTTTATCGAAAGGGAGTTGATTTACTTGTTGAAGTCATTCCAGAAGTATGCCGATTACATCCCAATGTGAGTTGATGAAAACATTGTTACCTTGCATAGTAAATTTGGATTTTTATTTCTTACATGGAAGAGACGTGAATAAGCTAAAGGCCGTGTTCAGAATGCTTTAGCTTTATATTACAGTGTTTAAAGTTGCAAAGTTTGGTAAAATTTATTTTTGCGCTTTTCTGTTGCTCTGACTGAATTATATTATAGATGCTGTTTAGAACTGCCCAAGTAATGGTTTTCAGAGCTGTAGTTGGTGTATCAATATATGCAATACCTGAAGTACCTGTGCCTTTTCTTCAATTCTATCTGTAGGGTTATAATTTCGTAATTTGTGCTATCACTAAATATCTGTTTTTTGTAATTTTAGATCCTTAAAATTTAAAAGATTTTTTGGCAATCTCTTATTTGGTGGCACTTCAGAGCAGCTTTTATAAAATATTCACCCAAATAACAATAATAAACATGTGATCCGATGGTTTATCAGCAGTGGTTATAAAGCCACAGCATTCCCTAACGAGTTCTTTTCATAATACTTTCTGATGAGTTGGAGAATTACCAGAGAAAATCTGATTGAAAGTAGGACGTCGTATAGTTTCGTGCAGGAGACTAATTCATGTTAACCTTCAAGAAAAATGAGTGATGGTCCTACTTTCACGATGAAGAATTACATAGGGCACACAGGAATGTTAGTAAAAGAATAGTTTTGTTCATTTTGTCATTTATTGTTCGATATCAATGAATTTTTATCGGCTAACTCAAACATTTGTGAGAGATCTCATTTAATTTGAAAATACATGGTGAAAGATCCAGGATCCCCAATTTCCCTACATGAATAGGCATTTCTTTTGAAGATTGTTGGTACTTTGGCCAATGCACACAGTACTCAACCTTTGATAAATGCTCCAGAATGAACTTGCTGCTTATGTTACCAAATATCAGTGCTAAACTAAGTCTTCAGGCATGTGTCTGCACTGTGATGTAACTTTTTTATCTATTGAAAGAAAAAATAGCTGTGTTTAGGCAGATTTAGACATACATTATCATTACTTTATAGATGGGATCATACGGGAAGCAAGTTCCAAGAGAAATACGTAATGCTATAGAAATGATTTGGATTAGTTTCATCCTTTGTAACTATACACCTTCAAAGGCATAACGCATATCCATTTGAAGGTTCGTTTCATTATTGGAGGTGATGGACCTAAGCGTGTGCGGTTGGAAGAGATGAGAGAAAAGCATTCGCTTCAGGATCGAGTGGAAATGTTGGGAGCTGTGCAACATGTACAAGTCCGATCTGTTCTAATATCTGGGCACATCTTCTTAAACAGGTTTGGCTCCTGTAGCTAACCTCTCCTCACCTTTAGCTTTAGAGTAATGAATTTATAGTTCTGTCGTCTAAGTCTGGACATTGAGCAGTCCTAGACACTAGAGTTCTTTCATTGTCAGATGTTGGGGTTCTCATGTCAGCTACAGTTACAATGCTTAATTGCATATTTATTTTAATCATTAATAATTTTTGCACTGTTTCAGTTCTTTAACAGAAGCTTTTTGCATAGCCATATTAGAAGCTGCAAGTTGTGGATTATTAACAGTGAGCACAAGAGTCGGAGGAGTTCCTGAGGTAGATTCAAAATATTTCCCTCTATACTGGTTCAGTTTGATAATATATACCGTTTATATTGTTTGTGCTGTGTATGAAGTCCAATTTCATTTCAATCCTTAATTTGAATGCTATCTTGAGGGACTTCTTGATACCAATCCGCTTATTTCCTTATAGGTTTTGCCCGATGAAATGATTGTTTTGGCAGAGCCTGATCCTGGTGATATGGTGCATGCAATTCAAAAGGCGATATCTATGCTTCCAAAGATTGATCCGCAAGTCATGCATAATCGAGTGAGTAGTTGTTTACGTGATCTTTCAGATGCATTTAGTGGCTAACTTAGATCCTCTTTTAATGTTATTTATGTAGATGAGAGAACTCTACAACTGGCATGATGTTGCCAAAAGGACTGAAATTGTATATGATCGTGCTTTGAAGTGCTCCAATCAAAATCTTCTTGAAAGGCTCTCGCGGTACTCTCTAAACATCATTGGTTCAATTTGCTTGCAATGGTAACAGTTGATAGCTGTAATAGGAACTCCGTTGTTCATTCAGTTTTAGTTGTGACCTTGTTAACCACTTCAGCATAACTCTGTTTAATCTGCTTGTAACACAAGCTTGTTGATATTTGGTATAGAAATATATTTTTGGATCTTCATTCAACAGCTTAATACCATGGCAATTCCTTTTATAGGGGTAGTAGTTCAAATAGGAGGAATACGAATCTGATTATAATAATTCTAAGATTTTCCTCTTTATTCAGAGACTGATGCCATTTCAATTTTGAAAGTATACTTGCTGTAATGACCTAAGGAGTTACTTCTACCTGTGCTGACAGTCTCTGTTCTTTTAGATATCTCTTCTGTGGAGCGTGGGCTGGCAAGCTGTTTTGCTTGGTCATGATTGTTGGTTTCTTGTTATGGCAGCTATTGGAATTATGGCAGGTAGGTTTGCTGTCTTGCATGTGTTTGACATTTTGATCTTAATTGCGTTTTGGTAACCATATTGTTTGTATATCTCTCATTATTAGCCTGTAGATGATATTGAGGAGGTGCCAGATTTTAGTGTTCCTCACAACTGTGATGAAGATATGTTGGAAGAAAACCCGGTGAAATGAGTAGCGTGATACATTATTTTTGCTGAATCACGGAGTTTTTGTTTTGCCACTAATATGATATGCAGAATAATAAAAGGAATACACATGGCGTTAACACTAATCCGAGTTCCCAGATCTTGAAATGGAGATAATCATCAATCCTTTGCATGAGTGGTCTTGGAGATACATGTGTTGCTGAAATGGATTCTGTAAAGAGAACTGTGCGGTATGTTCTAATTAGTGTTAATATTATTGTCAGCATTACTTTGTTGAGGGTTGTAGTCAAACATGTTTAATTGAACTGTGAAATCAAGGTTAGAATTTTTTCTGTACAAGAGCATCTCGGACCATCATAACTATGAACCTCCATAAGTAACTGTAGAGTGACAGTGATATCCAAATAAGCACGAGCTCTTTCTATGAAATGGGATTTTTTTCCCTCCATTTCATGGAATGAAAAATAAACGTTATTTAGTAAATAAATAGCTCACATAAAACACACAATACAGATATGTGATTGCTTTCACATGAAGGGTATATTTATAGAATTGGACTAATTCCCACTCACAATCCGAGGATCTTAGTGAGATCAGTATTAGCAACACACTATTTAACATGCTTTACATGTTCTATTGCAGGTTAAAAACTTATTAGGAACTACAAATCACGAGTTAGATAGTGAAACTTATTAAATAAGTAAAACACAAATTTGTAATTTTCAATAAATTCCATTAGATAGTAAAGAATTTGTTTCTAATATTTCACTGAGATAAAACAAATATAAGTGTTCTCAACTATGAAGCCCGGACACACCTTTTTAAGTGACGTGTCCCGTGTCCGACACGTATCGGACACTGACACGGGTATGGCACGTATTGGTAAAATGTGTAATTCAAAAGGCATTTTTTTAGGTTTGTGACAATTCTAGTACAGTTCCAACACAATTTTATAATAGACTAATACAATAATTTTTTAAAAATTCACAAACTTATTATAGAGATAAGAACTAAATTCCTATATATAATCAAGAATATTTAAAAATATATATATATATATATATATATATATATATATATATATATATATATATATATATATATATATATTTTCACTTTTTAGATTTTAGATAAATAAGTTAGATTTATTTTTTGTTATATTTGACTAGTCTTGATTGTTAATATATATAATTCATAGTGATATACTATATAGATCCGTGTATCTGTGTCTTATATTTTTTGAGACTATACGTGTGTCTGTGTCAGTGTGTCAGTATCCATGGTACAAAGTTCTCAAGTTTATCCGGCTATATTTCCAAAGGACAATGTGGTTAATTATTGGAAATAAATATACCCTCCCTTAATTGATAGTCTTTTTTAATTAATATCTTATAAATATTATTGGGGATGTTTATGAGGAGGATAGAGTTACTCAGCTTGCTACAGGCCATGTAGAGAAGACAACTAAGAACGTTGAAATTTTAAACTGCATGCCAGAAGTGACTGCAGCACGGTTACCATACCTTATTCTAGGTGCATTTGGTAACGGCAATTTCACTTTCAAAAAGGCACCACTAGTTCTACTCTGAACATAGGCCAAAGTTGAATTGAAACTGTTACGCACCATGTTTCCATTGGATGAATCCTTGTGCTCATGCTTAATTACTTCACCAAGGGAGTTACAGAAAAACATTAATGACTTTACCACATACAAGTGTCAGAAAATGAGATATTGAAACTCTGATCTTGTGCTGGCCTGATTATTTATCGTTATGAAACTTAAAAATAAACACTGCAGTCAATTCCTTCCCTCATAATTATGTGTAATATAATAATATTAACATTAATAATTTTAATAATTAGTAATAATATTAATATTAATAGTAATATAATATACTTACTGAGTAGGGAGTCCCAAAACCAGTTTATAAAAACCTGCTGCTGCAGCTAAAACTGGATGATCAACATCATGAATTCAATGTGTTCAGTGAACAACGTGAGGGTAGAGAGGGAATATGAATCTTTTTCAGTCAAGGAAGGTCCTTCAATGGTGCAAAACAAGAGGCCTCCTTCCAGGGGCAGCAGGAGGGACCGCCACATCAAGGTGAATGGGAGAGACCGCAGAGTTCGTCTGTCAGCAATCTGTGCTGCTCGTATCTTCCAACTCACCCGTGAGCTGGGCAAGAAGACAGATGGTGAGACCATCGAATGGCTCTTACACAAGGCTGAGCCAGCCATTGTGGCCGCCACTGGCACCGGCATTGTGCCTTCCATCACCACCTCCGAAGACACTGCCGCCACCTTCATGGCCAACACCACCACCACCTTCCTGCCACTAGACACAATTGCTGCTGCTCAGGATGCCAACTTAGTCACCGTTGCTGCGGTTTCAAGGACAGAGCAGCCCATCCCCCCTTTCCATTTCGACTTTGAGTGGATGCAACACTCCGATTTAGGATTTCGTGACAATTAAACTATCAAATTTAACGATGGTGACTAATATGGGAAGATAGGAAATTAACGTGAGGTTGAAATTGTGTAGGCACAGAAATAAACTGCATGAATACTATTAATCGACATCTCCTAGTGGACAAATTCAGATGTTTATTTGTATTATTAGTCTTGTTCAAATTCTAGTTGGACTTTGAGTTTATTTTGTGAAAGTTACCAAATTCTATTTTGTGTTGTCATCCGTATGTTCATTTATGTTTTTACCTTCGGGTGTTAACTAATATTTGGTGTTTTCGAATCCCTTTCCTTCTAATAACTATGGATTGGTGTGTTTGTGTTAATTGACTTATGTTTTTGAGGTACGTCGATGAAAAATCATTATCTTGTATCTACGAAAACGTCAAACATAAACATTTGTCTCATTTCTAGATAAGACAAGATATATTAACAAAAAAATATACAAGAAGTGTCTCAAATCAATTACAATTGTTGTCTGGAATATCCAATACATAATCCTCGCCATTAATCGAGATGATATTTTGACACTGTATATAACAAAAAATATTATCCTTTGATAACTGAATTATATTTATTTGAAACTTATTTTATTTAATAAATATTATATAATAATAAAATAATAATTTATTTTAATATCAAATGTTTATGTTTTTTGTGTACAGTACCAGCACCATGTAGTAATATCAAATAGATGTAATTCATAAATAATGATATTAAATTATAATTTTCCTAATCTCTCACTTTTCATTAAACAATAAATAAATAATTTTTTTCATTAAACAGTACCAGTACCACACAATACTTTGACGGGACACAATCGTTCTAATACTCATTCATTTTTACATACATCATATGACGACCTTTAAGTGAGACTATTTTTATAAAATTATTTTAAAAAATTCTTAATTTGTGTTAAGGATAAGCCACACGGGATAAATGGAGTACTTTCATAGTTCAAAACTTTTTCCTCTATCCCAAAGTGATTGCAATTTAAAGTTCTTTCACACATATTAAGAATATTAATAATAACAGTAAATACATTATTCTTTGAAGTAATTTTATTAAGTAACTTCACTATTTTAATAATTACACTATTTTTTTGAGAGGGAAAATAATTAATTTTAGAAAAATAAATAAATAAAATATTAATGCTTCATTATTAATTAATTTAAAAACTTGTCATTTAGTCAAAATTGTAATTACTGTGAGATTAAAAAGAAAATATTTCTCTTTCTCTTTAAGTGTCATTTAATATTATTTTAAAGAAACTATTAAATAATATAAATTTTCTTAATCTTAATAAAATATTTATAGAATTTTCTATTCTACTCTTTTTATTTCTACACCACATTATGTATATGCAACCTAATACATCATGATAAAGAAAAGAAGTAATGATATAAACCACAAAAGAGTAATTAATGTTGTATTTAGATTTAAAAATGACAGCCCAAAAAATATATTTTAAAAGTCTGACAGTTAAATTAATTAGTAATGTTTAAGTTAATGCACATGTATTAAGAAATATTCAATAAACATAAAATGTTGATATATACTTCACCCTTTCCTTTTTTATTTGTTTTTTTAAAGTTGTTTTTGCCAGAACAAAAATATATAATACTTTTTTTATTCTTATAAAATTGTGGTATATTTTTCTATTTCATTACCCTATCTCTCCCATCTAATATAGTAAATGAATGTCATCTAATAAAATAAATGCATGCGTAAATTATTTATAAATTATTTTAAGGACTAAAGATATGATAGAAAAAGTAATAACAAATTATTAAAATGATTTTTTTTTCAAAATTAGAACAGATGAAAAAGGAGGAAATATAATTTTAAATACGCTTATTTAAACATTAAATATGATTTATTATTTGTGGTAAGCTTAGTATGTTAAACTATACATCTCTTCAATTCCAAACTATAGTTGTTTTAAACTAACTTCATTAAGAAAACATTAATTTACATTTGTAAACCGAAACACCCCTATTTGTTAGAATCGAGTACAACGTTTGCGTGTGACGCACACATATCTTTATAATGTTGAGATGTTGTTGGTTGTTCATTGGATGATACCATTATCTTTTTCTTCAAATGACAAACTTCATCTTCTTTTACCACATCACCCTAGAACTTAGAAATACAAGTTGTAGCTTTTGCAACATTATGTGAACATGGTTGAAAACCCTTATCAAACACGTGAAAAATCTTCATCTTCTTCTATCATATCACCTCAGAATTTAGAAAGAATATTCATATCTTTTGCAACATTACGTAAGCATGGTTAAAACCCTATCAAAACCCCCCAGTGCCCCAAATAGAATTTATCAAATCCTTAGCAACCGTGAGAGATGTATCATCTCAAATACTGTTGGTAACATAAAAAATTCAACGAAGATACAAAGCATCTCGCTCAACCAGAACTTGATGGCTCATATTTATAAACTCGAATTACTTTTGGAAATATAGCTTCATTTAAATAAAGTGAAGACTTCTTTGGTCTCATCTCAAATAATACCACCACCAACAAACCTACGCCCCTCCAACATTACTCATTCCACCTTTGAAATTCAAATATGAAAGTAACAAAAGGCGTGCTTTATTTTATACTAAAATTATACGTATGTACTCAAAGGTCATCAAACCAAATTCTAATAATAAAATTCTGCTCATCTTTCCGAAAGTGACCGATTAAAAAATTCATATACCACAACTCCTGTCGAAATCAAAGAGTATAAAACCAGATTAATTCAAGAACCAATCAAAGAAACACAAAAATATAATTTCAATAATAATTCTCTACATTTATATCTTGTGAAATCAAGAACCCGTCACTATAATTGAAGTTGCATGAAAATCAATTAGAAAAATACAGCCGCCAAACATTAAGAACTCAACGAGGAGCCAACGAAACAGTAATATCAGGAATCTTAATACTGTCCGACCAAATCCTCGACTTCAAATAAAACTTGGAGATCTTTCCAGCCACGCGACCCATGTTCGGTCGCTTATCTGGATCCACGTGTACGCACTCCAGTGCAACACGTGTCAGCTTCTCCGCTACGTCCACGGGGAAGGAATCTTTCAGTCGCTGGTCCACCCACTTCCTCAGCTTCCCCTGCACGCTACCATCGCCGCCGTCGTCCACGGCGTCCCTCGCCGTCTCGATCACCGACGTCCTAAAAAATTCTCGCGTCTTCTCGTCATATTTAAACTTCAGTGGCTCCTCCCCGGACAGGAGCTCCAAAATCACCACTCCGAAAGCGTATGTATCAGACTTCTGAGTCGCAACGCCGGAGGCTTGAAATTCCGGCGCCATGTACCCCCGCACGCCCTCGAACTGCCTGGATCTCGCCGGGGACGGCGGAAATTTCTCCCCTATCTCACTGATTTCGCCTAATTGCTCGTTCTCGAGGTCGATTTCGCCGCAGAGCTGCGCGGTGCCGAAGTGGCAAACCCTAGCGTTGAAAGAAGGTTCGGTGACGATGATACCGCTGGATTTGATACGGTTGTGGACGAAATTGATGTTCAAACCGGTTTTGTTGTGAATGTAATCGAGTGCGTGCGCGAGATCCGTGGCCACCTGCATGCGAGACATCCACGTGGAGAGAACAGTGAAGCGCGCGTTGTTCTTGTTGCGGAGACAATCGGAGAGGCTGGCGCCGGTGACGAAGTCGTAGACGAGGTAGATGTGGTCGCCGGAGACGGAGGCGCCGAGGAGTTTCACGATGCTGACGTGGTGGCTGCGGCAGACGACAGAGAGGAGTTGCTGGAGCTGATTCGTCTGGAGTCTGCGGCAGAACTTGCGCTGGAAGACAATGACGTCGGCTCCGCGGAGAGTGCAGCGCCAGCAGGGGGTGGAGGTGGAGTGGCGCTTGGCGAGGAAGTTGTTGGTGGCGGCGCAGATTTCGGAGAAATCGTAGATGTGAGGGTTTTCTGGGAGCGTGTCGCGGAGGTAGGTGAGCGAGGTGCGGCTGGCAATGGAGGTGTCGGAGGAGAGACGGTAGCCGGTGGAACCGGTGGAACCGGTGTAGGGAGCGCTGGTGGTGGAGGCGTAAGAAGTGGAGGGTTTGTCGGAGAAAGAAGTGGTGGGCCTGAGAGTGGGCCTTGGAGAGGATAGTCTTGGGCTTTGGGTGGGCCGTTGTTGTGATCGCGGAACGGGAGTGGGACTTGCCGCGTTGGTATCCATCTTTGTCTTGCACATAAGCAAACGAAGAAGGAGAAAAGAAGAAGAAAGTGTCTTCAAACTGAAAACTTGGATTTGATGATTAATTTGAAGTTTGTGTTTATAGGAAAAGCAAAATTATTAAATAATGCGATGTCGTTTTGAGCCTATCTTATCCCTACCTGGAGTTGCTGATTGAATGGGTCGGTCGACACCCAATTTTGCGGCTATGGCTGTAAAGTGCAAACTGCAAACAAGTTGCAGAGATGGTCACAAATAAGTTGACCAATGCTTCCCTAGATGTAATTCGTTGACTTTTAACTCTAAGCTTTAATTCTTTGTGAGTCAAATTAAGAAAGGTAAACCTTCATTAGTAACCGGATAAGAAATGGAAAAGGTTTAGAAGTAATCAAATAAATTGGCTAACTAAAAAACAATGAAGAAGAGATGAGTTTATTTATTATTAATAATTTTATTAATTATCATTTGTTAATATAAATGTTTTTAATTATTTATCATTGTTACAACAGAAACAGAAAAAATATTCAACCGTCGAGAACAGTCGGAAAAAACACTTTTTATTTTGCAACATAATAAATTATGTTGTTATGTTTATCATTTTTACACCGTTTTCTCTATTTTTCCTTTTTTTTTAATCTACTTATTCAAACTGCCAGCTTTTTTGCATTTTTTTTACATATTTACTTTCTAAAAAAATGTCATAATCAATGTTCTAAACACAGAGATTAAAAATTATATAAAAATCTATTAAAAATTATAAGAAACGGACTTCTTCGCATCTTAATAGAAAATTTCCGTCTTTTTAGTTTTTAATCAGTATATAAGAGTGTGTTGGGCAGCATTTGTCTTTGAAAAAAAAATTAAATTAACTCTATTATCAGGTGCAATAAAATATTAAAAAATTTCAAATAAATTATAATAATATTTGTATTGGTTAAAATTAATGTATTTTTTGAAAAATATTTTTTTTAATAGGTGATACATTTATTATTAACTGATGCAAGAATATAACGGAGAAATTATATGAAATCAGATTGAAATTTGTGTAGAGAATGATAAGCTCTAATTAATGTTAAAACCTCTATTTTATTGATATCAATGAAGTTAGAATCATGATATTCAGACATTTCATCTTTGGTATTAGAGCATATTCAAGACATAAGCGTTACGGATTTTGTATTTTGCACCGCCCACAGAATTCGACTACATTGTATAATCTCAAAATCATAATCATTTTTATTTTTATTTTTAAATTACATCTAAAATATATCTTATCTATTTAAAATTTAAGTTTTAAAATATATTTTTTATATTTTAGATTATATATTTCAAAATATATTATATTTATAGTTTTTAAATATATTTAAATTTTATTTTAATTAATTTAAAAAATAATTTATTTATTTTAAATAGTATTTTTAAATTTAAAACAAGTAATTTCTTAAATAGAAAGGTATTTTTTTAATAAAAAAAATATTCATCAAAAATAAACATTTCATAATGATGATAATATGTCATGTATTAATAATCAAATTTTTTTTATAATATCATTGTTAAATTTAAAAATAAAAAGTTTCAGTACTAGAATTCTCTATAAGCTATTCTTAAAAAGAGAAATAACAATAAAAAAAATAATTTTTTTTAATAAATTTAATTTAATTTATATATAAATTAGAAAATAAAAGGTATATAAATTGGTCAAAACAATTTTAAAGATGTTTATATGAGTTAATTTGTCTCAAAAATTTGGGTGGTAAGTAAAATGACTATACTATTTGGCAAGTCAAGGGAATTGTTGAACATTAACTTCCAATTCATGTAGCTCATTGTTCATCTTCTTCCCTATGCCCCAACAATTAGGTAACACTCTAACAACATTTATTTGAATTTTAGGAATTTGCCAACAACCCTATATTGTGAAGCTTGAAATAATAAAATTTTGCATGTAATGTTAATATATATATATATATATATATATATATATATATATATATATATATATATGTGTGTGTGTGTGTGTTAAGATCAAATTTATCCATAAAATAAAAAATTAATTCATACGTAAATTAATTTATTGAAATTCTTTTATTAAATTTTCAAAAATACTTTTTTAAGAGTAATAGAAACATCTTTTAAATATGTAACATAACATTCTTTTATTAAAAAAAAATGTGAAATGATTACATGAAATAAACTAATAGTGACCATTGTCTAAATATACAATTAATAAATTTCTTCAAATAAAGTTAAAGGTAAAAACGAAAGCAAAATTTGAAAGACAATATAAGTAATCAAATAAATGAGAAAAAAAAATTAATAATAGGTTATAAACTGTAAAATGTGACAATTTATGTTAATATATCAACACTGAAACTTATTGATAGTTATAACAAATGTACTTAACTTTCTTACAACACTAATATTTTCATCATCGGAAATTGTACCCTAGTGCAACTAATGTTAAAAAACATTTTTTTATTTCTTTTTAACGGTTGAATTTTAGAAAAAAATATCTTATTTATCTATTATTGTTAAAAGTTCAAGAAATTATTAATCATTTTTTGTCATTATATTTTTTATGTCTAATCTTTAATTAATTTACAATTAAATTATTTATTGCGAAGTATAACTGAAAATTTTAATTATGATAGCCCTAAACCCTAAGATAAAATAGCTCGTAATTATTTTAATATGATAAAAAAATTATTGTATTTTTTAAATAAATATGATATATATAATTGGATACATAAAAACCTCGCTAGACAAATAAAATATAACATCAGTATATATTCAGAATATTAATAGTGTAAAATAAAGTGAAATGAAATATAAAAAATTCTCTACGTAGCAACAACACCGGTTCATGCTTACGTAGGACTAAAGCAAATTACTACATTTGTTTCATTTGTTTTCATGTATGAATCAATAAGTCTAATAAACTTGTATCTATAAAATATTTTAATTTTTGCTTTTGTCCTTTTTTAATTATTAGTCTACTGACGTATATTACATTTATGTCATATTCTCATCCATAATAAATAAATGGTTCACTTTATTAGAATATAAGAAATAAGTTTTATTTATTAAAAATCTAAAAAATAATTTAAAAATTATAAAAAAGTGAGTTTTATTTTTTTTGAAAATATGTTACTCCCTTTATGCCGCTCACTTTTACGGTCATAAGGACAAATTTGCTCAATTTTTAAACCAATTTATCTTTACTCATGACATTTTGATAACTTTTTTTTTTTTTATAAAAACTGTTCTTATAGTGGTAAGTGTGTATTTACTACTTCAAAAACGTGAATACACAAGCATTAAATTACATGCATTTCCTACTGACAGAAATAATAAAGATGAGGCTGAAACTTCATTGAAAATAATATAAATTACATTAATATTTTCTGAAATTTGTTCAAATTACATCAACAGTCCAGTTTTTTAAAAATCCTACACAATCCTTCCTTTAGTTTTAAAAGTATTATATATTTTTTTACATTACACATAATCTTGACGAGTATACACATGTTAAAAATAGGGTTTTAGAGAAAATCTTTATAAATTATTTGAAAATATACTCCCATGAGGCAAAGGTTATTCTTATCTTTGTTTGGGCCGTCAATATGGTGAAGGCTGACTGTTTCTCAACCTAGATTGGGCCACTAACGGGCCTCTTACTCTATCACTATTTATTTGTTTTCTTCATGAAAATGCTACAAACTAGTATATTTTTCTTGAATATTATACTAGACAAATACTCATTTTATATAAATAAAATTTATAATATATATATATATATATATATATATATATATATATATATATAATATTTTGAATTGCTCTAAACAGTTGAAAATTTCATAAATGGTCATTTTTTTGACTAATTCTCAAATGAAAGTCAGTACAGAGATAAAACATAGAAGGAAAACGGAAAGAGATTAGAGAAATATTGGGGTGAGTTCTATCTCCCAAAAACAAATGGAAACATTAGTTGAGAGATCCTAAGCTACAGTTAAATTTCTAATACTTAGTGCTTTCTTTGTGAATTTTTTAAATTCATTAACTACGGGTCACGATATAATTGTTAGCAACATGAGTAGCTTTATAACCCGATAAAAGAATTATTAATGTTCAGTCAGTCCGATAATACTTTTCTTAGTTATTTAGAATTAATCTTGTCAACACCCGATTTTATCCGGATAATCTTTTAAATTAAAATATAATGATAAAAATGAATAATAATATAAAAATATATATTTATTAGCTTAAGTTTTCTTGAAATAATAATAATATAAAAATAAATAAAATTTGAATTTTTCCATTACAAAACAAAAAAAA
>Ga0209700_102653_pt1 | contig 35797 bp, 21 predicted proteins | sample SiratroredBW_FD_187528 | JGI IMG/M metagenome (GOLD analysis project Ga0209700, IMG submission 187528) | Root nodule microbial communities of legume samples collected from California, USA - Siratro red BW (SPAdes) (version 2) | ecosystem: Host-associated > Plants > Roots > Nodule | place: USA...
ACTCCAATTCTTCGATATTGCTGAGCTCCATAAGCCTGTCCACAAATGGTCTCTAGTCCACTAGCCATTCCCATCTGTTACCATACGTAAATTATCAACCACTCAGTTACTTGCTTCAAATAGTTGATGCAGAAGATAACTAATTACTAAAACACAAACATCGGTGTTACAGTAAAAATATGAAGAGGAACAACTCTTATCTTATAAATTAGTTTAATGATATTGAATTAGATTCAAACTCTTAAATTAGAAATTACATTAAACTATTTTGTTACAAGTTACAAGATGTTTTCATAAATATTTTTTAAAAAAGCTGAGAAACATGCTCTGAGTTATTTTAATAACATCTCCTAAATGTTTGCGCAAGTGCTTACCTCATAACATAAGGTTGTTCAATGCATACACGTATTTATAAGTTTGGTAACTTCACGTATGCAACAGAACAGTCTGTCTCCTTCTCAATATTAATATTCATCACATAAATAAGATAACGATGCAACAGAAAAAGTAGAGCAAAAACCACATATTTCTGTGGTGCTACAGTCTCACATGTGATGGCACTTCTGGTCGCGTAGTGCTGTAACAATGTTGTTGGACATTCTGGTAGTGATAAAAGAACACTAATTTTGTATTATTTTTAATTATTGAAAATAATGGAATCCAAGGTTTTATGTTTTATTCAAGAGTACTTCTCGTGAAGAAATGAAAAATATACTTTTTAATAATAAAGCAAAAGATATGACATGACAGAATAAAATCATAAAAATAGAAAAGCAATAAATGTCAAGTTTGAAGGGAGTAGTTATTTCCTTTTTGGCAGCAGGATCATATGTCTTTCTAAAAGTGTAGTGTGGGACGTTGAATCATTAAAAATACAGGTATGAGTCTCAATTGGTCATCACATGTTAGTTTCCCAGCAACAAAAACAACAGTGGCATCAACCATGTTTTTGTTCATAGGAACATTGTTTATCTGTGTCTAGTACAATCAATAGTGTTTATAGAGACCAATAAAATATGATATATAAAGTAAGCAAAATGATATTTAGATCTAATAATGATCTGAGGAAGTTTAAAAGAAAATGAAAAAGGAAGAAAGTGGTAGGAGCTTACAAGAAGACTGAAACCAGAGACCCCTGATAGGGAGATGGCTAAGGCGGCGCTAGAGAGATAGAGTTCACCCAGATGACCAACTATCATGGTTGACACAATTTGCAACAAATACTGGGAAGAAACCACAGCCACCATAGGCCCTGCTATAACACTGATCCTTCTCATTTCTTCTCTGAAACCACTCCATGTAACTCTTTTTTCTTCATGCTTGTGTAGTAGATTTTCCTCCATGCTTTTCAATCCTCAAAAGGGTTGGAGAGAGTCACAGATAGATTAGAGAGAGCCCTGGGACCATAAGAAACCAGAGCTTTCCTTTCTTTTCAATTTTATAACCGCACTCGAGCTTTTCCTCACTCTCAAGACCATTCTCTACTTTAATAAATTGAAGGAAAATGATAGTTTCACGCTGTATCCAGAAAAAACTTTCATTTGAAACTCTTTTGTATTAATAAAATATTATATATTAATAAAATAATGGTGGAATGAAAAATCTTGGTTTGACAATTATACCTGACTATTACACCTGACATACAATTGTATACCCACATTTGAGATGACATCTAGAGTTGAATTGTATACCGATATTTAAGATGATAAAAATGGTTTTTTCTTAAAGTTCCTTTCTTATTTGTATTTTTCACTTTTATTACATGAAAAACATTAATATTTTTAATAATGCATAATTAATGAAAATATAAATATATTTCTAATATATAACTTCATTTTATATATTTAAGTTAGTTAGAAATTATATATATATATTATTTCTAAGTAATAATATTTTTAATAAAACATAATTAATGAAAATATAAATACATTTTTAAATATTAAAAATATATATTAAATTTATATTTAGTCAATATATTTAGAAATTAATTATTATCATCATTATTATATATATAACATCTTTTATTTTTAAGTATTAATATTTATAATAATACATAATTAATACATATATATAAATATTTAAAATATAAATCAAATTTATGTTTACGTTTATGTATTTTAATATTAAGTGTTTATTATTAGAGAAAACAATATTTAAAAATATAAAAATATATTTACTTTTGTATATATATATATATTATTTTAATTTTTTAAGTGTTTAATTATGTTTAAAGTTGAGTCTTCATAGTTGAATTTCTTACATAACTGTATAAGTATTTAACTGTGTTCAACTTCTTAACCATTCACCACAGCACAGCACAACCAGCAATTATGTGGTCATCGGACCTCCATACTTCAATCCCTTACATGTTTTGCACCATGTCATTCAATACAAGTGTGCCTTACTTACAAATAACAAGGGACATGCATATTGCGCCATGACACCCGCTACACATAGTAAGTGTTTAACCTTCTTCATATAAGTGTTTAACTAAGTTTAACTTTCTGACCACACACCAAATCCACCATTTATGTGGCCCATGGCCTCCATAGTTAAATCTCTTACATGACTATATAAGTGTTTAACCATGATTGTATAAGTGTTTAATTGTGTTCAACTTCCTGACAACCCACCACAACACAACACAACCAACAATTATGTGGTCACCTGACCTCCATACTTCAACCCTTTACATGTTTTGTACCATGTCATTCAATGCAAGTGTGTCTTGCTTCACCAAAGACCACCTACAAACGACATTAACCAAGGGATATGCGTACTGCACCATGACCATCCTTGCACATAGTAAGTGTTTAACCTCCTACATGTAAGTGTTGAACTAAGTTCAACTTTCTGACCAAACACCAATCCACCATTTATGTCACTCTTGACCTTCATAGTTCAATCTCTTACATGACTATATAAATGTTTAATTGTATTCAAAGTATTTAATCATGACTGCGTAGGTGTTTAACTGTGTTCAACTTTCTGACCACTCATCATAGCCAATAATTATGTGCCCTTGTTCACCACAAACTACTTACCATTGGCATAAGTCAAGGGACAATCCTGCTGCGTCATTACCTGGACATTCTAAGTGTTTAACCAAGTTAAAATTTCTTATCACTCATCACAACCAGTAATTATGTGCACCGGTAACCTCCATACCATACCTGAAATCATTATATGTTTTCCACTTAAAAATTAAAACAATATATATATATATATATATATATATATATATATATATATATATATATATATATATATATATATATTTATAGAAGTAAATATATTTTTAAATATTATTTTCTCTAATAATTAGCACTTAATATAGTTAATTTACATTAAAGTAAACATAAATTTGATTTATATTTTTAATATTTACATATATATTTATATTTGCATTAATTATGTACTATTACAAATATTTCAAATATTAGTACTTTAAAAAAAGTACTTATATATATAATGATGATGATAATAATAATAAAAGTAAATAAATTGTTGTTATAGTATTTTTAAATATTTTTTTTTCTAAATCAATACTTAATAGTTAATTTCTAAATACATTGACTAAATATAAATTTAATATATTTTTAATATTTAAAAAAATGTATTTATATTTTCATTAATTATGTTTTATTAAAAATATGTTTACTTAGAAATGATATATATATATATATATATATATATATATATATATATATATATATGCATTACACAGAAAATGTATAATAATATTTTTTAATATTTTTTTTCTAATAATCTATAGCTGATAGTTAACTGGTAACTGACTTGAATATATAAAATGAAGTTATATATTTAATATTTAGAAATATATTTATGTTTTTATTAATTATATATAATTAAAAGTATTAATGTTTTTTATATAAATAGAAGTGAAAAAGACACTAAAGGAATGAAGCTGATGTGGCCGGACCAACTACATATTTCAATTCTATTTTTCATCTTACTGTTACATAGAGTTGTAACCTGAGTATGTTGACAATAAGGTTGTCATCGTATAACCTCATCTTAATAGTAATTTAACCTCATTTAACACTTATAAATAATGTTATTTTATTGTAAAAAACATATATAAAATGAGTGTAATTTTTAAATAGTAGTGTTAAAATATATTTATTCTAAATTGAATAATCTTTCAATGGAATTTTCTTTTTTTATATGAATTTTACTTAAGATTTTCTCAAATTATTTTTCTTCGTTCTAACAATTTCTTTTTTAAAAGACACATGCATAGTGTATTTCAAACATAAGTCGGCGCATATAATATAAAAAAGAAAAATAACTTCATTCTTTTCTCTCACTATAACCTTACATTTTTTTTTATAAAATCTTTTTTTTTTTGAACCAACATAATTTAATTATTGTATATAAATTAAATTATATTTTAATAATATTATATAAAGACTAAATTATATTTAAATAGTAACGTATAAATTATTTAAAATAAAAATGAATATAAAATAATGAAACCATTTAAATATTTTTTTAATTTACCTGAATTCGTATAGTAATTTAGTTTTCGGCAAATTCAAAAATAAATTAACCTTTTATTCTATTTTTCTACCATCATATTTTTACTAGTTTATTCAGTAAGCGAGATCCAAGACCAAAGACACCACGAGATGGAATTTAAAAATGGTGGAGGGTTGAAAAACCTGACTGCAAATGTATTGGCTCTTCCAAATCATGGTTAAAAACAACCCACTTGTTAAGTTTATCTTGTCGATTTGTTAATTAATACTATTTATTCTTGTTAATCTAATTTAGAAAACCACTGAAAGTTCCTTTTTTTTCATGACTGCATTATTTAGAAAATCGTGTTTCTTAACTTCCTCCTTTCATTTGATTTGATTGTCAACAAAATATATGAAATGTTTTATTTTTTAGGTGATTTTATTCAATGAATCTAACATTAAGAAAAGGTGTTATTGGAAGAAAGGCAAGTACGTCTCTATAATTTGTGTGTAAAAGGTGTATGTGTTGGATTTTGCTTCTCCAATGTTTGATAGAGAAGTCGGAAGGAGGAGGACCACCACATTTTGCCTTCACATCATTTGTCTTAGTCGCTTGTCCTTATCATTCTCTCTTTTGGTCTGGTAAACACAAAAAAACAACGAAGATAAAAATAAGACAATAATAATTAAAAATACCATTTGTATTTGACTGCCACTTTGCCTTGTTCTGTGGACTGGGTCGTTGCTTTGCTCCACAACTATAGTAACTTTCTTAATGCTATAAAAACATTACTCAATATAGTTTAAGGGGAAATGTTAAATGGATTATTCCATGCTATAAACCGTTTAGAAAGAAAAAGATAAAGATATAATGAGTTATATCCGTAATAAAAAGAGAGAAAGAAAAAAAAAATTAATCTTGGTGAAATGTTCATAACTAATGAGGATGTTCACATATTACCACTCATATAAAATGCAAAACATAATAAATAATGTCATCTTATTAGAAAAGAGATAAATAGTAAAAGAAGAAAAATATGAAAATAGTGCACATGAATGATGTTTAAGAATTTAATTAATCAAAAACAACTCATAAAAGTGATGAATTTCGGGGCAAACAAAATGAAGCTGTGCGTGGGGGCAGAGATGCTGTCGCGTCATCCATGTAGACTTTTGACTTTTGAACAAGAAAATGCTGGTTCAAATGCTGAGATAATTCAAATATATTTGAAGGGTTGAGATTATTCAAATATATTATAAATAAGTTACTATCAATAACGACTCACTAATTTAATTTATAAGAATATTTTCATAACTGGAAGACTTATTGCAATTCAATTTATAATTATATGTCTTTTATTCTTTTGTTCATATCAGAACGTAATTTCCGATGGACCTCTATTATATTCTCAGTCATTTTTCATTGAATTTCGAACTCATCTTTTATTGTATTAGGGTTTATGTGCATTGACTTTGTCTTCAAATAGTAGATTTCCGTTGTACCATACACACAAATCACCGTTACATATTAGTTTGACTTTTTATTTTGACTTTTTATGACACTATAAACCGGCCATTCCAGTTTACAAAATAAATGCCAGTTTACAAAATAGATGCCAGATTAAGTTATCAGTTTGCCTAAATATTCTTAACAAGATTCGAACTTAAAAATATTCTTGAAAAAATCCATGGAGTCAACTTGCCTGCATTCGCACGTGCTAGGTTTGGTGAATTATTGAGTTCCCTCACCTGCCAAATATAATAACACATTAAATGGAGAAATCTTCATGTAAACCTACTTTATCAAATATAATTAAGCTTTCGTCAAAATGTATTTGGAAAAAACCAAATAAGTGCATGTTATGCCAACTTGCACAACCTATTTTCTCTTCACAATCCAGCAGAATTCGCCCAATATAGATAGTGACATTGGCAAATTTATTCATACCTCCAAATAACACGAGTTGGGGCGTGATTTCCATATATATCTTTTAGACTTTCAAACAATCAACTGTACATTCCACCATTAAGAAACAACCAGATTAACGGGATGGAAAATAAACCAAGTTTCGCAGAATACATGCATGGTTGACATTGTAGTATAAATTTTTTACACACAAAAGGATACAATTTCAAATATTTTTGCTTAATCTTGAATGGCAACTATCACCAACTGACAACTAATCTCTCCGCCTCCTATGTGTTTGTGGAGAACGTGATCTTATTCGCTGGTCCCTTGAATAACGATACGTATCCTTCCATTGTTTAGGTGTCTCACTATGAGACGGATCTCTTGAATAACGATCTCTATCCTGCTGTCGCTTAGGAGAACGAGATTGGTCCCTTGAATAACGATATCTATCCTGTTGTCGCTTAGGAGAACGAGATTGTTCCCTTGAAAAACGATCTTTACCCCACCGTCGCCTAGGTGATTGACTACGAGTTCGTCTCCCTCTCTCTTCTGCATATGTTTATCAGAACAAGTCAATCACTAATACCACAATCTCATATGAAGACATTAGATTATGGTAGAATTTTAAAAGTCCAGAAAGGTTAACCCTCCAAGTTACCCCGCTTGTATCTTGTACCACGGTCCTTGGGAGGAGGCGGGCTCCAAAGATTACTCTTTGCCTGCAAAGATGCAAATAAGATAATGACAGGTAGGACATTTGGAATATACTGATACAAGATTACAATATACTGATATACTACTTTTTGAAGCATTTGAATGCAGAGGATTTCAACACCATTATGAAAAAATCGTATAAAAATCATTTTTGGTTAGACCCAATCTGAAACCAGTATTATTAAATATTACCCTTTCCACCGTTATGACCCGATCGAAATAAAAAGTGTGATTCAAATGCTTGAGACAGCGACTAGCAATATCTTTAGTTTGCATACTGACAAAAGCAAACCCACGAGATTTATTGGTCGAACGATTTGTTACCAAGCGGCAGTCGACAACCTAAAAAGCAAAAGCGAGGATTTAATCAATATTATACATAGACATAATCTGATATCTTAAAACAAATATAAATGCAACACGCTACAAAAATTATCAAGCACGTCCTATCACCGTAATTCACTTAATTTGTCCTATCATGCATGTCCTAAACAAAAATTATCACATAACGAGTCACATGGTTCCAGAAATCAGACTATTGTAATTAAGGTAGCATGGATCATAGCTCCTACCACCGTAATTCACTTAATAATCTACCCATTTAAGGAAAGAACTGAGGCTCTGTTATGCATAATTTCTTCCCATATAAGCCGCAGTGATGGAAGCCAAACTAGTTATACACATAGCCATATGTAAAGTGCCGTTCAAAATAGGGGATGTCCCTCACAAGAATAATCTGATATCTATAATTAAATTTTACTTCCATAAAATTTAAGTCAAGGTCACAATAGGACATGTACGTTTACACAGAATGCAAAGCCACATTTTGATTTGTTGCCACTTGAAATGAGTGAAAATTACATTTCAGCATTCCTTGGTCCTGAAGCATCATTTAAAATCAATCCAAAGTTAGAAATCAATATTTCTTAAAATCATGACGTTAATTCAAAAAATTGAATTTAATTTATGCATAAGCTAATTTTAATTACTTCTCTTCTTTTTTTTCTTTTCTTTTATAAATGCTTACTAGAAGTTTATACCAAGAAAGCCTCTGCAAACATAGTTTATTAATGCATGCGGCGAGAAGACTGAATGCAATGCACATCATGAAATCATGCTAAATAAAAGAACGAAATTGAAATCATCAGTCCACCGTAAATTCAAACATACCTGTCCCAGTGTACCGAAAAGCTCACAAACATCATTCTGCGTTACCCAAGTGGGCAAGTTATTAACATACAAAGTATTTCCAGAATTCCTGGCTCCAGCAGAATCTGGACTCCTGTAAGGAACAAACTTAACATCACTCTAAAGAACGTGTTTGGATTTGACCTGCTAAGTTATCTTATTATAACCTATCTTTCACGCGCGTGTGCAAGTCTAATATATAGTAACAGACTCATGATATAAGAAGCGCGTTTCTGCAAAGCTACACCTGGAACGGCGTGTCTTGGAACGACGACGTTTCCTGGAACCTGATCTTGATTGTGGGTCTCGAACCGGCGAACCTGATCTTGCTTGTCGGTCTCTAACCGGCGAACCAGAACTCGGAAAGCTATAAAATGACGAAACGATTGAACAAGATTTGAGGTAAGATTTTTAGCAAGATCTCTGAATTGAAAAGTACATGCAAAACGTTACTAAATGGAAGAATGAAAGAATGAATGTTACTAACTTTGCACTTCTTGGAGAGGACATTGCATCTACTGATTGAGAAAATCAGAGAATTCTTCGTTGTCATTGGAACCAGAAAATGAGTGAGCACACAGTTGAAAGCAAGAACGCAACGAAAGGGTTTGGTGAGATATCGGTACCTACAGAAAATGAAGACGAAACGGTGAACTCTGCGTGACGGTTATAGAGGGATTTCTTCACCTTTTCTTTGTGTCTCAATTAACTGAATATTAATTTGGTGTTAACATAACATTGCTGCGATGTTTATGTTGATTTTAATTATTTAGACTAAATTATACTGACATCTTTTACAGTTTTTTTTCTTATTATATTTAAATTTAAACTTTTTGAAACCCTACACATTGTGTTCATGTGTTTTAAAAACATTAAAATAATATATCTTTTTACATAATACATGTTTTTTTTATTTAGAAAAAATATTATATTTATATTCCCAACATACATGTTTTTACATAATAAGATACGTAAATTGTATCTCCAGATACAATGGTATTTTACATTTGTGTATCTCTAAGTTTTTCATGCAAGTGGAGTAAAATATGCGATTAAAACATTTGTTAATAGAAATCATTAGTTACATTATTTACATGTTAGATTATATTCTCTAAAGAAGTAGTTGAACTTTACAATCTCAAGAATGGTTTATGAAAAAGAATTTGTTAGAGACTAAACTTAGAAATTATAAGTAGGAGAAAGGTTTTATAGATAAAAAAAAGATGAAAAGGAACCATACAAAGGATAAGGGAAGAAAAAATTAAAAATGTATTGACTTAGAGTAATAAAATAACAAATGTTGGTATAATGATTAAAACATAAATATGGTACAAAAGTTGGATATTCCAACCTTCCTTAACGATGGTTTTAAAGTCATCACAAAAAAAAAAAAAATATGCAATTACAGTAAATAATCAAACTTTTCAATAATAGTTGAACCTTCATGTATATTTGGTTTTTTTCGTTTTCTCTCTTTTATTATATCTCTTTTATTATATCACTATTATTGATGCTCCCTTTGCTTGTGTCTTCTGCACTAGCCTCTGTCCTCATTGTTGACAGTGTTATTGGTCGGGACCCTTTCTTCACTATGTTTTTAATTTTACTTTTCACTAATTATGTTTTAACTTTACATTTAGAATACCTTTTATATATTCCATTTCATTATGTTGTTTTTCATTTAGCTGTATATTATTAATTTATGCTCGCATATGATATTATTAATTTTGACTAGTTATACAATAAATACATATACCCAGGTCATTTAATTAAGGCAAGTAACAGAAACCAATTAAAAATAAGAAAATGGGGATACCACGATGGCTCTAACTACCATCCTCGTCTTATGTGTTTGATATTACAACAATTTCAAATATTATAAAAAACCTATATTTTCAACACTGAATTAGAGAATGTTGTCAAAATTCACGGCCATTAAAAATGTCTCTTATGTAGTGTAGTATAAATATGAGGCAAGGATACGGATTAAAACTTTTTACATCAAAAAATTATATCTAATTGTAAGCACTAAAACATAAAGATTTTATTTGTATCAAAACTAAAAAGATATTTAATTCGACTAAAACACAAAGATTTTATTTGTATTAAAAAAAAATAACAGATCTTTATATAAGAACTAAAACATAAAATATGCAACTCTAAAGATTAAATATACAAAAAAAGAGATATTAATATTACATCTTCAATAGTTTTTTCTTCCAAATATGTTAAATATAGCTAAATTCATTCATATATTAAATAAACTATTATACACACAAACATATATATATATATATATATATATATATATATATATATATATATATATATATATATATATTAAATATAAATAATAATTAAAAAATAAAACACATAAAAATATATCTAACCGTGAGTATACACACAATAGAAAATGTTCTACTCTAATGTTAGGAAGGTACTTGAAAAAGATAATAAAAAGAAAAAAAAACTGAAAAATAAAGTAAAAAGCATAATAAATGTATTTAGAAATAAAGAAAATTTTATGAAAAAATATATAAATATAATAAATAATAATTATAAATTGCAAACGAGAATCCGTTTGTTATAATTAAATAAATTGTTTCGGAACTAAATTGATTTTGTTTAATATATATATAAAAGAAAGCAAAGAAAAAAAAATAGTAACAGTTATCAATTGTTTTAGTATTTTGTAGACGTGAGAATAAAAAAATAAAAGATAAAATTCAATATTATATAAAACACTACATACCATTTAAGCTTTTGACACAAGTGTTAAATCATCAATATTAAAACAACTCAATTATAACACTGTATAAGTCATTGATAAATATTTAAGGAATTCATACATAAATATTCATCATCATTACATGAAAAGGTTGCCTATCGTATAGAATGATCAATTTCTCCCTAAAAATAATCGTGTCCTTTTATACTATTACAATACTATTAGATGCAGTTGTTTATACACTATTCATAAATTAGCACGAATATCTGTTCAAATATCAAGTTAGGTAGGTCACTATTCATAGCACTAAGAGTAATTAATAATTGATCTATTTCTCCCTAGAGATAATCCTGCTCTTTTATTTTATACTATTACGATAGTATTAGTTCAGTTGTTTATGAACATTTTATGAATAGGCTTCAATATATGCTTAAATACCAGAAAAGGTTGTATTTATAGCACTAATAGTAACTAACAATTGATTCACAAAAGTCAAACATAACACAATTTGATTATAAAATATTAATATTAAAACAAGTCCAGTTATCCTGAAATGAATTTTGAAAGAATAACAAATTCTAAGATTTTATATTAAAAAACAATTGGGACTCAATAAGGTCAAAAATCAATAGACACAAACATGAAGTTGGTTTCGAAAAAATTCATCCACTCTCAACAAAAATAAAGAAAAATAATCACCTCATTTGGCTGCGCATTACCAGATGGAACAGTTGCAAAGTTTTAACATTGATGCATCCAACGTTCGCAACCAGAAAGTAAAAATATACATCATCCTCTTGCCCTTTCCCCTTATTAAATAACACAACTTAAAAGAAGGGGGGCAGTTGGCCACGGACCCTGACCTTAGTTCATCTCACAGTGGCAGCATTCAAATGAAGGAAATAACCGGACACATTTTCATACCCAAAAAATGGAAAATTTTGTCGTTTGGCATCGCCGATAGTTCCTAAATTATTAAATTTAGCAATTACAAAAAAACGATTAAAATGATAGCAGAGGTGTGTATGTGATTAAGAAGCTGCTGACTCCTTAGCAATTTTCTCGGCCTTGGCAATGACCTCTTCAATGCCACCAACCATGTAAAACGATTGCTCTGGGAGGTCATCGTACTTGCCATCCAACACACCCTGTCAGATACAGAATAACAAACGAATCATTAACCAATCATACAACTGCAACAAGAATGGAAACAAAACAAGACCCCGGTATAACCAATTATGCTGAGCACGCAAAAAGTCAAAAGGAACAGTAGAGTACGCAACAAAGCCACAGCTATTAAAATCAGAGTCCTAACGTAAATAACAGAAAAAAGGAATACGAACAGCTCAAATCAAGAGGTGCGTGTAGATCATATAGCTCAATGCTTGAACGGGCACGTTTAAGTACACTTTTTTTATACGACAAATGCAATTCAAGATTCAGAAGAAATTGGATATTAGAATTCAAATTAATTTCCAGCATGACCATAACGCAATTAAGAAGATGGAATACACACACACAAATAATTATCATAGAGAATAACCAAAGCCTTTGATCAACAGATGGATAAAATCAGGTTTAATGAGAAAAAAACAATACCTGGAAGCTGCTAATGTTCTCCTTCAATTCCACATATTTTCCTGGGGCACCAGTGAAGACTTCAGCGACATGGAAAGGCTGGCTCAAGAATCGCTGGATCTTACGGGCACGGGCAACAGTCAATTTATCATCTTCACTAAGCTCATCCATTCCCAAAATGGCAATGATATCTTGAAGATTCTTGTAGTTCTGAAGAACCTTCTGTACACCACGAGCAGTTTCATAGTGCTCCGTACCCAAAATAAGGGGTGAAAGCATACGAGATGTAGAATCCAAGGGGTCAACAGCAGGATAGATACCAAGCTCGGAGATCTATTCAACATCATCAAAATCAAACTATTCAGTTGATGATAATAAAAACATCAATGCATCAGCTACTTCAAATAATGCAATGAAATCAAACCTGTCGTGACAACACTGTAGTTGCATCCAAATGAGCAAAGGTTGTAGCAGGAGCAGGATCTGTCAAGTCATCAGCAGGCACATAGATAGCTTGGACAGAGGTAATTGAACCCTTTTTGGTTGTTGTAATACGCTCTTGAAGACCTCCAAGATCAGTAGACAAAGTTGGTTGGTAACCGACAGCAGATGGGATACGACCAAGCAAAGCAGACACCTCTGAGTTAGCCTACATGATACACCACAATGTAAAACGAACAATTATAAGACGATACATCGCCAGACAATAAAAGATATATTCAACAAGCAGGGCAAAAGACATACTTGGGTAAAACGGAAAATGTTGTCTACAAAGAGAAGCACATCTTGCCCTTCGGCGTCACGGAAGTGTTCAGCCACAGTAAGCCCAGTAAGACCGACACGAGCACGAGCACCAGGGGGCTCATTCATTTGACCGTACACAAGAGCACATTTGCTTTCACTCTAATATAATGATGCAACCATAGTTGACAAGTTAGTAAGATACTCAAAAGTGTTATAGAGGCAGCTGAAAGTGTCATGAACAGAATTCCACTCACCTGCTTTTCACCTAGCTTAATGACACCACTCTCAATCATTTCTCTATACAAGTCATTACCCTCACGAGTTCGTTCTCCAACACCAGCAAACACAGAGAAACCACCTAATCAATGGAATCAATCAGCATTCAGTATAAAAAAGATAAAAGAAAACGTTAACAAGAACAAATTAATAGCACGTACCATGAGCTTTAGCAACATTGTTAATAAGTTCCATGATAAGCACAGTTTTTCCTACACCAGCACCACCAAACAACCCAATCTTTCCTCCTCTTTGATATGGTGCAAGCAGGTCAACAACCTTAAATACAAATTCATGCAAAAAAATGAGTACCCAGTCATATGACACAGGGAGACAGGTAACCCTAACAACAAAGAAGAAGAGATCATATGAAAGGTAAAACATAGAAGTTAAAAGAGGATAATACCTTGATTCCAGTAACAAGAATCTGCTGCTCAGTTTCTTGCTCAACAAAAGAAGGAGCTTCTCTATGAATAGGCAAATAATGCTCGGTTGCTGAGGAATTTCAAAATGTTTATTATCAGTAAAAACATTTCATGTGAATGACAGAGAAAACTTTTATCTACTAATCTGCTAGGCTTTATGGGTTCTTACTCAGGTCGCCCTTCTGGTCAATAGGCTCACCAATGACATTAATGATACGGCCAAGGGTAGCCCTGCCGACAGGAACCTAAACGCAACACATAAAGTATATTAGAAAACAAAGTGACATAGCATAATATAATAAAATACCAAGTGAGCTTAATTAGCGTGTGCATTGTAAGTCCACACAGTTCACCGCAAAAACAACTGAAGTGTACAAAGAGAAGACTGGACCAATTGAACTAAATCGAAAGTGCAATGATCATAGATTGATTTATGTATAATAATAAAATAAGTATCATTGATGACATGATTTATATACATTATCGAGCTAAATAACCCCAAAGTAAAACGTCAAATCAATCTAAGAAAAAATAATCTACCCAGACAATTCGTTAATTTCAAAACTACGCAATGTTTTTTCAGATCCAGGACATAAACCTACAACCTCAGTGAAAAACAGATATTTCAATCCACAGGCATAAATAAAAGTCAAGATTATACAGAATCCCCAAATCGCGTACCAAATCAAAATCAGACACGTTGGCAGAAAAAACAATCAAATGAGAAGCAACTCTAAAGAATTCAAGCGATAAAAGATTCGATATTTACAGTGATAGGGGAACCAGTGTTGAGGACGCGCCACCCTCTAACGACCCCCTCAGTGGCATCCATAGCAATGGTTCGGACAACTCCCTCACCCAAATGCTGAGCGACTTCCAACACCAGCCTGGAGGAGTGATCCAGAACTTCAAGAGCAGTCAGGATCGGAGGCAAACCCTCGTCAAATCTGACATCAACGACGGCACCAATGACTTGGCAAACCTGCCCGATCGCGCCCTTCCCGGTGAACTCATCGGTGATCTTCCCACCGCCACCAACCTCCTTCTTTGCCGGAGGCGCAGAAGGAGGAGCGGTGGCAGCAGCAGCCGCAGTGGCGTACTCCGCGACGCGGTTGAGCAAGAATCCGTGCGGCGAGGCACGGTTGGAGGAAGAGAGCCTGGACGCCGATGCGGAAATGGAGGGTTTGGATTGAGATCTGCGTAGGGAAGATCGAAGCAGAGACGAAACGAGTCTGCGTGAAGCCATCTTCGGACAGAGACGGAGAGAGAGAAGAGGGACAGAAGAGGGCTAGGGTTTGTGAAGTGAGGGAGTGACACTATATGCACATCCAAAGGCCCTGGTGGATCAATTTACCAATATTACCTTTTGGCCCCGATACTTTTCATTTTCGTATTTTTAGCTCCGTGTTTTTGTATTTTTAGCCCCGCGTTTTTGTTTTCCTAATTTGGGTGCACACGTGGACGACGTCGTTCCGAGTGTGTGGAATGGGCTTTGTTCTCCTCTTGCTATTCTGTCGTTTAAGGCTTTTGACTGGACAAGGTTGTGTGTTCACAGGGTGACGTGGCACCATTCCTGGTTCAACTTTCTATTTTCAAATGCATCTTTTTGTTTTTGTTTTTCATCCATTGCTCTTGCTTTCTCGTCTCCATGGAAATGGGCGAAAAATTCTCCAACATGGACTGAAATTCTCTTTCATATAAATAGTGGACAACTTTAATTTTATTTTTTATATAAAATATTTTACTTGGACATGGAGATTAATAGTTAAATTTATGTTGTAAAAAGTTAAATTTTAAGTATTAAAATAAATTATTTTAAAATTTAGATATCACGTATATTCTTTTAAATCTGGGAAACTAAAAATATATTTTTTACTTTATTTTATTTTTTATCATTTTTAATGAATAAAAAACATTTATATAATTTTATTCAACCACCACTTTTCTTTATAAGTTATCTTATTTTTCTATGTAAGTTTGTATGTCTTTTAACAATGGTGAACTAAAACCGCATGTGTCATCCAAATGTTGAATTAGCTTATTCAGAAGGTGTTTTTCATGCTAATAAAAAAAAGGTGTTTTTCACATTATAGTTTTTAGATAATCTTCTATACACCTGTATAACTACAAATCAAGGTTAACGACATATTTATTACCAGCTTGAATAAATTAGACAACAAAAATATAATTTATAAACCATATTTAAAGTTGTAATAGAATTGTGTTCAATACATGAGAATTTTAAAATTTATATGAAATAATCACTAAATCGTATAAAAGTTGTGAAATTTAGGACAAAAATAAATTTTTTAATTAATTAAAAGTTTCGTTACTCATTATTATTATTTTTAATTTTTTTTAAGTTTCTTACATGCTTTTTTCTTATTTAAAAATTTGTTTCATTTCGCATACAAGTGAAATTAATGATTTTAAAAACAATTTTTAGTAATTAGTTATTGGTATCATCTAATTTTCACGCAACACAACTTATATATCGTTGACTTTTTATTTATTGGTGTTATAAAAAATATGAAAAATTATCTAGGAAACTCTTTAGCACGAGAGAAACGTTTCTTTCTGTATAAATCATGAGTATCATACTGGTGCAATAATTTTTTAAACGAGGAGATAAAGTTTCAATTGTTTTTTATTCCTCAACTGAAAAAAAAAAACAATGGTCAAAATTGTAAAATAGAAGAAAAAGTAATTTCATAATTTCACAATTATGAACTTTCTTATATATTTCCATTTTTTTCATTTTCTAAATTTGTCTAATTATATAGGAATCATTACCTTACCAATATTTTTTTTATATATTTTTTTATATGTGATATGGAAAAATATCATGTTCAAGATGGTAGTCAGATGATTTATTTCATAAAAAAATTAATGAGTATTTTATGAAATATATTTCTGTGATTATCAAATTTAAATATACTTTCAATGATTTGTTTGTTTTAATGAAATATTGTATGAAATGTATTTTATGTTATTCCAATTTAAATATATTTATAAGAATTTATTTCTTTTAATGAAATATTTTACGATATATACTTTGTGTTATTAAAATTTAAATATTTTTTAACAAACTATTTGATAATTTGATTCAGGTATAAAAGTTTTTATCTTTGTTATTTGATGATAAGTTATAAAATAAATAATGAGAGAGTTGATCAATTTGTTTGATAGAATGTTTTTAAATGACTAAACTATTGTTTGGATATAATTTAGAGAAAGTTGTTATAACGTTTCCTTTATTTATGTTACAGTTTTTCAGTTGAGTTACACATTTTAAAATGTTTTCAAGGTGTCTCTCAAATAATAAAAAGTTGTATGTGTAATTTTTTATACATTTCTTTGACATCACTTAAATGTTATATCGTCGTTAATTGATATTAAGATTTTAAAACAAAATCATCAACTAATAACAAACACATACAATTTCATTTAAGTTTTTTTTAACTTAACTAGTATAAATTAATTTTAATTTACTTTTAAACATATGTCGTGGATATCTCATAATAATTATAGATCATGTCATTAGAGTTCAATCTAAATTAATTTTAATTTACTTTATTTTTCATATGTTGGGTATTAAATATATAAACTAAAAATAATATCAATATATGATATACATCTAGGGGCAAAAATACTCTACAAATTAATTATAACAAGATTTACTGAACTTGTGTATTATTCAATATTAGACATTTATTAAACCACTTATAAATTTATAATCAATCATTATGAATATAATTAATATTATTGTTAAGATTTTAAAAAAGTAACATTTTAGGCGTAAATTGATTTTATGCTTAAGGACAAAATCATTTCAAATATTTATAAATTATACTTTTTTACATAGGTGTGAATTTATTATGTAATTACTATTTATTTGATTTCTTTTATATAGTTGGTATGTAAAAATAATTGTACATAATTAGAAACTGAGATTAATTAAAGATATTAAATTTTAATGTTTATACATTGTAATATTATTTTTAATTTTATAAAATAATTATTTCATATTTTTTTATTTTAATATATATCTAGTTCTTATTAAATTTAAATTAAAGGTATTTTGATAATTAATTACAGTATTCACTTAATTTATTTTTTATTCTGACATTTAATCAAATCAAATACAAATGTGGTAATCATTTTTCTTCTATTTTTATTTTATCTAAATTTAAACAGTTTCCCTTTTCACTATGTTTGTTTTTATTTCTTTCATCTTCTATTTGATCTAGACAAGACATTACTTGTATATCCAAATTGTTATCTTCTTAATAATATATCATGACATCACAACAAGAAAGAACTATAATTGAAACAAATATAATTTTAATGATTTTTTTTTATATTCAAAACATATTACTTTTTACTAATTTTTATTTTATTTTCTATTCCAAACAAAACATTAGTAATACATTCAACTTGCTATCCTCTCAACAATATATCATGACATCATAACAAGGAGATTAGAAAGAATTAGAAATTAAACAAATGTAAATTTAATTAAACAAAATAAATATTTATGTTTCATTTTTTAACTTTTTATTCCTTGTTAAATTTATTTCTAAAAGCCGGGATCTTGGTACTCATGAATAACATAGAGAAATATAATTATTATTATGTATAATTTCCTTATTTAATTGTGCTATACATTAATTTTAAGTGATAAACTTGAAATTTCAGATCCTAAATATCATCCTAATGATTATTTTATTTTATATAATTATTTATTTTAACTAATTAGTAATCGTAAAACATTTTATATAATATTCATATTTAAAAAACAATAACATTTATGAAGAATGTTATCATTATTATTAAATATAGTATTAAAGTTATAAAAGTGTTTAACAATATTAATTAAACTGTTTACCATATTATATTAAACAAAACTTCATATAAAATTCAATTATTTAATTGATTAGTTTGACCAGAATATATATTTATTGTAATCACCTTAGTTGTTACAACTGTGTAATATAATTCAAATGACTAAATAAAAATAAATAAAAAGATGATGACATTTTGACGAAAATAAATAAATATGATAATGCCGTGACATGTATCTATATAACATAATCTTATTTTATATTTTATAATCAATAATAATACTCTAAATTGATTTCACCTAGTGTCGCAGTATGTTATGAATTTGTTTGAATGAGACTTTTTCATAAACATTTTGAGAAAGTTTGCTATTAGATAAATTATCTCTTATTCGGGAATGATGAATTTTGGAAATTGTAATTTCTATGTATAACTTAAGCTTTTGTGTCTGATAAAAAATATCGTTGAAGATATTTACATACTTTTTAAAAAAAATTAATATGTATGTATATATATATATATATATATATATATATATATATATATATATATATATATATATATATATATATATTGTTACTAAAATATTTGATTTGTTATTGATATTAATATGATTTTTCGATATCTTTTTATTTTAATTTAAGAAATTTAGATGTTCGTGAAAATGTTTTTATGAGAAGCTTAGCTATAGATATTTTTCGAAAACATAGTGTATAGGAATGTATATTTCAAAAGGTAGATCAACTCTAAGAACATATTTATTCAATATTAAATTTATAAAAATCTAAAATTTTCTTTTAATTAAATATTTCCTTATAAGAAAAGAAAATTAAAAAATTTATGTGTAATTAATTTCTTCACAAGTTAAAATTAACTAACTTGTATATAATTATTAAGTTACATAGTCATTATTTATGCTATAAAAAAAATGAAAAATAACTTATTTAAGTATTAAGTCTCTCAGTAATTTGATTATTTTAATTAAATATTTATTATTTTCTTCTACTAACTACTTAAATTATTTATATTTTTCGATTGATTTTGTTCTTAAGTAAATGTCATAATTATCTGATTCTTGTTAGTATTTAATTTATAAAAATAGATACTATTATTTTTATAAAAATAATTTAGGTTCTAAAATTTTATTTTTTTATTACCGAAGTAAATTGTAAAACTAAAAGATCTTGTCACTCCAACTCACTTCAGAAATTCAATTAAAAAATATGAAAAATTTAAACACTCAATAAAATAATTTTTTTTAATAAAACTTTAATTAAAAATACTTAAAATTTATGAAAACGTTACAACTTAATTATAACGTTGTTTAATTATCTATACAAACACACGTAATTAACCAAGATATAAAGTAATAATTACGTTGACTTACTTAATTATTTATATAAAGACACGTAATTAACGAAGATAAAGTAATAATTACGTTGACTTACTTAATCAACCACAAAAACTTAATTTAAAAAATATGAAATTTTAGGAAGTTAATAAAATGAAAATTTTAAAAACAATTTAATTAAAAATACTTAAATTTATAAAAAAATAAAATTTAGTCAAACTTTCTTAAATAAATTACACAGTAAAACAAACTTGAATTATATTTAAATATATTTTTGAATTTGATAATAAATTAGGGTCAGGTAGAATACTACTAGTTATTTAGGATAAATTGGGTTTGATCTAAGTTTAAAGTTATTTCAAACTTCTATAATGATTACATAAATTTGATTTGGTTTTAGGATGGATAGATTCAGATCTCGAATTTAATCTTTTAAATTGATGGTTTATTTTTAATTTGTATTAAAGTATTTTTAGACTTTAAGGTTATATTTTAATTGATATTTACGAACTGTAGTAATAAATACTCTAATAATTGAATACACTGATTTAAATAGTTTCCTCAATGACTTGTAGGCTCGAAACAGACTTCCAGTATTCATTATTAGTGTAAAACATTTAATTAAGAATGCATATTGTACTTAAAATTTTATAAAAAAAACAAGTATTTTTATATTTTTATCATATTATTAGCGTGAAACAATTATCAACTTTATTGACTTAATGTCAGTTAGAAAGCCTAACGAAACTAGTTTTAGTAATTTTTTTTACTTTAAATAGGAAAGAAAAAACATGGAAGAGAATCTGTTTTGTGTTAGGAAAAGAAAGTGAAAAGCAGAAAGTTAGTAGGAATGGTTTGGATGAAGAATATCTGAAATTAGTGGGAATCTGTCAAGGGCGTAGGTTGGCATAGATTGAATATCTGAAATTTGATGGGGTGCAGGAAACAATTGCCAGAAATGAATAGGGTGGCCCATATAGCAGGGCCCATGATGGAGTAAACACGAGCGTTGGGCCACAAGCAGGGCCCATGATGTAGTGAACTAGAGCGTTGGCCCACCAACATGCATCTTCAAAACCAATTTTCCAAACTCACTTTCTCTTTCTTTCAATTATTGCTTCGCCATTCATATCGTGATGTGGAATCACTGGGTTCGCTGCACACGGAAAGAACGCCAAAATTCAGGTTCCAATTCCTCGTAACGATGCCTTCATGTCTTCATTTTCAATCACTTAATGTTCATGGATAATTAGTATAATTTTCTTACTGTTATTTAATTACAAATCACCATAAAAATAACTTCGTAGTTTGTTATTACAAAAAAAGAATCTTACCAAATCAAGAAATTATTATCATTGAAGTTAAACAGGTAATGGTTTAACCTTCATGTATTGATAATGTATTTTTTACTGTGAGACATCTTGCTAGATGTAAATTATAAAGTAGTTTTTGTATTTTACTGCTATCTAACTGATTTTTCATTGTCATAATCTTCTGCACGCAGCCTTAAAGAGGAAAAGAATGTGAGTGTATAGAGTGTGTGATTGATTAAGAAGCAGAGGCAAAGGTGTTTTATATCAACTAAAATCTTGGTGGTCACTAATGGGAGAGAACGACATGGAAGAGAATTTGTTAGGAGAAGGAAGTGAGAAGCAGAAAGTTACATGGGATGGTTTCGGGGAAGAAATGAAAGAGATCATTAAGATAGCAGGACCTATGGTGATTGTGACTGTTTCCCAGTATTTGTTGCAAGTTGTGTCACTCATGATGGTTGGTCACCTCACCGATGAGCTCTATCTCTCCGGCGCCGCCTTAGCCATCTCTCTTGCCACCGTTACTGGTTTCAGTCTTCTTGTATTAGGCTAAACTCAACTATATGCTTGTCTCGTTTCGCTCTTCACAGTTATGTGTTTTCCGTAATAGTTAACATCAATCTACCTCAAGACCATAATGGTCAACACAACTACCACATTACATAAATATCCAAATCTCTACATATTCCTAATGGTTGGCTTACTTTTATGATTTAATTAGAACTACACTATACATTATTTACTTCAATGATGCTAAAAAGTAGTAATAAATCACTGAATCGACTCCAATGAAATCGAAAGCTTTGAGTGATTAAGTTTATATTCTTTATGAACGATTTCTGTCATGTTAGTTTCCTTAAATTCATCTTGATTTTATTTCCTAAGTAACTCAGTGCAATCTCAATTTGCACGTGCTGACAGATGGGAATGGCTAGTGGACTGGAAACTATTTGTGGACAGGCATATGGCGCTCAGCAATATCAGAAGTTTGGAGTGCAGACATACTCTGCCATATTCTCTCTCACAATCGTTTGTCTTCCCCTGAGTTTGGTTTGGATCAACATGGAAAAGATACTGGTTTCCACTGGCCAGGACCCTCAAATTGCACATGAAGCAGGAAAATTCATAATGTTGCTTCTTCCGGCACTTTTTGCATATGCAATTATGGGACCGATAGTTCGATATTTTCAAATGCAAAGTCTGATTCTTCCAATGCTTATAAGTTCTTGTGTCACTCTATGTCTCCATATACCTCTTTGTTGGGCTTTGGTGTTCAAGACTGGACTGAATAATATTGGCGGAGCATTGGCAATGAGCATATCATTATGGTTAAATGTGATTTTTCTTGGATTGTATATGAGATACTCTTCTGCATGTGCAAAAACGCGCGCACCCATATCTATGGAGCTGTTCCAAGGAATTTGGGAGTTCTTTCGCATTGCGATCCCTTCTGCAGTGATGATTTGGTGATTCTTCCCTTTTCAAGTTGTATATATATTCATCTATACAATTATAAATTGTTTCGTTTTCCAAACTCGAGGTAATGCTTTTCATGTAATGTTCATTTTAGCCTTGAATGGTGGTCGTTTGAGCTGCTTATCTTGCTGTCTGGGCTGTTGCCAAATCCACAACTTGAAACTTCAGTTATATCTGTTTGGTATGTTTGCTACATTTATTTCTTGTTTTCAACATGTCATGTGAGACTTTTAAGGCCATCCTTGAACTGCAACTCACTGTCTAACATTTCGTTAGTTAACGTGATTCATTGTCTTTTTTCTACAGTCTCAACACTATTTCCACTCTCTTTGCAATACCTTTTGGAATCTCTGCTGCAGCTAGGTGACATCATAAACAGTTATTTCTAACTATTTTGCATGTCACAATCTATACATCATAAACCAATTATCTTTCCTCTCTCTAACTGTGTAGCACAAGGATTTCAAATGAATTAGGAGCAGGTAATCCACAGGCTGCCCGTGTTGCCGTGTTGGCTGCAATCTCTTTTGCAATCATGGAGGCAACTATAGTTAGCGGAACCCTCTTTTTCTGTCGCCGTGTTTTTGGTTATATTTTCAGCAATGAGAAGGAAGTTGTCGATTATGTCACTGCCATGGCTCCTCTGGTTTGCATATCTGTTTTACTGGACAGCATACAAGGTGTTCTCACAGGTAAAATCCCCTCGTCTATTGTTTCAGCAACTTCTATATAAAAGAGAAGCGTTGTCTCAATTTGCTTTACATACTTTGGCTAGGGGTTGCTAGAGGTTGTGGATGGCAACATATAGGAGTTTATGTGAATCTTGGTGCATTCTACCTCTGTGGGATTCCTGTTGCTGCCTCGCTGGCATTTTTGGCTAAAATGAGAGGCAAAGGACTTTGGATTGGTGTACAAGTCGGTGCTTTTGTTCAATGTATTCTACTTTCTACCATAACAAGTTGCATAAATTGGGAACAACAGGTATATATGTTCTCTAACCTTTGTCATACTAAAATTTAGTAATTTACTATTTCTTGTTTGGTGCTTAATATTGATGAATGCCCTTGTTCAAGGGTACCATGCCATTTTATGCGTTTGTTTCAATTGTGTGGTCTTTCTAAATGCTAATGCAGGCTCTGAAGGCAAAGAAGAGATTATTCGATAGTGAAATATCAGCCGACAATGCAGTAGTATGAGAAGCCCATCATTGAAAGGCCGAAGGCCGATTTTCATGACTGGATCAACTCTCCATGAATGAGAAGTACGAGCTCAATCTCTTTATTGGCTTTTTGAAACTTGAAAGTGATGCTTAAGGAGATTTTTATTGTTATTGTTTCTCGTTAAATTAAAATGTGCTTTTGTGGAACACCGCAGCCCCTCCTAGTTCTAACGGAGTATTTTAGTTGGTATTTCTTCTATTTTTTTTTCATGTACATTAACATGTATTTTTTTCATAAGTAATATTTTAGTTTGAGCTATATGTAATAACAAGTATTTATTTTTATAATTAAAATTTATTAAAATGTTTGAATTGAAGAGCTGAATAAGTTTTTGGCCTTGTAGAATTTCAGATTTTAGTTTCCTTAAACAATTTTGCCAAATTTTACTCGTTCTTAATTACATTAAAGAGTGATATCGAAATAAGTTTATCTCTGGTCTTCACGTCCAAGGGCCCTACGAAGCTGCAACAAGAAAATCGGGACAAAACGGAAAAAACTAGTTTAACTGTTCATATCATATTTCTATTTAACATTATATTTTATTAATAAAATATTATATAAAAATATCACTATTACCACCCGACAAAAATAGTCTCCTTCTATACGTCTGTAAGTTTGTAACTTCCGCTTTCATTCTGTTGTGTTCCAAACCTGTCTAATAGGTCCAACATTAATCATGATGACAAATATTGCAATTGTTAATATTATTATGCTCTCAATTCTATGTTAAAATTGCTTTCTGATTTTCTATTATTTATTCTGCAGCATAAACTATTTACTAGAAGTGGTAACACTGATTTCGAAAGGTAACGGGACTGAGAACACCAACCACCCAAGATCTCTTCCGAAATTGTATCTGTTTTCTAAGAACAGAATATACAAATAAGAAGATTTACCTCAATTTAGTCATAATATTTCTCCTTGTGATTACTTACAATATTCGAGTATAATATAAGCAGTGTCTTGCTGTAAATTTTTTTTAGGCATTAGTCTGATGTCTTTAAATTCTGTATAACCTGAAAGCTTATTTAAGTGTCCTGTTTTCAAAAGTTCTAGGTCTTGTTCATCACAGAATTTTTGGTTGTTATCAAGATATTAATATTAAAGACAATAATTTTTTTAACAAACAATAAGCTATTATATTAGAAGTGAACATACACATAGTTTCTTAACTTGCCACAAGAGACAAAGTTAGAAAGAATTTTTAAGAAGATATAAGTAAACAATAAATAATACAGAAAAGAAAAAAAAAAGTTTCAACTATATAATAAAAAAAAATGTATTTTTCTGTCGAACCATTGTAGTATTAATCTTTGGATGTGATCATTTTTTTAAATAACAATTTAATTTTGAAAAATATTCAATTAATTTGTAAAAAATGTAACAATTAAATTAATTCAAAGAAAACTGATATGCAACTACGATAGTTCTATTGAAAAACTAATAAATTTTTTATTACCTATAAGTTGAGGTAAAAATATGGATCAATGACTGATTATTTATAACTTTATACGTTGAACACTTATAAAATTTTAAAGTATATTATTATTGAAAATTTATAAATGATATTAATAATTACATATTATATTTATATAATTTGTATTATTATATATAAAGTATATAATATTATATAAACAAGTCAATTTGTCGGACTTGACAATTGTGTTATGTACTTGAATATTGTAAAAGTGTTTTTATACATATTAGTATCAGTATTACCTTAATCAAGGGATTTATCCCTGTCGAATTTCTTATTACATCCTTATTCAACAGTTTCCATTATTATTATTATTATTATTATTATTATTTTATTATTTTATTATTATTATTATTATTATTTTTATTTTTATTATTATTATTATTATTATTATTAATGCCTTGATTATTTTAAATATTAATTAAAGAATTCCTTTATACTTATGTTTTAAGAGATTGTTCTTTTATACTTACTTAAATAAGAAATTATATAGTCGTTTTTGTGATGACTGAATATGAAGATAAAAGGGAGGGTGGGGCTTTTATACTATTTTGTTGATTAAGGAGAGGATTAGGGTGTCCCCATTCTACACAAATTTCGATTTCATTTCAATTCCATATTTTTCACTTGAATGTGAATAAGATTTTGGAACACTGGTCTTTTTACCCAATTACCCCCACGCACACATATATTCTTGTCTTTACCAGCATCATTTCATATATAAAAATAAAAAAAAATATATTTATTTTATTACTATTTGAATAATTTTATAATGTAATGTCTGTTTCAAACACTATATTATGTAATCATATTTATTTCCATTATTTTAAAATTATATTTCAAAACATTAATATTGACGGATAACAGATTTATTTTATTATTATAGCGTGTATTTCAATCATGGTACAATTGTATTGTTTTTGGTATTATGCATATCTAAACTATTACAAATAATATACTATTATTACACGGAGTTTTAAAATGAAATACAAAAAAAAAAAAATCACGATAAAAGATTAAAATAAATAACTAAATATGAATAGAAACTAACTTTAGCTAAATAAATAAAATTAGACAAACTCGTAGCTCTTCACAATTGTATTTTCTTACAAAGGTAGTAGTATACACCAGCAACTTAAAATTGAGATTTAATTAGCTTTTAATTATGAAATAAAAAGTATAATTCCAAATAAAAATAGTAAAATAAAAAATGTGATAATATTCAAAGTTTACCAAAAAGTTAATCACGTAAAAATATATTATTTCTTAATTATAAATTATAATTTATGATAAGTTTATTAATTTTCAAATATTTATTTTAAAATTATACTGAGAATAATTTTGTATTGGTTTGATAATAACATAAAAGTTTATCCTTATTAAACTCAAAACAAAATCTGGTTAATCGTGTTTTACAAGATTAAAATATATTTTTATTTTGCGGACCAACCAGGACTCATCATCGTTCCAATTCTATGGGACAAGACCGCGAAGAAACATGACACGTGGAACTCTCATTATCCTTAATTCACCAGTGGCGCATTTTATCATTACCCGCCCATTCCGCCGCCTCTTTCTACTCTGACCGAACCCTCCACGTAACCTCACCAAAACAAAACTACGTTCAAAAACACCATGTCACTCTTGATCTCACCGTCACCCTCGCTTACCCTCCACCCCCATGCGCACGTTAGCCCCTCCATGTCCATCCTACGCCGCCTCCATCTAAACCTTCGCTCCCGCCGCCGCTTCGCCACCGTTTCCGCCGCCGTTCGTCAGGACACTACCGTCTGGACCCCAGCCCCACTCTCCGAGGTCGAGCCAGCCGCCGAGTCGCTCTTCCACGTCGCCATCGACGTGTCCGACGCGCCTGACCTCGCCGCGTCCCACACACTCGCCGGGCAGTACCTCCAGCTCCGTGTACCCGACGCGTCCAAGCCCTCGTTCCTCGCCATTGCATCGCCGCCGAAGCTGGCTGCGACTCGTGGTGTGTTCGAGTTCCTCGTGAAGAGCGTGGCAGGGTCCACCGCGGAAGCGCTGTGCGCGTTGAAGAGAGGCGATGTGGTTGAACTCAGCCAAGTCATGGGAAACGGATTCAACATCGATCGGATCGAGCCGCCCGAGAAGTATGGAACCGTTATCGTCTTCGCCACTGGATCTGGAATTAGGTCAGTTTGCAATTTACCGTTTTACCCTCATTTGTTATTATCTTTTTGAAACGTTTCCATTTGTTATATTCCTTCTTAGAACATTGAATTTATGTGGTTAGAAACTCATGCTGCTTGGAAATGAAGGTTTTAAATTATTGTAGTTTCTTCAAAATCCTTGATATCATGCAAATTTCTTCAGTAAACCCGATTGATTCTACCCTAATGGCGGAGCATAGACCTCAAAAGCCTTGATGTTACAGTTGCAAATGTTGTTACCAGATTTTAAAATCTTGCATTGCATTAATTGACATTAATGCATTTTGTTCAGATAAATTTGTCTATGAACAATTTCAGGAGAAGAAAATAAGAATTAAGCTGGATTAAGCTTCCTGAATGTTAACCTTATGCTCCTCAATTTTTTGAGGATTATGATGAAAATACTTTTAAAATAGTTATATGAATTAGGATTGTTTAAACAAATTTCTTCACAAGGTGAAAGAAAAAGAAGTCAAGGTATAAACTTATTCTTTGAAGATTCCACGAAAGATTTCTCTAATTTCATATTTTCTTCTTTATTCTTTTTCTATTGAAAAGTCTTTATGGAGAAAGTTTGTCTAAGAAGACTTTTACTATATTCTTTTCATGAAAGAAGCTCAATTTATAATAGTTTTTTTTTTTTTTGCTTCTGGAATTGCTTATAGGTAAGTTTAACATAACCTTAATCCTAGATTTTCCATGTATTCTCTTTGAGATTTGGTCTGACCCTTTACTTTGTTGTGTGCAGTCCAATTCGGTCTCTTATCGAGTCAGGGTTTGATGCGGGGAATAGGTCTGATGTAAGACTATATTATGGGGCCAGGAACCTAAAAAGAATGGCTTATCAGGTTATTTTAAGTTGTTTTTTTTATCTTGATGAAAGGAAAGGTTGAACTACTTTTAGTCAGAGCTGCTTTAATAGTAATGTTGTTTTTATGTTATAGGATAGATTTAAAGACTGGGAATCTTCTGGTGTGAAGATTGTTCCTGTATTGTCTCAACCTGATGATGGTTGGACTGGGGAAAGTGGCTATATTCAGGTCAAGTGCTTGAGCTCTTAGGATTTAAGTTTCAAATTATTTCCTTCACAGGCAATGATTGTTTACACACGGTTGTTTCACAGGCTGCATTTTCAAAAGCGAAGCAGATATCTAACCCTCTGGCCACTGGTGCTGTACTTTGTGGGCAGAGACAGATGACAGAGGTGTGTTATTAAAGCTCAGCTTTACTTGTCAATCTGCATAATTATGAGACGTTTTTGTTGCGTGTTTAACTTTCCATTGTTGCAACCTTCTGTCAATTACCACTGTCTTTCCTAGTTATCTTGTAAGAGGAGTTCTAACAATTTTATTTTTTAAATAAGAAGTGAGACTAACAAAAAATTTTGATTTTATAAGTCTAAGAAAAATTATATTAGCATGTAGAGTATTAGAGAAAGAGACAATAATGGTTGCTTTGAGGAAACCAACATCCACGGAATAGCACACGATTAGAAATAAAATTAGCATGTAGGTTATTAAATGTGTCCTCCTTAGGTAGAGCCAAATGACTAACGTTTAAATAATTATAAAAAATAAATTCAAAACAATAAATGAATTGCATTCTACTTGTTTTCATTCTCCTTGGATGAGAATGAAAACTTATGTGGAGAATAAGAGAAAGATACTAATGTTTTCATCCTCCAAGATTTATGTTTTCATTCTCCAAGACAAGGTAGTCTCCACTAGTCATGCATCGTGCTGATTACATTTTACTGGTTTTCATTCCCTTTTCCCTTCCCTTTCTGATTTTTTTATTTTCTCAAACTTAGTGAATGAGCTGAGCAACAAATAGAAAATAAGGTTCATTGGAGAAGCGCCGAACTGGCACTATTTAAACTGGACTCACTCAAACTGGATTTGGTTGTTGTGCAAAGCAATAACTTCTATATAGTGAACAGGCCATGGTGAGAGAGAGAGAGGGTGCTCCAGAGTTGTGGGCAAGGGATATGCAATATTGTTAAAATTATTGTCTACAATACAAACAACTATTGGATCTTTTATCAGTATTGTTAAATGGCAACTATAGCAGTAGGGTTGGTGGATTTTTTTGCCAACCATCGTAGGCAATTTATGAAAGGAGGCCTTCCATGTAAACACAATGGGTCACAATGTCATGTTTATATGTTGCAGTTTTAGTCTTCTGCCGTATTCTGCCGTCGGCCATTGATAACACTGTATGTTATCAATGTTGCTAAGAATATGTTAGCCAATGTTTTTACACTAAGGTGTGTCTAGTACGGAGGGAAGATATAGGCGAGAGATAAGGTGAATAGAAATTGGAAAGAAAAATATGAAGTGAGTGAAAATAAGTGAAAAATATAATAAATATAAAGATGTTTGATAAGGGAAATAAAGACAATAAAAATTCATTTTCGGATGTCATTCCCAGCACAGTTAAGTACCAACGTGTTTCCCCTGCATTTTCACCATTTGAGAGTGGAAATGCTTCAAGTGTAGCTCACCACCATTTCCGCTCTATCAAACCAGGTATAAAATGAGAATTGAGACATACTAACAACCATACCATTTTTATGGGATAAAACCTATCATGGGCCCAGTAAATAATGCAGATCCTTTAATTTGTTGGTCCATCCACACGCGATTTCAGAGTAACGGGGAGTGTCAAATATTTAGTTGCTCGTTTTCTTTTTGTGTTGGTTCCAATGCATAACACTTGAGTACATTATTGTTACAGGAGGTGACATCAATTCTTGTTGCTGATGGAGTATCTGCAGAGAAGATATTGAAGAACTTTTGATAAAAATGGAATTTTGTTAGTGTTGTATCATTTTTGAATTTGAATTATACTCAATATTTGTTCATTGCCTTTGCTGTGTATCAAGCATCTCAGCATGGAATGTACAATAAAGAAAAATTTTGGAATAGTCCCACCTTGGGGGTCCAAATATAGGACAGATATACCGGGCTTAGGAAAGTTGAGTAAAACTTCCCGTGGTTGATCTGTAGCACTATTACATTGTTCTATTAATGCCTGTATTAACACGTCGCATGTAATTGATATATGGACATTAAGATGGCACTGAGCCAAACGTCGACCTGTGATGGAGCTGTATCTAGTTAATCTAGACTAGCGTAGCTTCCAAACATAGTCTTTTTGCTGTACAACTTTTTCATAAACTCAGATTTGGATTTGCGATAGAATAAACCATTTTTACAATGCAACTTTTTTTGTTGTTGTTTTGGTTGATAACATTCTTAAAAACTATGCGTAAATATTGAACCAACTGTTAAACTAATGAGTGGAAAGTTTGGCTCCTTTAACATACAGATCAAATTCCAGTTCAGTGTATTCAGGATTGAGAAAAGAAATTTGATGGCTAATATTAAATTCAGACTCAACAATTTTAACTATTTATCTCTACTTAAAATGAACTCGCCATATCATCAAATAGAGACTATTCAGATGTCTTCTCTATCCACATCACCTGCACGTTCAGCAACTTGACGCATTCCGAGAATGACCATTTTTTTTAAGAATTAGTATTCGTGTCTGCCAGTATTGAATTCAATTAGATTTGAACCTTCAAGATGAAAGATGCAACAATGAAAACTGTAATTTTAGCTACTAATTCGTGAGAAGAATTAAATTGTAACGATTTGATGAAAAATCAGGGTTGAACTTATCTTGCAAATTCTAACCCTAGTCTCTAACCGTACATACATCTATTAAACTCTCAGTAGTAACTGTCGCTTAGCACACTAAACTCTAGTTTACTGGGCCTTAGATTTGAACATCCAAGATAAAAGGTTGAACATCATTGAGCGAAATATCTAGTGAGGCCATCCAACAAAATCTGCCCGCAACAAAATCGTTATTCCTAAGGTCATTGGCGCCCGTGCAAAGATTGCGCACAGCAAGTATTCCCATGCCCATTGAATACTACAAGTACTAGGTACTAAAGTTGACTAATAAGTCTCGACCCACAAATGCTCAACTGAACAGCATACAGCGCCTACTTTATTCAGTAATAAAACCAAATAAGAAAAAAAAAATCCCACATACATCCTTAAAGATTACTCTTTTAATAACCATCAAATGTAACTGTTAATAGTTGAATATGATCAAATTAATGTTATCAGCCAACAATGACAAAGGCAAAGTTTAAGAGTGTCAAATATTACACTCGACATAAACAATGAAATTGCTCATCTAACTTTAATGTCACCTGTCAATTGCAGTAACGAACAAAGACACAACAGGATAGATTCTAAATAAATCAAACAATTTGGTCATCATTATTCTCAACCATAGCTCTACTTTCATGATGATCACCATCTTTTTTCTCAGTTTCAGTCTTGTCCAATCCCTCGTCATGCTTGCCATTCGATTTTGGGGAGTGCTGCTGTCTGTGATTTCTCTCATCATCCAAGTGGTGCCTATGTTTGTGGTGATGGTGATGATGGCGATGGTGGTGATGGCGGCTAGGCTTCTTGAGCATTGATCTTTTGCTTTGATCTTCGGAATCTTCTTCTGCTGACTTTGATCTGCTTCTTTGACTATTACTGTTATAATCGGAATCAGACGACCTCATCTCCATATTATGTGATCGTTTCTGATGTTTATGGTGCCTTCTGTGGCCTTTCTTACGGAGACCACTGTCACTTTTATCACTTGACAAATCAGATTCACTAGATTCTGATCGTCGATGACGTTTGCTGTGCTTCCCATGATTTCTTTTCCGAACCATACCTTCCTCAGAGTCACTGGAATCTGATCTTGAACATCGATCTCTCAGCCTTTTGCTTTGCTTCTTCTTTCTTCTCCTCTCCTCCTCAAAGCTACTCTCAGAGTCATCACTACTAAAATCACTAGACTCTGAGGACCATTTCTTTGTTTTCCGTTTGGAACCTTTTTCTTTCCTTTTCTCATGGTCACCAGAGTCATAGTGAGAATGTTTCCTGTGCTTCCTATGAGATCTTTTACTTGTCTTCCTAATCTCATCATCACTGTCATAATCACTGTCATTATCAGAAACTGATCTTTTTCTAAGCTTTGCAACCTTCAGTTTTCTCTCTTTAGCTTCAGCAGCAGCTTCCAGCTTTTGCTCCCATTTCAAAGGGGCTTCCTTTCTCTCCATAATCTTCTTCTTCTTCTCCTCAACCATCTGGATGAATCGTTTGGTGTCCATTTATATTCCAATACCAACTCAAAAACTGCATTTTGATCAAATGATGACCGGAAGTGCATCTCACAGAAGAGAAAAATCAAAGTTAGTTCTACAATCAAATCAAATTATTATGTTGAATATTTCAAAGGATTAAACAAACTAAAAATGCTACTTTGAACTTCTTTATGTCCATGCAAATATTTAGCACTTGTTCTTTGCAATGAAAAAAGAAAAAGAACTTGGTATCAAAAGCAAAGATGGTAGCAAGAAATATCACATACAAAATACTCATAATGTTAAGACCTCGCCCTCTTTCAGATAATTAATCAGAAGAACATCAAACATGTGATCCATCTAACTAACCAGTCACAATTTCGTTTAAATTTCAAAAAGCAAGTGGAGATAGAAGGGTTCAAGGCTTATTTCTACAAAAAGGATACATATTACTAAAAGCAGCACTGATAGACGGGCATTGCTACTAGTGGCAGTGAAGACACTGATGATGGGTGAAATTCAAGACTTCAAAAAATGGGAGACAGAGTCCAAAAAAATGTACAGCATGAGCAGAGTATGAGATAAATCAAAATAAATCTACTACAAACATAGTAAAGACTAACTTTCGATGATTTATTATTTCCAAACATGGGATAAATGAACCACAAACAGTCTCACTAGACAAGCATAATTTCCATCAATATTTTACAGAATTCATAATTGGCAGAACAAACAAAGTCATATTGATCTGACTCTTATATTTATCCTTAACAAAAGGGTTTCCACACACTACTGTTATCGGTGGCAGATTATATCAGTCTCCTAAAATATTGCAGCAGATGGCAGAAGAAGTGCAGTTAAGTCAGAGAGAAACAAGATCAAGGTTTATCGCTAGAACAAAGATACTAGTCAAAGAATGATGAGAAGATAAGTACTTGCAGCTGAAAGCTTGCCAAAATAACACACCAGAGGTGGGTGGTCAAATTGCTGGGTGTTTGTGGGTTGTTTTTGATTGTTTAGAAGAAAAGTTAAGTTCACCAGTGGTGGGTAGTCAAATTGCTGGGTGTTTAATTGTTGTGCAGATAGCTAATATGATTAAAAATTATTCAAGTGGCATTTTCAGTTTTTTTATAGCAAAGGGCCGGGGTTGGATTTTAGGGATTTAAAATTTTGGCCTGGGTTGGAGCAGGATTTCAGGGTTTTAATATTTGGAACTGGATTCGGACTAGGGTCAGGTCAGATGGCACAAACCCATCATTTCTTCTTTACTCTTTAGATTTTCCAACAATCATTTAGGTTTCATATTCACTGTTCTTCACAATGCGGTTAAAATCGGGAAAAAGGGTAAAAAATCTTAAATCTAGTATGCTTTTACAAAAACCATACTCATGCTTATATGCATATAATTCCATATACATGCAAACTCGTACATATAAATCATATTCACAAGAGATAACCCATCATTTATCTTCAATTAGTTTAGTACTGTCAACAAGGAAAGAGAGAATAACAGGTGGGCGTGGGTTAGAAAAGAGAGGCCGGGTTCAAACAAAAACATCAAAAGCCAAAAAACTGAAACCTGTCAACAACACCGAATAGAAAAGAAATTCAAGAAAATAACAGAACAAAGAAAGAATGGTTGCTAACACAGAAAATATAACTTCAATCAACAACGGCAGGTGAAAGCTTGCTAAGACAGAGAATAAAAGAACAGCGGTTAAGGTTCTTGAGAAGCAGATGCCTTGCCCTTCACTTAGGGATCGCATTCAACAAACAAATGCTTCAAGCATCACTAACTTCAAAAGTAGGTCAAGAAACTGTGTCTGATTGTGAGATTATAATATCAAACCTACAGCTCGAATCTCAATTTTACAACAAAAGATTTCATTCTGACTAAAACTTCATGAGCAATAAGAACTGTTCAGAGGGATTAATAGTAAGATCACAAAATTCGACAATTGCAATCCCAATTTTAACAACCATGTTCATCGATTCTGCCATGGCTCCTGCTTCCACCACGGAAGCCATACAAAAGGCATACCAAATCCCACCACTGGAAATTCAAACTGTTCCACACCAACTTCAAAAGCTAAAACATAATAACAGAAGACAATTTATCAAAAAAATGTGTACAAGTGAAGTAGGAACATATCCTTATTCAATTGTAGATCAATTGGAAATGTAAACTCTTGCATCTCCAGGAACCCAATGAATATAAAAAGAATAAAAGTCAAACAGCATCAGCAAGATGACAACATCTCCCCCTCTCTCTCTCTTACAAGAGAGAAAAGAGAAGTGTAAGACATAGATCCTCCTGGCTTGATAAACATTTCTATCAACTTGTAGTTCCAGTAAAAAAAAACACAGTTTTTCTAAACCCTTGGCATAATATTAAGACAAACATTAAACAAAAGAAAAACACACTAAGAAAAAAGATAAAATCTTATGATCAATTGTGTCATAGCAAGTCAGTGCGTAAATGATTCTAAATTATAAATCACGCAAGAAAGACTATTTTTTCCAATATCACAATACACGATCAAATAATCAAGATTTCAAAATACAATCAAATTCCTGGATATTCTCTCCTTCCTTTCTTACCTTATATGTGAAAGAAGAAACGCTGCAGCAGCAGTCTACCCCGAATCGAGTACGGATAAATCTGCGTCTAATCAAATTAAATCAACAGTTGATAACTGAAAAAAAAAAAAAAAAAAAA
>Ga0209700_102655_pt1 | contig 35793 bp, 16 predicted proteins | sample SiratroredBW_FD_187528 | JGI IMG/M metagenome (GOLD analysis project Ga0209700, IMG submission 187528) | Root nodule microbial communities of legume samples collected from California, USA - Siratro red BW (SPAdes) (version 2) | ecosystem: Host-associated > Plants > Roots > Nodule | place: USA...
TTTTTTTTTTTTTTTTTTTTTTGTTTTTTTTAATTTTTTTTTTTTTTTTTTTTTTCTGTTCTGAGCAGCTCACAAGTGTGTTATTTTTTAATTTTGTTCTGTTTCTTACTTTGATTTTTGTTATTGAACAGCAGGTGTCCAGGTTGAAATTTTATAGCTGTATGTCAGCAATTATGAGATTCAAGAAAGGGAATAAGGTGGAAGTGTTGAGCAAAGTTGAGGTGCCTTGTGGCTCTTGGCTATCTGCAGAGATCATTTGTGGTAATGGCCATCACTATACTGTGAAATATGAAGGGTATCAAGATGATGCTGGTGAGGCAATTGTGGAGCGGGTATCCAGGAAGGACATAAGGCCATGTCCACCCTTACCTGAATTCATGGAGAATTGGAGTCCAGGTGATGTTGTAGAGGTCTTCCAGAACTTCTCCTGGAAGATGGCTACAGTTTTGAAAGTTTTGGGGAAAAACTACATTTTGGTCAGGCTACTTGGATCTTCCTTGGAATTTCATGTGAGCAAATTTGACATTCGGGTGAGACAATCTTGGCAAGATGACAAGTGGATTATAGTAGGAAAGGTACCTTCATATTTCCTTTTGAATATCTTTTTCCCCGCTTAGTAATTTCCTAGTGCTGTTGGCTGTACTGATGTGAATACAGTATCATATCATATGTTGTGTTGGTTTTAACTTTTGATTGAATTTTTCAAATTTCATTTATTCAGCATGTCTTCTGTGCTAAAACTAACTAATCAAAATTAAAAAAAAGGGAATTTTCTTAGATTGTTTTTCTTGTTATACTTTCAATATTGCCTGTGTCTTGTTTTCACGTTTTCCTGTTTTCTTTTTGTTTCACATAGCTTTCACAAGTTTTTCTTTGTACTATTTTTCTTCTGGTCCCTCCTTGCTGTTTTATGGATGAACAATTATTTATCCTTCTCCCATCTTCAGGGTTCTGCCAGCTGTGATCGAAAACGTTCCAGCCAACTTCAGAATATGGCTACAAAGACAAAACTGTCAGGTTCCACTTACTACCATCATGAAAAGAAAAAACTGAGTATTCTGGAGTCCCGACTTGTCTGTTTTAAAACATTGAAAAGAGGAAGTCATTCACAAGTTGAGGCATATGCTAAACCTCCCCCAAAGTTTAGAGTGCTTGAAAATGAAGGTGGATGTCACAGAATAAGAGTTAGAAATTCACCCACACCATTCAAACAGGCACAGGGTGTCAGTTTTCCAAGAGATGTGCTCGCTGAAGAATGTTTACCTGCTTCTATAAACAACAGAAAAACTGGGATTCCTAATATGGTGGACATAGGAAGGAGGAAGCAAACTGGCGCTGTGGGTTGTTCATTTGGAGAAAACTTAGAATCAAATCATGCTGATAGTGTTACGTGCTCTGTTGGTAGTTGTAGTATCACTAGCAGGAATTCCTATAAATTGCAATTTCCTGTATCTGCAGGTCCTTTTGAAGATGTAGACGGTCCATTTAGTGATGCTGAGTCTGTCTGCCAGAGGGGTTATGAGGAAGGAAATTGTTCTCCTCCTACACAAGAGGAATTGGCAGCAGAAATTCATAGGTTAGAGTTGCATGCCTATCGTTGTACAATTGAGGCATTGCATGCATCAGGACCATTAAGTTGGGAACAGGAAGCATTAATGACAAATCTACGTCTTTCGCTCCACATATCAAACGATGAACATTTAACGGAGCTAAGAAATTTGATTTCATCTGAAAATAGCATTCCTTTCAGATGACAGGAAATTTTTTCATCTTCAATTTAATACTTTTTTCCCTAGGATAGAGTTTCATGACAGTTTGATCTCAGCCTCATTCAACTGTAAGAAGAAATATGAAATATTTCAGTCCTTCATTTATGTTTTATGACTTAGTGGTATAGTTTCATGTGGATGTATATGCTAAACTTCGTGAATAAGTAATAATTTCTGAACTCTTGTCAATGTGTTCTTCTATGATATATCCTCTTAATTTCCTTTGGACTTCTTCTGGTAGAGACACTAAACCAGGATCTTCCTGGATTGTTACATTCTGATTTTGCACTCTTGGAAGACAGAATCTGACTACTGAGATTTAAAATTAAGTGGTATACTAAAATGCTGGTAGCCTGGTATATATTGAGGTTCAATGAATGACATGCTTTATAGGACTTGTGTTTTGCATAATTTTTTATGTTTTATGCTGATTTTAGAAGATTGTTTTGCATTCATGTCATTGCTTAGAACGAACTGAGAAACTTTTCTTTCCTTTCTAAATTTGTTACGTACAGCGATACAAGCAATGTCATGTAGGGGACATACAATGTGTAATACTTGTCTCTGTTCTCCATAATTTGGAAGTACGAACAAAGTCATTTGCAGATACTAGTAATGCTTCCCCTGCATTTTCCAGGGCTGAGGAGGCATGTAGGTGTTGCTTCCAGATGTCTACAGATTTTCTCTTGCCCTAGAGAAGGGATGGCTTTTCTAGTATGGCTCTTGATAAGCCAACACTTCCATTGGCTTGTGGAGTTCTCGCATTCTTCCATTTCAGGCTGTGAGCCTCGTATATCTGTTTTGCGGAGGATGCATGCTCAGAGTCTTGTGTCTACAATGGGGTGACCTGATATGTTAATGTACAATTAAAAACTTTCACCTTAGCTTATTCAATTGTGATATGTTTTGCATGCTGATGCATGATTCACTATCAATGTGTTACTAATGAAATTATCACTGTCATTTTCTTCGCGTGCATAACATGCAGAGGATGTTTACATGTCAATTCCTAGTTAATGGTTAAAATGTTGAATGCCAAGCTTTGTAGTGTTAATTTAATTATAACTAAAAGGTAGAAGAAGGGCATTTTGTTTTGTTATAACTAAACAACTGATAATCACATATATTAATTAATAGTAACATAATTAAGATGTCTAAAATGTTTAAAGAAGCACCATTTTTTTAGATAAAGAAAATTTTGACAGAAAACCTCAGGATCCAATGCAGTAGACATTGCTGAAAAGGCTTTTTAGTTTCTGATGTGGATACCTATGGAAATTATTCACTTTCTTCCAAACTATTAGCAACACCTTATGCTAGTCTGTAATTTGTGTTATTTATCAATCGATTGGATTATCCTTTCAGTTCATCTAATACCTGACATGACTGCTTTGAACAATGCTGTTCTAGTACTTGTGCATCTTCTACATTACAAGTTAGGTGAACATGTTTTTCCTTTCATGGTTGTAAGCTTACACAAGAAAGTTGTCATTGCTTTGTGGCTAGTGCATCAATGCTCAGCAATGATCAATTAGCACAAGGTCCAAATGGCTCTTGGAAGAACCTGACCACAATAAAGCCGGCAGGACATGAGGTATGGCTATCAACGGATTATTCATTTTATGCATACATTCCTCAATTCCAATCTATGATCCAAACATAGTAAATAAATAGATTTTATGCACTTCATCGGCATGTTAGACTTGTTTTCTATTGAGAATCTAATTTATCCTTATTTCAACTCTTATCGGTGTCCTCTACATCACTATCTTTAGAGCTCTATATTCCAGATTTTCCAACAAGATCTTGGATTTCATTTTGGTTGGCCTAATATCTTTCAGTTGGGCAACGATATCTGCGTGTTCTTTGTGAAACTTTTGGCTTCAATCTGATGTTTAATCAAAGTGGAATCCGGTGCCCTTGAAGCATGTTCCTTGCTTGTCAAAGCCTGGGTTTTGAAAAGCTGAATAGCTTGCTTAACTTATGAATTTTTTTATATATATTTTTTTCCTTCCATTGTTAGTGCATGTTTAATTTGACATTTACTACCTCAAAAACCTCTGACTAGTCTGTTTGATTTCACTGGCATTATTTTGTCAAAATGTCTTGATTATCTGGTGCAATATGTGAAAGGTTGTGTAAATGGGTTGTTTTTCTTGTGTTGGTTGGTGTATGTGTCTGTTGGCTACCTTATGCAAACACAATGGTATTGGGGGGCAAATTCTGAAATACCTTTTCGGTTGGAGATTCTTTGTATGCAAACACACTGCAAACTGCCGGTTTTCGTAACTCTAAATATGTTGTAACCTGTTCCGGCATTATTATATCATGTATGAAAGATTATAAAAATTTGAATCATATTGTTTCCTATTTAAAAACCATTTTCTGTTTTCAAGAGAGAAAAATGGTTTGATAAAATTAGGTTTTCTATTTTTAGAACTAAAATATCTATTTCCGTTTTTTTAAAAAAAATAAATCAAACAATCTAAGTTATTTGAATATAATAGTAACGTGCTAATGTAAAAGTTTACTCGGTCAACTAGTTGAAAGTAATTCTTACTATAGTTTTTAACAAATTGTTATAAATTTTGTAAATTTAACATACAATATGTTTGTGAATCAATGATAATATAGAGTGTTTTTCACACTGCCACCTGTACTTTCAAACATTTTTTTCTTCTTTTTTATTTTAAAAGAAAATGGGACAACATATGGTGGGGGTCTGTTTATGAGGAAAGAAATGACACCCAAATCCTGAGAGAACAAGACAGGCTTTTCCTACGCGTCGTCTAAGGAGAAATGGAAACGGCGACCCCCCGCCCCCCCAATACTTCGACAATTTGTATTTTGCAATGTCCAACGTTTTTAAAAATAAGATCTTTAGACTGATGATATATTACAATTAAACGTTATATCACTTTTAATTAAAAAAACATTTTTAATAATTGTAACCCAACATTACTAAAAGCCATTTATAGGTGAACTACTTTTCTTAAAAACTTTTATTTTTAAGGTTAAACAAACTCGTCGCATCATCCAAACCTTGTTCTATAATCTGTTGTATGTTTATTTTTTTAAATAATTACTGTTTTGGTGATCTTCCTCTGAAGTTTCTCTGAAGGGAAGTGAGCCAATCCTAACCTTGTTCCAACAACTTTTTCATTGGACCAATTTCCAATGAAAAAGCAATACTGGGTTTCAGCCAAGCCAAATTGCCGTGGACCTCTGGTGGACCTTCTGATCCAAAGTTTTGGACCTGGCATTGATTAGGTTTTAAATGAAACTGTCTCATGGACCCCAAATAAATATGTTCCATAAGAAAACAAAATTGTCCTTTTATTTCTAAGTGTAATAAAATAAATAATTTCATATTTAAAAAGAGATTTTTTTTTATTTGAAGTTCTTGATATTTATTCTTCCATTTGCATAGTTACTTGACCTATTCCTCTTTCCTCATGCTTCAACACTATTGTTTTCTTTAAATATATACTAATAGTTTTAAAAGGGGCAGTACAAAAATAAACCACGTTTCAGACATTTCATTCATTGCTTTAATATTACAGTCACATGTTAAAATTATTTTGGTGTTTAAATGTTTAATTAAACCCCAAAATTTTTTTTGAATATCAAAAGTAACCGATTGACTAAATGTGCAAAATAATTAATTACATATAGATTATTTTTTCTTTTGATAAAAAAGAAAATGGTTGCATGAGAAAAATTATGTTGATCCCATAATATGGTCATGGACTACCCATAATGTGACCATCAAGTTCCCATAAATGTGGTCATAGAATCTTCATAAATGTGTCCATAAAGTCCTGAAGCATCGGTTACAAATCAAGTTATTCAATAACTCTAAGTGCACTGTCACATTATGATCTAAAATCTGCTATAGTTTGGATCGAACTATAGTTGCATTGATAAAATGTTTAAAAAAATATTTTCACGTTAAAATTATTGGCATCACACTAAAGTCAGCCACAGTGATTTCGAAATATATTAGTTAGAACTAGTTTCGGCCTGGTTCGCTGAAAATAGAACGGGGACAGGCTAACTCAGGTGGTTAGGTGGGCTAAAAATCTTAGTATTTTTATTTTATTTTATTTTTTCAATCGTATTTTAGTTTAATATATACGTATATATAACATATATGATAATATAAATGATATATTTTAGTTTTTAATTAATTAATATCTTTGAATAAATATATTAAAATTGTTATTGCATATACATGACAAATTATCTAATTAAAATTAATAATTAAAACTTAATTGGTATGTTTTAATAATTTAAGTTCTTTTACATTACATATTTGTATCATTTAAATAATATAAAAAGTTAAGAGAGCCAGAGGGAGAGGGTTGAAAATACCAATATGACCCACCAAACTATGATATTATGTTAGAGATTCCAAGTAAAATAAATGTGAAATTACAGTATATAAGAAAAAACAATTCTTACTTGAAAACTAGTTTTGTGATAATAAGGTAGATTTAAACTCACTTCTAATATCAGAGTTCATTCTAATGATGAAGTTTTAAAGATTTATAATATTATCTATTATTGAACTACTCATAAATATATAAACTAATATACAATATAGACAAATCTGAATGTGAAGAGTGTGTAGAAGAACTTACATAATGTTAAAATACTTATTTTTTTAAGTAACTTACTTTTCAATATAGTAATTCTTTAAGACTGTTAGGTATTTAAGTCTCCACATTGAGTAGAAATGAGATTGTTGAGCAACATATAAGAAAGAAAACCTACAAACCCAATGTCTTAAGGTTTTGGGTTGAAGGTGGTGTTATTCCCTTATGTGGATGGCTTCTGTTCTCATTCTTGTGAGATCTCCCCGGTTTTGCCCCCTCGAATTATCCAACAAGTGATATCAGAGCTGATGGTTTGCGACTTGGACGAGTATAGTTTGATCCCTGTATCGAAAGTCTTCTTGACAAAGGTTTCAGATAAGGGTGTCCCGTATAAGTGTGAACGAAGGACTCTCACTTGAGGGCGAGATTGTTAGGTATCCAAGTGTGAGTCTAAGTCTCACACTAAGTAAAAATGAGATTGTTGAGCAACATATAAGAAAGAAGACCCACAAACCCAACACCTGAAGGTTTTGGATTGAAGGTGGTGTCATTCCCTTATGTGGGTTTTGACTCAGTTCTCATTGTTTGAGATCTCCCTGGTGTTTCCCCTCTCAATTCACCCAACAAGTGGTATTAGAAAGGATGAACAGGAAAATCATTGGGAGAGTTAGGTGCATGCTTAATGAAGCTAAGCTACCTAAGCGTTTCTGGGGAGAAGCCTTTATCACAGCAATTCATGTGATCAATCTCAGTCCTACAGTTACTTTGGATGGTAATGTTCTAGATAATGTTTGGTTTGGCAAGAATGTATCTTATGATCATTTACATGTTTTTGGGTGTAAAGCATTTGTTCATGTTCCAAAGGGTGAAAGGTCCAAGTTGGGCATGAAGACCAAGCAATGCATCTTGATTGGGTATGGTCAAGATGAACATGGCTACAGACTTTATGATCCAATTAATAAGAAGCTTGTGAGAAGTCGTGATGTAGTATTTATAGAAGACTAGACTATTGAGGACATTGAGAAGATGGAAAAAGAATTAGTCCAAACAAAGTGGTGACTTGGTTAATGTAGATCCAGTTCAACAAGATAATCAACATGTAGAAGATCATCCAGATGCTCCTGTTGATGATGCTGGTAATGATCCACATGAAATACTTGCAGGTTCCTCAGTTTCACTTAAGAGGTTTACTAGGGAGAGACGACCTTCAACAAGGTATCCATCTGATGAATATGTGACCCTAACTGATGAGGGTGAACCTGAATGTTATGAGGAAGCTATGGATAGTCAATAGAAAGAAAAATGGGTTGATGCTATGCAAGATGAGATGCAATCTTTGCATGATAATCAAACATTTGATCTTGTGAAATTACCTAAAGGCGAGAGCGCTTTACAAAATAGGTGGATATACAGGTTAAAGCATGAGGGAAATTCTTCTTCTCTGAGGTATTAGGCTAGATTGGTAGTTAAAGGCTTCATGCAAAAGAAGGGAATTGATTATGATGAGATTTTTTCTCCAGTTGTAAAGATGTCATCAATAAGGACCATCTTGAGCTTGGCTGCTAGTCTTGATTTAGAGATAGAACAGATGGATGTAAAAATTGTTTTCCTCCAAGGTGATCTTAAGGAGGAAATCTACATGGAACAACCTGAAGGTTTTCAGGTGAAAGGAAAAGAAGATTATGTGCGCAGACTGAAGAAGAGCTTGTACAACTTGAAACAAGCTCCACAACAATGGTATAAGAAGCTTGAGTCTGTTATGGGAGAGCAAGGATACATGAAGACAACTTCAAATCATTGTGTCTTTGTCAAATAGTTTGTCAGTAATGATTTTATTATCCTGTTGTTATATGTTGATGATATGCTTATTGTGGGTTAGAATGCCTCTAGGATTGACAAGTTGAAGAAGCAACTTGGGATGTCATTTGCAATGAAGGATCTTGGACCAATAAAGTAGATCCTTGGTATAAGAATCATTCGTGATAGAAATGAGAAGAAACTGTGACTGTCATAGGAGAAATACATTAAAGGAGTATTGCAACGGTTTCACATGGAGAAGGCTAAGGCTGTTAGCACTCATCTTGGTACACACTTCAAATTGAGTTGCAAGCAAAGTCCATCAACTGAAGAAGAGAAGAAAGATATGGATAGAGTTCCATATGCTTCCGTTGTGGGCAATTTGATGTATGTTATGGTGTGCACTAGACCAGACTTGGCTCATGCTATTGGTAGTATTAGTCGGTTTCTTTCAAATTTGGGAAGAGAACATTGGAATGCGGTGAAGTGGATTATGAGATATCTTTGTGGTACCTCAAGTTTGAAGCTATGTTTTGAAAGTGAAAAGCCTGTTCTAGTTGGCTACACAGACTCTGACATGGTAGGAGATATTGACTCTAGAAGATCTACTCCAAGCTATTTGATCACAGTTGGAGGTGGAGCTATTGCATGGCAATCTAAATTGAAAAAATATGTTGTTTTATCTACTACAGAGACTGAGTTCATTGTTATTACTGAAGCATGCAAGGAGATGCTATGGGTGAAGAAATTCTTGCAAGAACTTGGCTTTAGTCAAGAGAAGTATGTGCTCCTTTGTGATAGTCAAAGTGCTATTCATCTTGGTAAAAACTCAACTTTTCATTCAAAGTCTAAAACACATTGTTGTGGGGTATCATTGGACACGTGATGTTTTGAATGATAAGTTGTTAGAACTTGAAAAGGTTGAAACATGTTGTTAGAACAAATCTTTGCCAAGATCGAAGTTTGAAACATGTTGTTTGATCGTCGGTTTGGTATTGCCTCCACATAGTCGTGAGGGGAAGATTTGTTGGGTTGAGCTCCCTTCCTATATGGAGAAAGGCCCAAAAGTTACGAGAGCCCACTTGACTCCTTATTTAGGAAGTAAGGTTTAAGGAAGAAAAGATAGAGTTGTCATCTTAACATATCCAGCCAAAGAGTGAGAGAGAGAGAGAGAGAGTAGAAAACTCCCTGTTCAGAGTTGTGCAACCTACTTCTGTAAAATCGTGACTTCTGCCTCGTCAACCGTTGGATCGAGGAGATGTTTTAACAGAAGCTTCGAAATTCATTGTTCTTCAGTTTGACCATTGTGATTGTTGATTCGACGTTTATTCAGGAAGAGATAATTTTTTGAAGTGTTGCAGGAAGTGTGAGTTCTTTTACTTGTTCTCTGTTTTGGAAGTTTGTTGCTTCAATATATTGGTTGGATGTAAGCATTGATATATGCTTATATTGAGTCTCTCTTGTACTCTTATTTGATCTTAGTGGAACTTGATCGACTAACTTGTGCCCGTGGTTTTACTTCTCATATTGAGGAGATTTTTCACCTAAAAATCTTGTTGTGTATTGTTCCTCTAATTTTCTGTTATTATTATTATTGTTATTATTGGAACTATTGTATTTTTAATCTAGCTCCTCTTGTTGACAAGTAGAGGATTATATTTTATCTTTAACAAAGACTAACTCACTTTATCATCATAATATTATTAGATAAAACAAATAAGAGCGATGACATTAAACAAATTTATCTTAAGATTGAAGTTAAGAGGTTGAAAGATATTTTAATATATTTTATAAATCCTATATTTAATATAATTAATCTTTATCTTATTCTTATTCTATCATATTTTTCTCTTTATTCTTATATCTATTATATCCTGAAAACTAAACAAATAGTTAACATTTGAAAAACATAATTGGCCAATATTTTTAGCTCACGGCTTTATTTATCAAAATAATTTTTTTTGTATTTTCTAACATCGCATGTTCCATTTACTACGGTCACCTTTTCCATTTGCTTTATTTAAATATAATACTTTATTTGTAGAAGTTTTTTCCATTAGTCAAATAAACAAGTGTTATTAAAACCTTGTTTTAACGTTGATATAAAATTATAAGTGATGAATAATGAAAGTATGAATTTTCAATATGGTAGTATGTTCCCCCAAATTAAATTCACACTGCCATTTTTTCCCAACGAGAAAATTATTTAAAAAAATAAAAAAGGTTCCAAATTTATTATATAGGTTAAATATGTTTTTAGTTCATTAAATTCTTTTAGTTATTTGAATTAAAAAGGTACTTTAACTCTTGAAACTTGAAAAATATGATTTTAACTATAAATATTAAATTTGAAAGACTAAAAATATTTTTTCCTTAAATATAGTCTTTAGAGATTAAAACTGTATTTTTTAAAAATCTGATAGATTAAAATAAAGTTCTTAAAAGCTGAGAAAATAATACTAGGTTTATCTTAAATTTGAAGAACCCAATAGTTCAGCCGGTTCTTATTTATAGAAAAGAGAGAGGGAGAGAGTAAATAAAAACACCTCGTTAACCCCAAAATTTATATAGAGAAGTTATGTGAATGATTCATAATTTGATTTGAGGTGTACTAAAATTGAAAAATGAAATTGAATTGTACTTACCGAAGTGATTTAACGTTTGACACGAACTTTACCCGATTATCAATGATAACGGACACGACATTGTTCGGCCTAGAAGACGGAGATAAAAAGGATGCTTTGATGAGATTGGCATAAATGTTTGGTTAAATGACTCAAACCCAACCTTTGCTTCAAATCTGGATGTGTCTGTTCCTCACCTTTCCTCACTTCACATCTCATCTCATACTTTATAATTAATTGCTCCAGAGAAACTGTCCCCCACTTATCTAATTCCTCGTATTATTAGGGATCTTTATTTCAAACTATCTATCATCATGCATTCTCATCAATCTCACCAACTCATTCTCACCAATATTTAATAAATGTTTAGTTTTGTTGTAATATTTTTTAATTTTAAAATAAGAATGGCAAAATTATTATTACAGTTCCTAGGTATAAAATATTCCCAAAATTAATGTTTTAAAAATGTGAATTATTTTCAGGAAAGTAAAATATCTTATTTTCTGTTTTAAGATTAAAAATGGTGTTTAAGAAATATATCCCTGCACATTTTATGAGCACAGGACATCACAAGTGGGCTTGTCACCAGTATGACCAACAAAGTTTAATGTGAATTGTGTAACTGCCATTCCTTAGGTTGGGCCATTTTAAGATCTTCTTTTGGAAAAGGCTAACAAGAGTCTTTAAGATGTTCACTCAAGAATCAAAAACAGTTTTTTTTTTTTTTCTACTGAGATATGTGATTTGTAATATGATTAAAAAATAGTTGTAGAATTTTTGGGATGAGTATTTTTTGAAGGGGTGTGAATAAAATGTGGAAGAAGGTTGAGAGAGGAAAAGAAAAAAAGGGAATGAGTTCCACATTTCTTGAAAGACCCTTATAGAAAGAGTTGACGGATAGGAAAGCTACAAATGAGTTGTGCATTAATGTGGCTCCACCAAATCCTCTACCATTGTCTCATTTGCTTCCTTCATGATTAGTATTCCCATGTGATGCTGCCTCTCTCTCTGGTTAAGAGAGAAAGAGAATGAAGGCTACAAGTTTTGAGTGTGCATTTTAGGGTCACTCTCACCCTCAACATCTGTACATCACATGAAAATGTATTTTCTCAACACCAAAGTTAATTGTGACAAATTATATGGGACAGGTCCTTTCACATATTGGCCCCAATATACACCCCCATTTCAAACATGAGGTGCTGTTCACCTCTTCATCAACTTCTCACCACATATACCATCTTGCCCTTCCACTTTGCATTCTTGTTTTTGCTTCTCAAAAGATCAATACCGAAGTTCAAGACAAAATAATCAGTGGCATGCATTTCATTGTACTACTTTGTCAATCACATTTATGCCTATCTATTGCTCTGTTCCTCTATGGATTGCGAATTTACATAATCAATTAAATCATGTTATTTCTGAGTACTTTAAATGAAATATTGTATCCATTTTCCATTTTTCTTAGTAGCCAGATTGGCATCTCAATCCCATCACAGCATAAACAAAATACAAATTCCTCACGCTATTTTGGAGTTACAGGCATCAGATCTACCTATCATTTTAAAAATATTTTTTTATCAAATTTAAGCAATATGATTAAGGATTATTTTAAAACAGACTTGGTTCATGCAATTAAAATATTAAATGAACTTAAGTAACATTTTTGGTGAATGTAAAATGAAGTATTTTTGTGATATTTGAATTGAGAACAGTAGATGTGTACAAAATTCCGGCGATGATGTTAAAGAAGACCAAAATGCTACTGCATTTGATATTGGTATTACGTGACAGACCGACAAGGTGTAATTAAACAAGGGCAGACATTAGCCAGCTCAAGTGCATTGGCATTAGTGCCTAATTAGGGGACATTCACGATTAGTTTAGTACAGTTTTTGTTATAATTGCAAAAATACTGTGCTTAGCAGCAGTGCCCATAGATCTTGAGCATTTACTTGGGATTTTAAAAGTATGGTCTAATTTTTGGCAGAGAAGCAAAATAGTTATGAAACAGCAGGTTAGGTTTACTAAAATAACATGAGCTGTCCATTTACTATAATAAAGAATTCTATTATTGAGGGCCACCTGGTACTAGTATCACCATTAAGAACAAACACTCACGAATAATGGAGTTTTTATTTTCTGGGGTACTCAACACAACCATTGATTTAAGTGCAAACTTCGAAACATATAAAGTACTATTCCAAAGTAAAAGTAGAAACAAATTTCAAGCCATGCAGAGCTAAATTTTATTTGGAATGTAGATTTTGTCATCTAGCTAACCACAGGGGACACTGCTTAGATGTTAACGCGGAAGAATGCTGAGACAAACCACAAACCAACACAACCCTCCACCAACACAAAACCAATCAGATTTCTTCGCGGATTACTAGGACTATTTATGAGAGCCATGCCAAATACTACTAATAATTACAACAAATATGGGATAAAAAAATACGTGAAACATTATGTTCTTGTTTTATGTGAGATTGGCATGCTCAAGGCGTAATCTGCGATTCCCATGATTCACATTTCTCACCAAAACCTTACTTACTGCTACTTCGATTATCATCATATACTATATGGCAGAATGCCGAATCATGATATTATAAAAAAAAAAAAATACATGGCAGTGGTGGTGTGAATAATAATAGCAATACAATACTATCATTAATTGTAGTGTACTAATTACATTCACACAATTCTCAAGATTAACACGAGAGGAATAAATGAGTGTGAATCACGTCCAGGAGTAGGAGTGTGCAAATTTGCAGATGAAATTGAAAGAGAAAAAAAAAAAAAAAAAAAAAAAAAAAGGAAAGAATGAAGAGGAGATGGAGAGGTAATTATGCAATGGGGCCACATGGTGGTTCATGGCATGGCATGGTTTGGTTCCTTTAATAAAAGCTAAAAAGAAAACTGAAATCAAGAGGACAAGAAGAACTCCCCTAACCACATGCATTTTGGGGACCAGCAAAGGGTGATAAACTAGAATTCTCTCCCCCACTCCACGGAAGGGGATGAGAAGATCCCAAAAAGCAGTACACAAGCTGTTCCTCTAAATCTTACTTCTTACTAAATTACAACTCAAATGCCGCAAATCCCATAAAAGAAAACCAATAAACAATGTGCTGCATGCTGGATTATGGTCCCCTTTGCTTCAAAAGAACATTTTATGTCTTAAAAGTACTACCTTCTTACTTTAAATCCCTCAAGGTAACACAAATCTTACTCTTCTGCATGGCCCTGCCAAATACCACTTGCAATAAATACAAGCAAGCTACCACGGACCCAACCCAACTAGTTTCCCCTTCAATATCGTTTAATAAACAAACAATAAATAACTCACACTCTCCAAATACGTCCTTATCCTAATTCTTCATTATATATATATATATATATATATATATATATATATATACCCTTCAAGCTAGCTAACTAACTATAGCTTTTATTTTATATATTCTTCTTGCCCATCATTTAATTCAATCTATTCTTAATTTGGATTTATTTTTCAGAATATCTACTGGTATGGCAGTATTAGGCAGCAGACACATTACAATACAAACGTGTACGAAACTGCGTGGTGCTGGAGAACGGGGGTTGCACAGATTGGTATTGCAAAGTGAATAAACAACGTGAGGAGAAGGAACTTAGAAACCCAACAACCATGGGATTTCGGAATCTTACCTGTATACCATTTACTCTTAATTCAAGAAAGCTTCAATTTGCTTTGCCACTACTAAACTATACCATGCAATGCAATATAATTAAGAAAGGGATATTATGACATGTCTTTCTTGGAAAGTGAAGGACAGTGGAGTTCAATTCCTAACCGGTTACTTACCAGTACCACTCATGAGTTTTGTCCTGGAAGTCGGGAAATTGCATCTATGGAGATTGCAAAAAGTGCAGAGCGCATTGAAAAGCTCATGATTCTTCATCATGGAGGCTGAACTTACCAACAAAATATAAACCAATGCTTCTTCTTTGGGGTCAAACAGTGATAAAGATTTATGGGTATTGATGTTAGTCAGTGGCAGATTGTAGAAGTGGTTTAGAAATTCGGGTTCCAATGTCCTTCGTCTACTTCCTACCTACCTCCTATATATAACCATTGTCTTCTAACATTATAATAATACTTCATTGCACCATATCTTTACTTTTATACATGTATGTATGTGTATACAAAATAATTGTATTCGATGTTACATATAGTCTGTCTTATATCTAGATAGTCGAATTCCACTTGATTTGCAAGAGTTTGATTATTAATGATGGAGTGACTTGTCTTGTTAGAAGAAGTTTGGCTTATTGTGGTGCGTTGGAATATAGTACTAGCCTCTCTAGTGCATTATTTTGAGTTATCTGATTTGGAGAAAAGGTTGTAACTTGAAACAATAAAACAAAAGAGAAAAAGAAAATGTATGAATTAACAGGTCAAATTTTGTTGTTTTTTTGCTTACCCGTGACCCTTCCATCGGGGTACACAATTCTGTACTTTTCAGGAGCAATTGTATAACGTAAAGGTTGAGAAAGTGTTTGAAATATATTTTAATATAGAGCGTAGAGGGCATGTATAAATATTTAATTAAATATTGATGAAGAAGAAAAGAGAAGAAAATAATGAGCAAAGAAAAGGGCCAAAAATTGATTACAAAATTAGAAATGTCTGTAAAAAAAAATATACAGAGGATGGAGAAGAGAAGAAGGAGGTATGTAGCGAATTGTTAGGCATGTACTGGTTCTAGTCCTATAAGTGAAAGAAAAAGGCAGGTAGATTGGAATTGGCAAAAGACATCGAGCGGGCTATACAGTTGCGTTGAGGAGACTAGGAGGAGGAGGGAGGCGGAGAAGGGCGGTGAGAATGGTGGAGCGAGGAGAGGTGTCGGAAAATGATTGGTGCGCCGTACTGAGGGTAGAGTAGCATGAGGACCGTTGGTGCGTGCTGATAACTAGGGGCCAACCTGAAACTAAAACGCTGCAGTATGATTGCCAGGGCCAGTTTGGTTTGTAGCACTGCCAGGTTTTGTCCGATGCATGTGCGCACACCCACCCCAAACGGTATGAACCCCAAAGGATGCTTCGCGGCGCGGGCCACCCCCTCGCTGAAACGCCCCGGATTGAACTCGTTCGCGTCGTTCCCCCATATGGCCTGATCGTGATGAACGGCCAGGATTGGAATCAAGAGCTCCGTCCCACGTGGTATCTTGTACCCCCCCAACTCCACGTCCGTCTTCGCCCGTCTGATTGTCGCGATGGTCGGCGGGTACAGCCTCAGCGACTCGTTCACAATCATGCTCACCTGCACCACATCACACCCAAACCAACTTGGTTGGACCATATGTTCCCTTGAGAAGGTTTTTGGTTAAGAAACAGTTGCTTACCGTCCTGAGCTTTGCAACATGATCTTTGGTGGGAAGGTCACGTGATCCACACATCTTGAGAACCTCCTCACGTGCCCGTACCTGCCAGTGTGGGTGCATAGCCAGGAGAATGGTCGTCCACGTCAGCAGGTTCGATGTGGTCTGTTTCCCTGCAAAGAAAAAGCTCTTGCACTCTTCCACAATGTCATCCACTGTCACATTCGTCGAATTCCTGTTCGACGCCTCAATCATTAGCCCCAACAAATCCTTCGCCCCCTTCTCCGCCCTCTCCGAATTCTCCCTCCGCCGCTCTATCAGCTTCACCAGCGATTTCTTTATCTCCTTCTCCAACTTCCACGACTTTATATTCCTCCTCGTGGGCACAAATCTGCAAACTCACCCATTACCAATTCATTTCCAATTTCCCTATTAATCACAATCACACACTTAAATGGATATCAATCAATCAATTACCTGTAACCTGGAATGAACACTTTCTGGAAGGCGTCGGCGGCCAAGTCCATCTGTTGCCCCTGTAAGCGGAAAATGGCTTTCCCATCTTCGTAGCTGCTTCCGAACGCCGTCCTCGTAATCACATCCTCTGTCAGGCTCTGAAACCACTCCGAAACTTCGATTTCCACCTCACCCTTCTCACCCATTGCCGACCACTTTTCCAACATCTCAACCACGCTTGTTGCCATCACCGGTATCAGCAACTAATTAAAAAACGTCTACCTTTAGACACCCAAATCTCATTTATATATATAAAAAAACGATTCAGTATCCATATACGTGTTTTAATAATAATAACAATGGGGCGGGGTAGGACTTAATTAATTACTTTCAGATTCTCCATGTGAAAAGTGGGAGAGATAATTCTTCGATGGTGAGCCCATTTTTCTCCTTTCAGGCTAAGGAGCCCGTCGCCTTCTAGCTGCTTCACAAGGGGTGGAGCTTCGTTTTTCTCGTAAAATTCTGACTTGGATGTGAAGATTTCCCGGATGAGGTCTGGATCAGAGACGGTGAGGCGAACGGTGGGTCCAAACCAAACTAGGAATGTTGCACCTGGATCAAAAAAGTAGTACTAATTAATAATTAATTGTTTAATTAACTCCTTCATTAGTGAATAATATTAAAGTTGCTAATTTTTAGTTTATTAGGGTGTTGGTAGGATTTGAAAAGGGGTGATTAAAAAAGAAGGGTGAGGTGAAATGGGGATTGATTTTTAACACAAAGTTGGAAGTAGCACAGTCCCGCAAGTAGTAAGTGTGAAGTTTGCAAAAGAGGAAGGAGCAGGAAACATGACAGCCATTAGTTTCAGAGGGGGCATGGATAGTGTAGTGTAGACCCTACATCACAGAGACATTGAGAGAGATAACAGGAGGTGGGAAGAAGACAAGTCAATTTTAAAACGGTTACCAAACATATACAACAACATTGTCACATTTCAATTCCTCGCATACAAAAACAAAACAAAGAGGACAATGGAAAAGCAGATGACAACTCCGCAATGCCAACAGAGTGCACTTCCACATCATGAAAATTATTATCACTGTATGCATTCACGGCACTCAGTCAACAAGCTAGATATATGTTTGTGTTTGTATTTTTCCTTTTAATAGTGAAATGAAGTTAAGAATATGGAGAGTATTTGCATTACTGAGACTCTTACAGAGCACGCCGTCAGTGGGAAGGAGGGTGGTGAGTGATGAAGAAAGAAGGGAAAAGGGAGAGAAGAAGGAAGTGAGTGAGAAAAAGTTTAAAAAAGAAGCAGCCGAAATCCGGAAGGAGTGATTGGAGGGTTGAAAAGCATAAAATTGAGAAAGAGAATGTACCATAAATTTTCTTCCAGTGATGGTAGAAGGAAAGGACTCTGGGGAGAATGTTGTGGGAGAAAGGCATGGGTTTGGAGGAGGCCTTCAACATCATGGCGACAAGTTCCTTAACATTTCCAATGAAGAAACGATAGGGGGGTCCTCGGATGCCTTGCCTGGAGAAGTGGCCTTGAATTTTTCTGGGGCGCCACCAGAGGAGGACGGTGAGCTTGAGGAGGAAGAGAAGGAACATGAAGGAGAGGGAGAGAAGCTTGAGGGAGGAGAAGAGGCCGTCCATATAAGATGGATGGATGGAAGAGAGAAGACAAGAGGGAAAGAAAATGTTGCTTGGTTGGTTTGTGTATCTGGTTAGTGTGGACACAGCACAGAGACACAGTGGTGCAGAGAGAGCAGGGTCTGGGTTGGGTTTGCTTCTTATCTGCTTTGTTATGTTGGTTGTTAGTGGATTGGCTTTTTAATACTAGAGTGAAGGACATGGACAGAGAGAGAAAGAGCTAACCAAGGCCAACGGCGTAGGGGCCGCCACTCCAATCCTAAGGGTCAACCAATGTGAACCTTATTTAAAACATAACAAGACCATGTTGCCCTTCCCCTTCTTCTCTTTTGGATTTTAGCACCCACACACCTCTTTTCTTTCGATTCTACTTTCATTTTCCTTAAACACGCTTCACACCTTTTCTTACTCTCTTTAGCTTCCAACAATTTTTTCAACCTTCCTCAATCATACTGCTTTACACTCCCAACCAATACTCATCCAACAAAAAACATTTCAATTTTAACTCATAATTAGCTGTGATCTGCAAATTTTCTACCTTGCATATACCAATTTTCTCTTCTTTTTTTTTATTGTTAAACACAATTAAAAAAAATTACATTCTTCTTCCATGGAAAATTAAAATCTATTCTTATTTATTTTAAAAACTTTCTTTCTTATCTTAATCTTGATTTTTTAAGACAAATCCTCAAAAACTAGAAATAACATTATACCATAATTTATACTATGTAGATGATTTATATATATGAAGATGTTAATAAATTTCAATTATGATACAATTTAAAATATTTATATTTTTTAATTTGATTATAAAATATTAGAGCACTGGTTAATTGAAGTATCACCAAGCATATACACATAAATTAAGAATCTTAAACATGAACCCAAACAATGAAATTAGAGATTAGATATTTGATAATAAAAGACTTTATACCGCTTAATAATTTTGCTCAATTTAATCTCAAATGAAATGAATCATAACCAAATACAAACATAAATTTAACAAACACGTTTTCAGCTTTCCACTACATGCTGAATTTGTCAACTTGAGAATTAATTTAAGGTAAATTACATGGCCCATCTTTACAAAAAAATATTTAAAACTTTAACGTGTTTAGTTCTAATAAAATGAATAACGTTTTTATAAAAAATGCGTTTCCCTTTTTTTAAAAAAAAAATATATATCTTGTTACGCGTGACTCTGCTCATGTTTATATATATATATATATATATATATATATATATATATATATATATAGAATTGTCAAATGTGTTAAATATCCAAAGAAAATCTACATTTATAAAATTAATATTATTTATTTTCAATAAGAAATATTAGAGAAATAGATAACGATTTTGGATGTTGAAGGAATAAAAAAAAATATATTTTAAAAAGTAAAAAAATAATTTCAAATTTTAAAAGATGAATAAAAAAAATGTGTAAGGAGCAAAACCACAACTTATTCTTAATTTTATTGCAACTGAGAAAAAAACATTTAATATATGATCTTTATTTAATTTTAAAGAACTCTCTACTATCAACTATTTTTAAGATATTGGTTAAATGATTAATAAAGAATGTATTCTCATTAATATGTAAGAGTTTATAACTAATATTAAATATTTACATTTTTAACTTACTAATTCATTAGTGTATAACTTTAGTAGTTTATACGAGATTTTAGTTTCAAAATTTATTATCACCATCCTACGTAAAAAAAACCTTACCTTTTTTTATTTCTTAACAATCGATTATTTGTTATAAATTTTTATTTTGTGAACATTACACTTTTTTTAGGGAGAAAAATTGCACCATTTTAATGAGCATATATTTTCTGCATCTTAAAATTTAGAATGTGAAATGAGATTTAAAATTAATACTGCAATCATCAACTTCTTTTTTCAAAATTTGTATTTCATTCTAGAGCCCTTACTAAAAGGTATGAAACAAGTTATCTTCCAAAGAGTCACAAAAGGAGAAAAAATTATCATTAATTTTTTTTACATTAAAACAGATTAAATTAAAGTGCAGCATATCACTAGTAACTTATTTAAAGCGATCAGTGGAATTCCAAAATTATTACAATAATATAACTGAAGTATTTCGTAAAAAAAAATGTCATTTTTAATTAAAAAAAACTATAGATTTATGTTTCTCGTTAATAGATATTAAGGTATCATTGAGGAATTTTGAGAAAAAAAAGAAAGAAATAAAAGGTAAAATTTTTATTTTGAAATTTGTAAAATTATAAAAAAAAAGTAAAATAACACAGAAATTTTGAAAAGAGTTATATTATAAATTATTTTCTTTTATATAAAGGAGTGAGAAAAGTATCTACTAAAATTTGAAAACCCACGATCCCATCCATCCCTTTCAAACTCCTCCAAGTCTCAATCCAATAATGTTTCTTATTAAACCTCCAACTCTCTCATTTTTGACGACCATCGTTCCTAATATGTCATCACCTTCTTTGCCGTCAAGGTTGAATCTATCCAATTTTTATATAAAACATTCACCTCATTTTGTGTGTGTGTTCAGTACCACTTTTCTCACTACAATGTCAATTCCTTACTTTTTCAAATTGTTCTACCATGGTTGGCGGAGGAAGCTTATTTACATTTTATTAAACTAATATTAATGAACAAAAACAATGCCAGAGATTAAATTAATTAGCGCTTTATGGATTTTTTAAAATGGAAATCTATATATCCTTGAAGGTTATATGAGAAGAAATTATATGCATACCGTTGTTGAATTGAATCTAGCAGGAGAGGTCATTTTTTGCACAATAATAACTTATGTTGGTAACTGAAATTGAATCATTGGCAATGGTCACACTTAAAAATGGAAGGGACCCATATTTTGAAGAATGGCCTCTGACTAGACGGTTTTTCCCCCCAATCAAGCAGCAACATAAGTAGCAGCTGCATCGTTTATGTAAACTGTCACAGAGAAAAAGGGAATGTAGTTATAGATATGTCACCTTGTGTACAACAAAATCTACATGTTGTTTATAATTTTCTATGTAAATGTAAATTTTCTTTTTGGACTCCATATAAAATAGGGAAAGTAGGGGAAGAGAAAGTGACAAAGGGGGATATGTCGCACACTCCAACCCTATGGCCACAATTAGAATATAGAAAGTCCTAAGACAAATGGGAATTAATGCCTTCATTATTTTCATTTTAAATGCAATAACTAATTAACAAGTTTACCCTTCTCCACTCTCATCCCTCTTGGGTTCAAATACAAGTCAACACCTCATTCTATATTCCTATATTCCACATGGATCATGTCTAATCCAAATGACTTCCCGAGAAAAAAGCTAATTTCAAATTATACTTCAGATTCTCCACAAATCATCACGGGAATGTATGCACATGAATCACGAATGTGTGCGGAAAAAGAAAAAACAGTCACATACTCAAATCAATAAAATAAAACCAAAAGTACATTGTTTGTATAGAAGAGGGATGTGGAAGAAGATAGAAAAAGAAAGGAAGAGATGATTAATTAAGAATTTATAGAGATAATTTGGTGGGATGAAAAGGGTAATTTAGGTTTGTTGTGAGGATGTTCCTTATTGTGGAAAAAAAAGATGATGGGTGTTATGAGAAAGGGAGGGGAAGAGAAAGCAAAGCACAAAGGAGGTTGTCGTTTTGGAATGTTGCTCTTAAATTTGTGCACATGGGAACAAGGGTGTCTAGGTTAGGGTATCCTTGTGTGCATTAGGTGGGGAAATATGCTCTAGTTGACCCAACAGTGGGGTGCCCACGCAAAGGCACCCGTCCCTAATGTTGTCCTAATAGACCCAAGACATCTTGGGGCCATGTGCCCCTCATGGGTCCTACAAATTTATAACAGAACTCAACGCCTTAGAGCTGCCTCATCACTTTCATTCCACAATCAATTTATGTTTCTAAGCCAGATTCCAAAAAATAGGAAACCCTTTCTTTCACAACCCACCTCTGTGATTTTCTCTCAACTCATTCCATAAATCACACAAACTTACCCTCTCTCTCAATCATTAATAATTATCCAATAATAGTTAACATTGCCAGTTAGACATTAATACCATCATAAAAAATACAAAGCTTCCATCACAGAATCAACTGCCAGGTCAACATGTGTCATCAGCTTTAACAAAAACCTACTCATGAAGTTGACTTCCACAACTAACCAAAATAACCTTTGTCAACATTTTATCATACTATTAATGTTCAAGTACTTCCACAGAAATAATAACAAAAACTATGATGCCATTCATTTTTAATTCATTCAACAAATTGAAAAAGAAAACGTTGGTCAGAATTGATGTCTATTCTTTTTTATAAGGTATTGAACTTTATTTAAGGATTAATTTCGTAGGATAAATATTTTTCGATCCACATAGATTCGAAAAAGTAAATCTCTAACTGTGTACTTAAGATAAAAAGGTTGTATGTCATTGTCATCTATTTTTAGACTTTGTTCTAAAAGTTCAAACTTAAAGTAAATTCTTTAGCTAGAATATTTGATGAACTTTGTGTCACTAGCTTATAATGGTTTTTCAACAGTTTGTATAAATTTTCAAGATACAAATTTCTATTAGTAGAAATTAAGTGCGTATTAAGAATTTATAGCGAATTAGACCTCAAGTACACATATAAATACTACTTTGTAAGTAATGTTTAAAGAACTTACAATAGGATTTTTTTTCACGTGTTTATCCTTAATATTTTAATTAAATTCTTCGTCCATTCACCCATTTGCTATTCTTTTATTTTGCATTTTTAAGTTTTCTACAACATAGCAAATAATAATATTTTTTATTAAATATGTAGTTACTGAATTATAAAATTGTACAGAAATGTGTCAATACGTATTTGTAAGGAAGTTTTCACATTAAAAAAATACAGTTTAGTTATTAAAATATATATTTTAATAATGAATTTAATAAAGATAATAGTAAATAATAAAAAAATGTATTTTGGTCTAAAGAAAACGATCTTGTCTTTCTATAAAATTGATCTAATTCCAACAACAAAAACTTAAAACATTTAACATTAAAATAACAAATAAAACTAAGAACATCTACTCGATCCAGTCATGCTAAGTCATTTTCAACAACTCTCACACATTTTGTTTAAATGGTAATGTCTAATAAAATCTACACTTTTCTATAATTTTTTATTTGCAGCTTAATTTTTATAACTAAAAATTTTAATTATTATAATTAAATATTATTTAATAGTATTGTTCTAAAGATGTGTTGTTTATATGGAAAAAATATTTTTCATTTTTAAGATTTAGGATCCTATTAAAAAACTCATATCTTAATTTTAAGATTTTAACTGTGTCATATTATCATATTAATAAATATTTACAAAAAAATTAAACTTTAAATTTAATATTAGAGATGTTCTAATAATAGTTTATTTGAGTAGTTCGAAAATCAATTTCCTTCAACACGACATTGAATTGGAGTCTTTTTTTTATTAAAAAATGTCATTATCAATTATCAACCACAAGTTCGTCGGTTACCAGTTAATTTATTCATTATTTCTTATAAACTATATATTATATACTAATCTTTACACGCAAGACTCGTTGATGATAGTTTTTCGGACACATAAATTTGAAGTTAAGAAAAAAAAAATTGCCTCCTATGATTTTATAAACTACATTTTTTTTAATACAACGCGTGGGATTATTAAATAAGCAATCATCTTGTAAAAAAATTAAATAAGCATTAATCATGCTAGATATATCAAAAGATTTTATATATTATCAACCATTAATATTATTTAATTTAAAAGAATACTCAGCAATAATAAATATAAATACTATGAGACATAAGACCTAGTTTCTATCCTTAGGAAGATACTTAAAAAAAAGTAGAGACAATTTTAAAGAGAATAATGGTTAAAATTTTTTAAGTTATATTTAATATATAAATTAGAATTTTATTTAGTAATTTATTTTATAAATCTTACCATATTTTTAAACTTTTTTTTTATATTTTTTTTAATCTTGTTTTTAAGATTTTGGACGGTTTCTCACATTTTTCTTTAATCAAAAGATGCACTTTAACAGATAGGAAGGTCTAGAACAATGTAAATTGATGAGATTACTTTTAGGTAAGTTTAAAATATGAATGTATTTTTAAATAGAAAACATAAGTGTGTGATGTCTTTAACACCTTTAGTAGAAAAAAACAAAGTTGTTAAAAAATTAAAACTTTAAAAACACATGGAGGCCAATAATATAACAATTGTACAAACTTTTTATAGCAATATGGAATGTGTCATCAATTAACAACTAGATATACTTCTAATATCCATGGAAGATTATAGAGGCAACAAAAATAAATTTCTGATATACTTATTAAAAGTTTTCTTCTTGATTCCATCTTTCATCAGCGTAAATTTCTGAGTTACTTTAATGTTCTACTAATATCATACTCTTCTTAATGTATTCAAAATTAATTTGAAAAAATATATTTCATTTAAGACGGAGAATATTAATCAACTGGTTAAAGATTAAAACTTCAACCATGGTGAGTACAGGACGTAAAAATTAGGTTTTAGAAAATGCTGTCCCTAGTCTTTTACTTGAGTTAATGGAGCGTAAGACATAAAATTCCAGGGGAATTATAAACTTGTATGATTAAGTTTAAAGTGTTTGGTATTCTTTTTATAAACTATTAAGTTTATAGCAGCTAGTTTTTTATTTTTTACTATATTTATCATTAATGCTTTAGTATACTTTCAGTTTTTAACTAATATATCTTTTAATATTAAATCATTTGTTTAAATATTTCAATTTAAAACTATAATAGTGGAGGAATAAGAAAACGGCTTTAGTTACTTTTCCTTTTTCTAAATACTTTTAGCTTATTTTATCATATTATTCTAATTGTAATAGTTGATACATTTTTTATTTTACTTTTCATAAGTATTTTGTCATTGGAAAACATTATAAGAAGTCGACATCTTTAATAAATATATATATTTTTATATATTTTTTTATCTTTGTGGCTGATTTAACAACTAATTAGTTTTGATAAATATATTCCTAAATAAATAAACTATTGTAAACTTTTAGTTAGCCTTTTTCTAGTTAGTTTTTTAAACTCTAACTAATTTAGTAGTTAATTTTATTAGACATATATTATTTCAATAAACTTTTATATTGGTTATTTTGGATATTTTATGAGTTTACAAACTTTTTTTTATCAGTGTTTACAAACTGGTTAAAAGTTAATAATACAAAAAATGAGCTTAAGCACAAATTCAAAACTTAATCAAATTATAATGGGTCAATTTCAACATTTTGTGACTAATCTATGCATTCTTCGTCATCCCCTGAAGTTACAATAGATATAAAATGCGATATCAATTTAAAGTTATAAATTATCTAAAAAGTGGCATATACTTTGGTTATAAACATAATCAATGTAAAATGTATGTGGTATTTCTTAGATTGTATTTTTCTTATAAGTTAACATTTTTTTTACAAATCATACCATAATACCAAATATATATTTCATAAAATATTATCTCAACTAAATAAAGTCTAATGTTCCATAAAATTTGGATTCGTGAAAATTAAATCAATAAAATATTTAATAATATAACTTTTAACAAGTAAATAACACAATATATCATATTATTAAATAAATTCACATATTATATCTCTAAATTAACTAAGTTCTATGCTATGTTAGAGTGATTACCAAATTTAATTGTATTGATAATAATTAATTGAATATTACTATTAGAATGTAGTATTTGTGAAAGAGAACATTGGACACAAAAAAAAGGAATGACCATTGGGTTTGACGCCAGTGATTATTACATTAAAAAAATCAGCAAATTTTTATAAAAATAAAATAAAATTTGTAAAATATCCCACTTATCATCACAATTTTTTAAGATTATGGTTGATTCAATATTATCATCATCATAACTAGAGTGGCTACTATCATAATCATCATTAAGATTGTCATGGGTAATTAAAAGCACCACCATGATCCTCACAACCATGGCTGTTACTGTTTTCCCTCGATTGACATTGTTTAAAAAATATATTTTGAAATTTATATAAAGTTTAGAAGTATTTTGAAAGTAAGCCTTGTGGTTTCGTATTCCATGATCTTTGGTCCGATAAAACACTGTGAATAAAGAATATGCGTTGAGACTAATCCCACAGTGTGAGTTAAGTATTTTGTTTTTGTGTGTGAAGAACTTGACAAAGCGAATGAAGAGATATGTGGATCTTGGGATGGGAATAATTCATTATTCAAGAGTCTGATTTACTGTTAAAGGTTGGACCTGACGAACCCTAAAGATTCCAGTGTGATCATTCTTGTGCCTTATTCGACTTACATGGCTAAATTTGTATAGACAATTTTCAAGAGAAAAATTTTCCAAGTTTTATGCTTTATTAAACCCAAGTGACAACGCATGCATATAAACATGCACATGTACATTCCATACCCACTCAAAGGTCAGACATCACTTATAAAGTGAATGACAACATTACTTCAAACAAAAAATAAATAAAATTAACCCATCCTTCCTATATTTTATTTAATTAATAGAGTTAATGAATATCTTCATTTTATCATGTAAACTAATCTTATTAGTATGAGATATTCAACACATCTCACGTATATTTTGAGATTAAATATTTTTTAATGATTCGATAATGATAATGATTTGATAATAGATAATATAATAGATATAATTAATTTTTAAAAAGTTCATTTTAAACTTAATTTAACTTTGTAAATCTTGGATGTAAGATGAAGTTTACACAAAAAAATATTATTTATATGTAAGATCTTCAGTACAAATCTCATTAAAATAAATTCTTATTATATTATAATAAAAAGTAAGTTTAAGTTTAATTAACTCTTTCTGATACAACTAACTTGTAAGATGACTTAAGATGACTTAAGTGAATATTGGGATCACCAATAGGAATCATAATTAAATCATCAATAAGTTAATGATCATAACATTTTTTTCTGTCTTTGATTATCCAATGATAAGTGTATATCAAGATGTTTCAGTTCTGAAGTTGCTATTTACATATATAGATAGATATGGCTACTATATGGCATGGGGTAACTGAGAGCATCAAACAAAATATGTAAGGACAATGAGGAATAAACAAGCAAAATGATTATTAATTGACCACTATAAAGCCTGCATCGATCCTGAGATTAAAAATACAAAAAGAGAGAACGCTGACAAAAAAGTTTTGGAATTATTAGACAAAACAAATAATTGAATTCAATGATGGTCTGGAACGAAAAAGCCAAGAAAATAATTGACAATAATTGGCATCGATACACGAGTTATGTAATTTTCTCCAAGCTGTATGTCCTCATTGCACAAATAGGAGAAACTTGAAAAGTGATGAAAAGGATTTAGTTGGTAGCAGACTAATTGAATAAGATATAATTAGAGAGCGAATCATGATTTGGTACCAAATCTCTGCCCCTTATATTTGATTCGTCTTCATTATGGTGATTCAATCAAATTTACTTGCGTCAACCTCACCACATTTTTTTACGTTTAATAGTGAGGATTTGTAGCCACTTGTCTTTCTCAATTTGGTTTTCTTGGCATTCAACAACTTTCATATGGGACAGACTTTTTGACCTCTACCAAATACAAGGATGAAGGATTCAAATTGAATGGTCTTTAGAAATTGATCAACTTTGCTAAGTAATGATGATAAGAGAGGAATGGAAATATTTGTTGTTGATGGATGTAGAAAATGCGCACTTATTCGAAGGGTCAGTTTGGAAAAGGTTGAAGTTGTATTTCACGATGAGTAGCATGCTTGTTGCGCATGCCTTAGGAATTGGTAATAGATATGAAAAAAGTCTACATCTCTCAAATCAGATGTTACCAATGCAATGTATTTTCAGCATTTAAAATACTCTCTAAGTTGTTGTCAGATCCTCACATTTTTTCAACGTACAAAGAAGGGTCAGAAAAGAAGGTCTCATAGATTGCTTTAAAAATTAAAACGAAATCAACACCAAACACGACTTCATAACTTTCACTTCATTCTCCACTTTCAATCCTAAGCTTTCTTAGATAATCAGTACTTGAGAAAAAAAGTTTTGATTACCTTTACATTTAACAGCAACTTTGAAAAAGAAAGTTGAAATTGTGGATATGGTTATTTTAGTTACCATATGAAGTAAAGGTGAGTAGGACGGATTATGTTTTCATTAATTCAACCTAATTAAATGTCTTGTACTTTTTAAATTACATTTTTTTATAAAACAAATATGTGTCTCGGTAATAATGTATCCATTGATTGATTATATCTTGTATGAAATAGTGTTATGTTTATAATAATATTTAAAATATACTTTAATTTAAGTTTTATATTTTAATTCTACTATTCGAGCTGAGATATTAGCTTAAAATGTTGACATTAATAATAAAATATCTCATCTTTTAAAAAGTAATAAGAGTTTAAAATTAGTGAAGAAATTATAATTACCTAAAATATTTTAATAAATATGTAGACAAAAAAAATCATATAAATATATATTCTATGTTAAGTTGCCCTTATCAATTATTTATATAGTTAATTTTCTAAACATTTCTAATTTGATAAGCTTAGATATGTTTTTTAGCTAATAACTTTCAACTCAAAAACATTCATTTTAGACTTTGAAATAGTTTTGCTAAACAGAGCCTATATTTCTTAAAATAAAACTGTCTTATATAATTGTAATCAAACAGTTTTTGCCTGTACTCTATATATAAAAAATATTATAACCAAACAATAAATAACTTTTACTTTTAAAAGAATCTATAAAATAAATAAATTATCATTTAAACATAAAACTATTTTAAACAACTAAAAAAATTGAGCAAATATCAGCTATTAAATCATGTATATTGTTATTCACATATAGACACCCCAAATAAAAAGTTTCAAACATTTAACCCTATTTAATAATTCTTTGTAAACACGTATTTAATTTACTAATTTAAATTATGAATTGTGTTATATTGATTTCATCTTATTAAATTTGAAATAAATGAATTATTCACGTACATCTAATTACAATTGTGGGTACTTCCCTGACTAAATATATTATATGGTAGGAGAAATAAATAAATTATATTCAATAAATATTTTTAATATATAAAATATATTTGGATTTAAAATGACAACTTCAAGTTGTGAAGTAATATTATTTAAAATATGAATAAATTCTTTTATACATTATTGAAATTTTATTTACAGATATAGATAAAAAAGACGATAGATAAGGGTTCAAGTGTAAAAGATCTATAATTTTTTCTATAAACACTTTTGTAGAAAAATAATAACGAATAATAAATTTATATAAATTATCTTATTTTTAAATTAGTTCGTACATAAGCTAATTTATCTTATTTTTAAAAATTATTTTTTTACTTGTATATAAGTTATTTTTAATTTATAAAAATTATTATTTTATTTTTTAAAATTATAGAAAATATTGTCTAAACTATTCTTATGTGAACATTATTTAAAAATATTGTCTAAATAATTTTATATGTCTCGTTAAGATGTCAAATTTAATAGATTCTCCTCTCAAATGTATGTTTAATCGTAAGAGGTATTATTAGGTTATTGTTGAAGATCTTACATTGATTATAAATGTGGTCAATTTATAATACATAAGTGAGTGCAAAAATAATTTTTAGTGAGTTGATTTGCTGAGAACATATTAAACTTAAAATTACTTATTAATATAGTATTACAGTCCATCTTAACAAAATTTGTTGACTTATTATGTAACTTGTTATCAGAGTGTTATTAGACTATCCATAAATATCTAGTCTTAAGTACTGGATATACATATCTAAATAAATAAGAAAGGTATATTGAAGATTCTATATTCATTATAAATAAAGTCAATTTATAACAGTGTATAAGTAGGTCCAAACATCACTAATTTTGATTTTATAAAAAATGAATTAGGTTTTAAAATTACTTCCTAATAATTATAAAACAATTAGTTTAGTCTAATTTATATAATATATAAGCCTAACATAAGGCAAACAAAATGAGTTGAATGAAATTTGACCAATGTTTTTTAAATCATTATATAACCCATTCATTGTCTAATCTAATAATAAAGAGACTATCACACCTTCCAAAAGATGTGTATTGAGTAAGTTTTACTAAGTCTCCTCTTAATATCATATTTCAAAAGACCAATATAATTAAGATAGTTCATTCCATCTGCTTAACAAAATTGATAAAAAAAACTTCTTTCAATTTCGTATCACTTTATGCACGTTATTTAAACTATTAGTTAAAATTAAAAATATATATATATATATATATATATATATAAATATATAAACTTGTAGTTCAAAACTAAAAAGCATCGTAACAAAACTTGATTGTTCCAATTTTTTCTTTCTCAATTAGATTATATATATATATATATATATATATATATATATATATATATATATATATATATATATATATATATATATATATATATAATTCCAACTCCATACAACGATCTCAAATAATTAGAGAAAAAGAAAAACTTATATTTGATTAAATTTTTTATTGTTGGTCTTGATCTATTCTTCACGATGGTGAAATCACATTTTAAAAACATGAAAACTTTGAAAGAAATTAAAGTAAAAAATGTTTAAAGAGATAATTTTTTTAGATAGATGAATAATAATTTAGCTTTATAATATACTAAGAAAAATATTTTTTATTATTCCATCTTATAATTTTCCTATAGTATATATACATACTTTTTTTAACTTAAAATATTAAAATGTTTCTCTTTAATCTATTTTAAAATTTGTCATCTAAAGTAAATTTATCCCTAAAAAACTCATGCAATAACAAATAATAGAGTAGAACCAGAGTTAAATAAAAAATGAAGCAGCCTTGAATTTAAAAATCATCAAACATAAATATAAATATTTATATATAGAATGAGTGGGCCTAAATAGAAAAAAGCCAAAAATGAAAAGTTAAAAGCAAACAATATAAAAATAAAATGGTCTTAAATTTAAATTAAATAATCATAGAATACAAATTTTGTAATTAGTTAGATGAATTAATGAATTTTTAATAACAATTTGATCCGCAAAATCATGAACCAACCCTATTGAAATGATAGGTCAAAGGGATGAAGTCCCATATATAAACTAACATTTTTATAGACTAACTTTATCCAGCGTAGTTAAAGGAAAGAAGGAAATAAAAGAATAGAAAAGGTGGGTTATGTTTAGAGAGTGAGAAAGTAAATGTTAAACAGAAGATGTATATAGAATGAATGGGCATTGGGAAGAGACATAATTGGACAAGGATGGTTTTAATGGGACAAAACACACAGCATAAAACGTAGTACTTTGTGTTCAGCTTCTTCATTTGTGCATAAAAGCAGACATGCATATGAACAAGTTCAATAAATTACTGTATTGCTTGCTGCGAAGAAATCAAATCTTGGGGATGGTGGAGAAAAAGTAAAGTTGGTCACCACAGATAACTGTTTTTAACTGAAAAAGTGCAAACACTGCCCCTCGATTCACGAGGGTTAAGATGAGTCGAAATATACAATACATCATACCGATATTTTCCCATTATTATTATTATTATTATTATTATTATTATTATTATATTAATGGTCTGTCTATATTATCTGCACAAATATGCTAGCATTGATAGTACGGATTTTTGCCTTCTGTCTGTGATTCTCATATATCACTTCTACTGCCAGAGGTTGTTATCTTTGTGCACTCCAAAACAAACCTCACTCTGCCCTCCTTTGCTGTCCTCTCTCTCCCTCTGGATCCCATCAACATACTATATAATATAACATTTTGGGACCATGTGACTTCAATGCCTTTTTTCTCTCTTTAGCTCCCTTTTATTTCCCTATTTACCCTTTTTCTTTCCCACTATCCTCCCTAATATCTGTCACACTCATCCATCTCAGATTAATTTTTAAACCTTTTTTAAACACTCAAAAACTTGTTGGTGTTATCAAAGTGAGAGCATTTGTTTGGTGTAATTGAAAATGTGTGTGTGTGGGGAAGGAAAAACAGATATTTGGGGTTTGGGAAAGGTCAGAATGGTAAAGATGCAAGGCAAAGAAACAAACAAGTTATGAGCAAACTGTGGAGGTGGGCAGGCCTGGCCTGAGTTGATGCAACGAAGGGCTTTATGCCGCAAAAGGACAAAGTGGAGTCTAAAAATTAAATGATTGAATTGAATGAATAAAATTGTACACTTTATATAAAACTCCCCATATCAATGAATTGCTACCATGCATCAGGACTTCCCCATTTCCAATGTTCAATCAGGCCCCCCCAGGACCAGAATCTGCAAGGTTTTAAATTAACTGTACTATCTCACTTCAAATCCACCTTGATTACTTTTTATTCAATCTTGTCATATTATTGTTAGACCATTTCATTAATCTGGTCCAAACTTTGGTGGATATGTTAAAGGCTTAACAAAATAAATATAATTGGAATAAACTTATATAATAAATTAAAATTAAAATACTGTTTTTAATTTAAAATATTAAGATAATAAATTTATTGTTTTTTTATTTAATCTTACTCATTTTTATTTAATGTGAGAGTTTCAACAAATTTTAATTCCTAACAATATATCAAATATATGAAAAATAAAATAGCAACAAATAATTTAGTGAAAGAATGATTAAATTATTTCTAAGATTTATTATTTATTTCAAGACTGATTCAGTGTGGGTTATTCATAAAGAGTTATATTAAAACAGACAAAAAAAAAACATATCTTGCACCAAAAGTTTAGTTCTATAATTAACTCAAAAAATCAAAGCTTATAAAAATATCTTATCTCAAAAAATCAAAGCTTAACTCAAAAAATATTTTATTCTTGTAGATAGTATAAACTGTATTAGTTGGTTTTTCTTGAGAAATAAAAATATATTATAGTTTTTTATTTTAATAAAACAATATTTTTTTGGTGGACAAGATTTTTATAAAAACATTTTTCCTCTATAGATTATCATATTATTAGTAAATTACTTTAATAATTTTTTTTAAGTTTTTGAACGATATTAATCACCTATATAAGTTGGAATGATTATATAAAATGAAAGTCTTTAGAGGTCCTATTATTCAAGAGCAACTAAGTTTTCTCAACTTCTTATATCTTTCAACCTGTCATTTTCATTTCTAGGATGAATTTCAATATTAAAAAATATCAATAATTAACAGTAATATTTTATCATAATATAAATTTAATCATAAACTTAAAATATACTCTATGCGTAAAAATATTTATTATTTCCAATTGTAACTGCAGCATATTTATAAATTCAAAATATTTATTTAATTAAATTTTAGTTTTATAAAATCAGCTTATATCATATATAAATGTACATCGTAAAATACTAGCTAAATACATTGGAGAGTAAACTCTCACTGTACCTGATTTTTTAAGTAGACTAATTTAATATTCATTATGTTCTCTGGTTTTATGCATTTCATACACTAGTCTTACAAGTAGTAAAAAAATTACTCTTCTTAAAATTAGCCTTTTATATTTTTGGTAGCTTGTTGCTAACTCAAATTTTTGTATTTTGAATATGATAGTTTCATTGAAGTAAGTTAAAACATGTGATACACAAATAAATACCGGAAATTCTATGAAAAAAAAAAACTAACCAAATGAAAGTTATATTAAAATTTCCGTCAAATATCAAGACAAAACTCAATTTGTTTAGAAATATATGCTATTTAAAAAAAATGTACTTAAATTTTATTCTTTTATTATAAGAACAAAAGAATGATATTCGATAATAATAGAAGTAAACTTTACAATTTCAGAAAAAAAAATCTTAAGAAGTTACTATGCCGCTAATAAAATGAAACTGCTTCAAGTTAATTCATTAAAATTATATTGATATTAAATTTTTAAAAATAATAATGTTTAATGGTTGGATATTGTAAAGATTAAATTCTTGATAACTTGAAGTCTTATAACTTTCAATACATTGATAACCAAAAAGAATCAATGCACTTAAAGAAAAGAAATTATCAATGGATATTTAGATATTTTAAACGGCAAAGACAAACACATTATTATTATGGTATTCATACTCAATTGTAAGATAATTTTATTATATTTATATGTTTTAAATATATGAAACTCATACTTAGTTATTTATATATATCACGATATTTCACACTTATAAGTTATAACAGTGTATACTGTATTTATATGCATAAAGTGAACATATAATCTTGTGCAATCTTAAAATATGTGAGTTCTACATTATTCTTTCTCATTTTTAAATAATCTTATTGAGTTTTGTTTCTCATTTCTGTATTGTATTAAACCTAGACGTAACCAATATAAAATAAATTTCAGAAAATATTTTATTAGATTTGACTATCAAGTAAGAAGATTAAAAATGTAAAGCAGTCTTACCATAATTAATAATGACGAATTCAAATATTTAAAAAAAAACTCAAGTTGAATTATATTAGCGTACGTTAATGCTAACAAAGATTTGACTTTTATTTCTAACTTTATTTTTTGGGCTAACATTTTTGGATTGCATTCTAACTTCAATCCTCAATTCTTGACCTTGAAATGTTCTACCTTTTTTCCATTCTTGTGTGGCATAACGTAATTAATAAAGGAACATGAAAAGTATTCTTCATAGATGTTTAGTTTTGTTATTATCTTAGATAACAATATATATTTGGATAAAGATATACAAAATAATAGATTACTTGTAATTTACTTTTAAATCGGTAGAAAATTGAAGTCAGATCACATTTAATCATATTTTTAAATCGTTATTCAGTAATATATATAGATAGATGATAAAGCATAGCACTGAGTGTGCATTAATAATAACTATGTATTTGAGATGACAAAGTAGGATGGGAGATGAGTTTTCAAGTGATATGAAACTGAAAAGTACTAGAGTAAGAGAATCCAAGTCATCACAACCAGGCCGAGAGAGAGTGATAGCGAGAGACAAAAAATGAAATGGAAAGTATAAGTGTGAAATTATCTGTCCTTATCGACAATAAATCCAAGTTTCCCCTACTCTTTATTTTCCATCACCGTTAGGTGCATATGGTATAGAAAGTGACATTAGCTACCTATCTTTCTATTGATGCTCCTAGTATTTATGTGGAAGCACATGCTTCCTTTGCAGAACATGTCCTGTTACAAATTTACATGAAAATAAGTTATAATCAATCTTATTTCTTCTTTTACCATCCTTCCTACCCTACCATGAGTGGTTCTCCATATATATTTGTTGTAAATACATATCCCCACTTGATAGCCAATGTGATGATAAATCTCATTTTTATTACTATTCTATTGCTTCTCATTCTAGTTTTCCCACATATAGTTTTCTTCTTGGGGTTAGGGTAAACATGGGACAATTGTTGTTATATATATATATATATATATATATATATATATATATATATATATATATATATATATATATATATATATATA